>Ga0364886_10496_pt1 | contig 18184 bp, 15 predicted proteins | sample ExccelJu500001D3_4_FD_206926 | JGI IMG/M metagenome (GOLD analysis project Ga0364886, IMG submission 206926) | Enriched cells from Trout Bog Lake Hypolimnion, Wisconsin, USA - BchlTB.July23.5000.01.D3 | ecosystem: Environmental > Aquatic > Freshwater > Lake > Hypolimnion/Profundal zone | place... | reverse complement strand
CAAAACAGATTTGCGCCATCGCGGGTAAAGATACTGTGGTCTTTTACCTGTACCTGAACGTATAAATCCCCGGATGGCCCACCGTTAAGTCCGGCTTCACCTTCGCCAGACAAGCGGATTCTGTCTCCAGTATCAACGCCTGCCGGTACTTTGACGGACAGGGTTTTGGTATCCTGCACCCGGCCTTGTCCATAACATTTTGGGCAAGGTTCTTTGATTTGTTTGCCAGTTCCGCGACAGGTTGGACAGGTTTGCTGCACAGAGAAAAAGCCTTGCTGCATTCTGACCTGGCCGTGTCCGTGACAGGTTGAACAGGTAATCGGGCTAGTGCCTTTTTTAGCGCCGGAGCCGGAGCATTCGCCGCAGGTAACCAGCACTGGAACTTTGATGGTGGATTCTGTGCCGCCAACCGCTTCTTCCAGCGTCAGTTCCAGGTTATAGCGCAAGTCTGAGCCGCGCTGGACATTGCTACGCTGCTGCTGGCGTCCGCCACCAAAAATATCGCCGAAAACATCGCCAAAAATATCACTGAAGTTATCCGCACCACCACGTCCGGGGCCACCCATAGAAGGGTCTACGCCCGCATGACCGAACTGATCGTACGCCGCCCGCTTTTTGGGGTCGGACAAAATCTCGTAAGCTTCCTTGATCTGCTTGAATTTGACTTCAGCTTCTTCAGGATTGTCCTTGTTACGGTCAGGGTGAAATTTCATCGCCATACGCCGATAGCTTTTTTTAATCTCGGCGTCACTGGCGTTTTTATCGACATCCAACAGTTTGTAAAAATCTTCTTTTGCGGCCATTTATTTTTTTGATATTTTTTAAAACAATGATTTATTAAGCAGGTATTTCTTAATTGCCAGCCCTTATGCGGCGCGTATGGAAAAATGCAGGGAGAGCTAAGGCAGCGGGCAACTCACGCGCTTGAAGCCATAACCACTTACAGTCCAAAGCGTTTGTTCAGCTTAACATTTACAGGCGCCAATTGCCGAGAAGCCGATGTGTTGGGTTACGCTTTCGCTAACCCAACCTACGCACTAACCTACGAACTTCAAAATCTTTCAAATACATTTTCCAATAATCTTTTACCATGTATAACAGCCAAAATGGTGATTTTAATGTCATCAACTTTATAAATTAACCTATAACTGTAAACAAATCTTTCCCTGAAATCAGGCTTTTTTATTTCCGGTACAACTCTGCCTATCAGAGGAAACTCGAAAATCTGCTGAGCCATTGAAAAAACCTTGCTGACCACAACCTATGCATAAAATCTGGAGTCTCTGGCAATAAAACCGGCGATTGAATTTAGATCTTCAATAGCCTCCTGCGACCATATTAATTTGACAGCCATTGACTGAACTGTTTCACCACATCTTCACGAGGAACGCCACCTTCGCTTTCAACTCGCGCCAAACTGCGCTCTACCTTTTCGATGACATATAAGTGATATTGAATATCCTCATAGGTGCTTTCTTCAGGCAATCTATTCAGCAATTCTTTGACTTCTGCAATTGCGGTTTGCATGTAGCCTCCAGAGGTATTATTGGCAACCATTGTTAACATCTACTGTTTTCGGGTCTCTGTTTAGAAAAAGTAATCGCTGGAGCATCCTAAACTGCCTTTATACGCAACACCTGAGAACGATAAATTTAACATTTGCAGATGTCAGCTATTGCAAAGCCGACTATTGGGTTACGCTATCTCTAACCCAATATACGGACTACGGCGCTTTCAGCACGTAGTTTATATAATCTTCCTAACAAAACTGCCTTTGCGAATAGCCATACTTTTGTCAAAATTCTGTCGATTAATAGCCGCCAACCTATTAAGCCACGAAACTTCGTTAAAAAATCTCAGTTAGCCTAAGCATGGACAGAATAAGGCGCATAAAATGCACCCTACTCTTGATTTACCATGCATCTCTGGGTTGCGAAAAACAGCAGCCCAGAGATTTAAAGCATGTGCTACTTTTTATCGTCCTTAACTTCTTCAAACTCGGCATCAACCACATTGTGATCATGCTCGGCTTCCGCGCTGCCGTCATGCTCATGACCGTGAGCCTGGCCAGCACCGGCATCCGCACCACCCGCCTGCGCATACACCCGTTCCGCCAGTTTGCCGGACAGTTCAGTCAAAGCATGGGTTTTAGCTTCAATATCGTCTTTATCATCGCTTTTTACCACGGCCTGTAAAGCACTGATAGCGGCTTCGATTGCAGTACGTTCTTCAGCAGAAACTTTATCGCCCAGTTCTTTCAAAGATTTTTCGGTCGCGTGTATCATGCCTTCGGCAGAGTTACGGGCGCTGACCAGCGCTGCGACTTTGCGGTCTTCGTCGGCGTGAGCTTCGGCATCTTTAATCATGCGTTCCACTTCGTCATCCGTCAAACCGCTGGAGGCTTTAATCACAATGGATTGTTTTTTGCCGGTGGCTTTGTCTTTGGCGGATACGTTTAAAATACCATTGGCGTCGATGTCGAACGAAACTTCGATTTGCGGAACGCCGCGCGGCGCAGGTGGAATATCCTGCAAATCGAATCTGCCCAGCGATTTATTACCGGCTGCCACTTCCCGTTCGCCTTGCAGCACATGAATGGTTACCGCTGTTTGATTATCATCGGCTGTAGAAAACACTTGCGAGGCATTGGTCGGGATGGTGGTGTTTTTCTCGATCAATTTGGTCATTACCCCGCCCATGGTTTCAATACCCAGAGACAGAGGCGACACATCCAGTAATAATACATCTTTAACATCGCCGCCCAGAACTCCGGCCTGAATGGCCGCACCCAGCGCCACCGCTTCATCAGGGTTTACGTCTTTACGCGGCTCTTTGCCGAACAGGTTTTTAACAAAAGCCTGAACTTTTGGCATCCGGGACTGACCGCCGACCAGAATCACATCATTGATTTTAGAGGTAGCGATACCAGCGTCTTTAATGGCTTGCAGGCAAGGGCCTTTGGTTCTTTCAATCAACTCATCAACCAGCGATTCCAGTTTGGCGCGAGTCAGTTTAACGCTCAAGTGTTTTGGGCCGCTGGCATCTGCGGTAATATACGGCAGATTAATGTCGGTCTGTTCGGATGAAGATAGCTCAATTTTAGCTTTTTCAGCCGCTTCTTTCAGACGTTGCAACGCCAAAGGATCGTTATGCAGATCAATGCCGCTATCGCGTTTAAATTCATTTGCTAAAAAGTCGATGATGCGCAAGTCAAAATCTTCACCACCCAGGAAAGTGTCGCCATTGGTCGCCAGCACTTCAAACTGATGCTCGCCTTCAATTTCAGCAATTTCAATGATAGAAATATCGAATGTACCGCCGCCCAGATCATAAACCGCAATAGTCGTATCGCCTTTAGGTTTGTCCATACCAAAGGCCAGCGCTGCGGCTGTCGGTTCGTTTATAATGCGCTTAACATCCAGACCGGCAATGCGACCAGCGTCTTTAGTAGCCTGACGTTGAGAGTCGTTAAAGTACGCAGGTACGGTGATCACCGCCTCAGTCACTTCTTCACCCAAAAAGGCTTCTGCGTCTTTTTTCAGCTTCATCAATACCCGTGAGGAAACTTCCGGCGGTGCCATTTTTCTGCCGTGGCATTCAACCCAGGCATCGCCATTGTTGGCTTCCATAATTTTGTAAGGCACCATTTTGATGTCTTTTTGCACGGCATCTTCTTTAAAACGACGGCCAATCAGACGTTTAATGGCGAACAGAGTATTTTCAGGATTGGTAACGGCCTGACGTTTGGCGGATTGGCCGACCAATACTTCGTTATCGCCGGTAAAGGCGATAATGGAAGGCGTGGTTCTAGCGCCTTCACTATTTTCAATAACACGGGCAACGCCGTTTTCCAGGACAGCCACACAGGAGTTGGTGGTGCCTAAGTCAATTCCGATCATTTTAGCCATTGCTTTCTCCAGACTTGAATTTTAAGTAAATAAATGAGTTGTATGCGATATGCGGTTGATAGTTAAATTTTCAAGCCTGCTAATCAATTTTTTGCTGCTTCTTCGGCTTTAGCGACCACCACCATAGCCGGACGTAATAAACGACCATTAAGGATATAGCCCTTCTGGAACACCGCTAACACCGTGCCGGGTAAGGCATCAGCACTAGATTGCATGGCCATGGCCTGATGCAGTTCTGGATTAAACGGCTGTCCTGTCGGGTCTATGCCTTCTATATTGAATTTTTCAAACACAGCTTCAAACTGTTTGATGATCAATTCGTTGCCTTCCTTAAGTTTTACCACTTCCGGGCTATCGCCGGTGGCTGCGCGCAAACCCAGATCCAGGCTATCGGCCACGCTTAATAATTCACGGGCGATTTTAGTCAGGCCGTATTTGCGTTCGTCATCCAGATCTTTCTGGATGCGTTTTTTCAGGTTTTCCATTTCCGCCTGGGCGCGCAAGGCTTTATCCAGATTGGCGGCGGCTTGTTGCTGGGCATCCGCCAACTGTTGCAGCAATGATTCCAGGCTGAGTTCCTGATTTGTATCATCCGTCACAACGTCTACCGGTTCTGCGGCAGCATCGGCCTGCTCAAGCACTTCTGCTAACGCTTCTTCTATCACTTCGCTATCCGGTTGTTGTTCGTGGCTTGATTGCTGATGACTCATGGTTTCTCCGTAGTTCTATAGTTTGTCTGGCCTTAAACTATGGGCATTTATTTAGGATTCAAGGCCGCACCCAATAATTTTGCAGTGACATCCACAAATGGGATAACTTTTTGATACGCCATCCGGGTAGGCCCGATAACGCCCAGCACGCCCACCACTTCATCATTGACAGAATACGAGGAAGTAACCAGGCTACAATGATCAAACGCCCGATAGCCGGATTCTTCACCTATAAAAATTTGCACGCCTTCCGCTTCCAGGCACTGATCCAATAAATGAATCACGCCGCGTTTCTGGTTAAAGGCCTCAAAAAGCTGTTTCAGGTGCTCCATATCCGATAGTTCAGAAAAACCCATCAGATTAGTTTCACCGCTAAGAACATAATCATCCTTGGCTGGTTGCTGTGCAAACGCCAGTTGCGCCATGCTCACCGCATCTATCATGCCCTGATTGACAAGATTTCTATCAGATTCCAGATCTTTAACAACTTGTTCGCGAATTTTTGCCAGGCTACGACCCGCATAAATCGAATTTAAATAATTACCTGCCTGCTGCAATTCCGCAGGACTAAACAACTTGCTGGTATTGATGATTTTATTGTGAACTTCTTCGCCATCAGTGACGAAAATCACCAGCACCCGGGTGCTGGACATAGGCAGGAATTCAATTTGGCGCAACACGACAGTTTCCCGGCGTGGCAGAGTCACAACACCGGCCATCTGAGTAACATCAGATAGCAGCCGCGAGGCTTTGCCCAGCACATCGCTAACCTGATCGGTATCCGTACTCAGGCTGATTTGCAACTGATCCAGCTCGCTGGAGGCCAGTGGCTTCACGGTAAGCAGGCTGTCTACAAACAGCCGATAACCGCTAACCGTAGGCACTCGTCCTGCCGAAGTGTGCGGGGCGTGTATCAACCCCATATCTTCCAGATCTGCCATCACATTGCGAATGCTGGCCGGGCTTAAATTAAGCTGCGGGTCTTTGGATAAGGCTCTTGAGCCGACCGGCTGACCGTCTTGTATATACCGCTCCACCAAGGTTTTTAACAGATAAAGCGATCTTTCGTTTAAATCCTGATTTTTAATCACACCAATACCCGATAATGATAACTGGCACTCGAAACGCCAGAGTGCCAGCGAAAGCTAACAGGTTGGGTAAACCTTGTCAACTTGGGGATTGGTAACAAGATGGCAAGAATCCTGCTGTCAAAACCTATAATAAACGTTCACTTCAGCAAAATGAGCTTATGCATGTCGATAAGTAAGCGCATCCACCAAGATGAAAATGTCCAGCAAGAGACCGCTGGCGTTGGGTGGAATTATCGGCATCAATATTCCCGCCTAAATTTTAATGCCAACAAGCGCTGTTTTTTCATTTTGTTGGCTTGGCGCAATCTACCCTAAATTTAGTGTCCAGGTTGAATGGTTACGCATAAAAAATATCAGCCATCCGCTTGCCGGAAAGTGTTATACTAAAAACTCTTGGGGGCGACCTGGCTTCGACGTGGGTAGCAAAACTTCAGGTGCATGTCGAGGACAGTACACCTCGTAAAACCTACTGAAAAAAAGTATTCGCAAACGACGAAAACTACTCAGTGGCCTTAGCAGCTTAAAACCTGCACCACTTCTCTGACTGTGTGTGCTTATGCGCGCAGGCTCTTCGGAGCACTCAGGGATCATATTACATAAGATCGCGGCAAGGCTTCGTTCGTAGCTAAAAGCGCTAAATCCAATCGAAATCGCTGTTGATCCTCTTGGCCCGACGGGTAGTCAACAGTTAAATCAAAAGTGCGGGATAAACATGTAGAGCTTGTGGCGGAGTGCTTGCGGACGCGGGTTCAATTCCCGCCGCCTCCACCAAAATGTCGAATAAAAACAACCGCTTACGAGCGGTTGTTTCTTTTTTTGGCACATTTCTTCGAATTTGATTCAACTTTAATTGATTACCGAGCTTTGTTCGTCGGCTTTTCGATTCAAAATCAAATTCAGTTTGTAAAGCTAGCGGCCTTTGTCTGCTTCTCTTATTCATCAAGCGCATGTATTGAGATTGAGCTGCCAGCATGGCCTACATCCATAGAGTTTTATTAGTCACAGCTTTGGTGGCTCGGTAGCTAAAGCTACCATTCAAAAAAACCTTATGAAAAACTAATTGCCCACTCACATGGAAATAAACAAATTGCCATTACTATAAAGAAAGTGGGAAAACGATAAAAACTCCACCTGCTGGTTTGGCTCAATAATTACTCGGAATACAGGAAGAAAAAGGGAAGACAAAAGATTATGACCGAACAAGAAAAACAGTGGTTCGATGCGCTAACGCAGGATCGCTCCGAAAGCGCCCACACACTGGAGAAGCCGTCCATGCGCGGCGTTCAGCGCAGCGTCGTGGACAAATATTCAGATCAAGCGCACTTCATCTACGAGCTTCTGCAAAACGCAGATGATGTCAAGGCGACAACTGCTACATTCCGCCTTGAAGAAAGCGGACTTTATTTCACGCATAACGGCTCTGTCAGGTTCACCGTTTCCAATCCGCAGAACGAAGAAGCGGATACGAACAACGGCACTTTGGGGCATATCAATGCCATTACTTCCATTGCCAATTCAAGCAAGACGGAGGCTTCCATCGGCAAGTTCGGAGTCGGGTTCAAGGCGGTCTTTCAATACACGCAAACACCGCACATTTACGACCCGGAAATCCTGTTCAAGATCGAACGCTTCATCGTGCCGCATATGCTGGATACCGACCTTGATTGGCGAAAATTTTCAGAGACGGTGTTCTTCTTTCCGTTTGACCATAAGGAAAAACAGCCCCACGAGAGTCATGACGAAATTCTTGAAAAGCTGAAAGCGCTGGAGTTTCCCGTCCTGTTCCTTTCCAGTCTGAAATCCGTGTTCTTTGAGGCGGAGGAAGTCACTGGTAAATACACCAAGGAAGTCACGCGGAAAATTGAGCAAGGAGACATAACGGTTCAGAGGCTCACGCTGGCATTGGTAGTGAATGGCGGAAGAACTGCTCAGCGTTTGTTGATGTTCACGCGAAACAGCGGGAGTGGACATCCCTGCTCCATCGGCTATGCCTTGGAAGAGAGCGGTGGTCTCATGCCTATTGACCGCCCTGCATTCTGTTTTTTCACGACCAAAGAAGAGACGAATCTGAACCTCATCCTTCACGCACCGTTTCTTCTGACAGATAGCAGGGAAAGTATCAAAGCCGGAGTAAAGCACAACAATGAATTGATTGGGCAGTTGGCGCAGCTTGCCGCAGACAGTTTGCCCATACTTCGGGATGAAAAACTGATAGACGACGGCATCCTTGACATCATCCCCTACGACGAATCGAAATTCAGTGATCCGGACGACAAGCGCAAGATTTCGTTCAAGCCTTTCTTTGCTGCCATCAAGGACAAACTCCAGATCGATGCCCTTTTGCCAACGGCAAATGGAGAGTGTTCATCAAAGATGTGCTCTTTTTGGGCATCTTACGCTGGATTGGTTGAATTGCTCTCTGACGAGCAACTAGCGCAACTTACTGGAACACTGAACGCACACTGGGTTTTTCGAGGTCTCGGCAAGGAGGAAGTCCAGAGATCCAATAAACCGTTAGCGGATTACATTGACGGCGGCGACGCCCGTATTCGTAAAGAGCCAAACCTGATTGTTGCAAGCCTCGACCCCGAGTCTGTTTTAAAAAAAATTACCGCTGACTTCATAGCCGTGCAGTCACAGCAGTGGCTACACAAATTCTATGCTTATCTTTTCGAGCGCGAGTCATATCAGAAATCCGTGAAAGACAAGCCAATTTTTCTCGATCAAAATGGTAATGCAGTTCCGGCGTTCGATGGCAATAAACAACTTATCCTCTTTTTGCCCGATATCGACATTGACGGTTACGCAACCGTCAATAATGAACTGCTGTCAAACAAAGCCACTCGTGAGTTCATCGAGAAGTTCGGCGTCAAGAAACCAAGTCTTCGCGACGAGATTTATAACAAGATTCTTCCGGCATACAACACCGACGAAGGCATTGATACATCTCCACACTTCATGAAGTTCTTCCGCTATTTCAAGGAGTGTCCGAACGACGAGGTCTCGGAATTTATTGGCTTGATAAAGGACAAGGCATTTCTTCTATATAAGAGCGCAGACAATCAAAAGGTCTATCGGGGCAAGGCAAGTTATTTATACCTACCGACTCCAGATTTGAAAGACTGGTTCGAGACCAAGCCAGATACCCAGTTTTTGTCTCTAGACAAATACCAGGAGATGGTGGGCGAAAAAGACCACGCAAATCTCAAAGAATTTTTTGAGAAATTAGGCGTCAGAAAGACTCCAAGTGTGTTTTCCCGTGAGATTTCGTTTGCGGAGCTTGGCGACCAGAAAAGATCTCGGCATGGGAAAAACCATAAGCTTGAAAACAAATTTCTTGACGGATGCGAACAAATCCTGGCAAGTATTAACGCCACTCGCTCCGTCCTGCTATGGCGCGTTCTTGCAAATGTCGTCCAACTCCATAATTTGAGAGGGCGGCACACTTGGTTTTATTATAGCTCTCAAAGCGAATACTTCAAATCAGCGGAAGAGCAGAGACTCCTGACGGATAAGTGGATTCTCAACAATAAGGGCGAACTAGTTTCTGCCGATGCTGCCACAATTCAAACCCTTTCTGATGAATACGACATAGCCAGTGTAGGGGCAGAAACACTCATCAGGTTTTTGGGAATCCGCGACGAAGCGAAGGATACCGCGCATCTGAGTGAGCAAGAGGCGCACTTTATCCGCCTTGGTAAACGCTTTGAAGGCGTTTCAGATGACGAATGGGAGGATTTCCAGCAATTCCGTCGCAGAAAGCAAGGCGGCATAAGTAACCCAGAAAATGGCGGAACCAACCACGAACAAGCCGCGGCTGACTCGCAGCTCATTCGTGACATTCTAAATCGCCGCCCATCCGTCAAGAACGCCGACTCGTCGGGTCATCAGGAAAATGATCCCACACCAACCACCCAGCCAATTGATGCCAACGAAGACGCGGACGACTATACCCCTAAAACGGTGAACTACGGCAAAAAACTTGATCGCGCCAAAGACCGTTACGCCAGCGAACTTGAGCGCATAGAGCGCGAACAGACATTGCATAACAAAGCCAATGACCTGCCGCGTTACAGCTATGGTTGGTTTCTCGCCCTGCTGGAACTGGAGTGCATGGCAAGCAGCGAAAAGAATGCGGACGGCAAGACCATTTCCATTAGTTTCGGCAAGGTGGAGCGGGATAGTCAATCGTCCAGAACCATCGTCCTGAAAGAGCCGAACCGTTTCATCCCGCAATCTATCGAAGAGTTCTCAGGCGTGCGTGTGGATCTCGATTTTGGCAATGGCCGCACAGGGAAGCTGCATGTCGAATCGTTTACTGCTAGAGAGTTCTCATTGCTCGGCAAACTGGCGTCCGCGGGTGAGTGGAGCGGAATTGAATTAGGTGAGGTATTAGAGGCGCGTATCGAAGTCCAGAACCCGTCCTTTTTGTTGCAAGAGTTGCTGGAGCGATTTCGTGAGCTGAGGCTTGACGAAAAATTCGACATGAAGGCGAACCTGACGCCCGACATCGAGTTCGTATTCGGCCCGCCGGGAACAGGCAAGACCACTCACCTTGCAGAGAAGCTACTGATACCTATGATGCAGGGAACGGAGCCGACAAGAGTGCTTGTTCTAACACCGACCAACAAGGCAGCGGATGTGCTGACAACCCGCATCATGGAGAAGATGGGCGCGGATAATTCATATCTGAACTGGCTGGTTCGCTTCGGAACCTCAGTTGACGAGCGCATCGAGAAAGCAGGCGTGTGGCGGGAACGCTCCTTTGACATCGGCGCGTTGAGCCATTCCGTGACAGTCACGACCATTGCCCGTTTCGCCTACGATGGGTTCACGGTCGAATACGGCAGCAAAAAGCTGCATGAAATGGAGTGGGATGCCATTGTCATTGACGAGGCTTCGATGATTTCACTTTCCAGCATCATCTATCCGCTATCCCGCCAGAAGCCCCGAAAGTTCATCGTTGCTGGAGACCCTTTCCAGATTGAACCGATTGTCGCAGTCGAGCAATGGAAGGACGAAAACATCTACACGCTGGTCGGCCTCAATAAGGCAGGAGCTTTTGCAAAGCCTGCTACTGAGCCACACGACTACTTGGTGACGAATCTTGAAACGCAATACCGAAGTATCCCAGCCATCGGCGAGATTTTCAGCCGTTTCACTTATGACGGCATCTTGAAGCATAACCGCGCGACTGGAACGCAGCGCCCGTTGAAGCTCAACGGCCTTGATGTCCAACCCCTCAGCCTCATCAAGTTTCCCGTCAGCAAATACGAAAGCATCTACCGGGCGAGGCGGTTGGAGAGCGGAACGCACTATCAGACCTATTCGGCCCTGTTCACTTTCGAGTTTGTCCGGTGGCTTGCAGGGCAAATGCACATTGGCCATCCAGACAAGTTCCGCATCGGGGTCATCGCCCCTTATCGCGCCCAAGCGAACCTGTTGAGTAGGCTGAACGACTCATGGGCACCCAAGCCTAATATGCCATAGAGATTCAGGTTGGCACGATTCACGGCTTCCAAGGCGATGAGTGCGACATCATCATTGCTGTTCTCAATCCACCGCCGACTATCTCTTCAAGCCCGCAGATGTTTCTCAACAAGCAAAACATCCTCAATGTTGCCATCAGTCGTGCACGAGACTACCTCTTTATCATCATGCCGGATGCCGAAACAGAAGGCATCCAAAATCTGCGCAAAGTTGCTCAGGTTGAAAAACTTGTGAAGTCAAGCGGTTCGTTCGGCGAATATGTATCCCATGCCATTGAGAAAGTGATTTGGGGCAAGGAAAATTACCTTGAAGAGAACACCTTCTCAACCGGCCATCAGATGGTGAATGTTTATCGCAAACCGGAACGTTACTACGAAGTCCGTAGCGACGATTCGGCAATTGATGTTCAGATTCACGAATAACAATGAAGGAATTAGTACGTCAGTTTCCCTTGGCAATTAAATTATTACTCGTGATTTGTATTAATACACTTTTTGAACACAACAAAAACAAGCACAACGATGTATCAAAAACTTACTTTCCATCATCCCATGAATTTAGAAAGTCTGCCAAAATATCACCATGACACATTTTAGGGTGGCAAAAACAACCAAGACGTTTTCCAGCAAGCTTATAAACTTCGGACTTTGATTTATTTGGGAACTTGTCAAATTCAAAGTCATATTTAAATTTCCTAATAACTTCTTCCCTGTCATCACCATCTTCAAACATTGAATAGGGATTGCCCCAGTAGGAGCCTCGGCCAATATATTCATACTGAGGTGTACTTTTTAACCTGCTAAACTCCGTTTCATTTCTAATATTAATGACCCTTGTGATAAGTATTTTTATTTTTCGCAAAGGAATATTACTTTCTATAATTTTTTGAGTTATTTCTGGAAACTCATTTCCATCATCAAAAATAATTGCGTGTGTTACCTGATCTAAAGAAAATGACCAACTATCAAGTTTTTCTAAAGGGTACGAGTGAGATTTTGAAAGCTCTGCAATTAATCCGGCCACATCTTCAAAGTAAATTATTTTAGGAGACTCTAGGCTGCTGATAATATTATGTACTTTTCTTTCGAACTTTGAGTAACATTTAAATAGCTTTGGATAGCAGACAAATATATTTGGCATAATTAGAACAAATGCTTTACTTTTAACTCTAGTTTTATTCGATCGTTCAAATATTCAACAACCAGCCTTCGATGACAGTAATGAGGTTCATGTTCGCTACACAACAAACAACCTTGATCCAATAGCTCGTGTTTAAACTGACTTTCAATATGCCGCTTTTCCATAAGGTCTAAGAACCTTCCTGCATATACATCCCATGAAATTTCGCTATTTTTGTATGCATTTAACATGCTCTTGGTTGGCGCTAACTCCGGCGCATATAAATATTCAGTGCCACATAACTCTCTCAAAAAAAACTTTAGATCATCCTTTTTGGCAAAACCAGCCAATTGAGATATATTGTTCAGTCGGACATCAATAAGCGTTGCAATGTTTGCTGACCTCAAAAGGCCAAAAAACTTTTCTGCATTTTTCTGCGTAAAACCGATTGTAAAGACTTTCAAAATAACTCCTCAGAAAATTGTCGCAACAAGCTTGAAACAATAACCATCATATTCTTCCCCCAAGCTTATGCATAAAATTCTGCTGCTTGTACTGTTATTTTGGGTAATTATATCGAAATTCGGATCTGTAACCGCAAAGTCATAAGTAATACCTCTATATAAAAATGAAGCCCTTCTTTTTTCGTAAGTGTTTATGTAGAGAGTTAGGTTTTCGACAGACACTAGATATAGAGATTGACCTATAACAGTATCACCAGAAAGGATATCTGTGTAACAAACTCGGTCAGCCCCCCCCCCCATAGATCATCTGGGTTATCTAAATAGTTTCCCAACTCCGTATCTGCGATCTTGTAGTTTTGTTTCCATTCAGTTCCATCAATAACAAAGTTTTCTGGTTGATGTGGTAATGGTGCATGTTCAATAAAACTCATTAAAACTTTCTGCAATGGCTTTACCTTGAACTTTCCATGTGGATTCTTGCATTTTGCTTGGTCATGGCTCAATTCTGAACCATTAATATTTGAAACTGGTCTAATCCATTTACCATTACTAAAGGCTTTACCAGCCACGCAGTGCTGATGATGCTTAATCGAATTTGCTAGAATAACTATTTCAATATTTTTCATCGTACCTCACCCTAATGGGCTACGAGAACTCTTTTCATTTAATCTGAACAGTCTGCTGCTCAGGATCAATCTAAAGGTGATTTAAGGACAGGCTGGGTTGAGTAAAACAACCAGGTTTCTTTCATTCAAGATATTCTTTGGTTTACATATCTTATCAGTGAAATGGTCTAATAAACCAGGACATCTCTAAAAGCAGAATTTATACTGTTACGTAGAGGTGAATTCTTGATGTTCGGATTTTTCCGGATCAAATTCAAACCCGGCACCCAGTAATGCATCGGTGGTTTTGTTACGTAGTTGACGAAGTGTCGGACGAGTGATTGCACTGGCTGAAATAATTTTGAGGTCAATATCTTCAGACATCCGGTGGATCAGCCTATGGGCGCGACCCAAAGCAGTACCCCCGCCAAATACTAATTGGAATGGCGATGCATCAATGGCGGTAATTGCCGCCAATGCTTTGACTACGTACCAATCCTTTTCGACCAGGGCGGGGCTGGGTAAACCAAAATAAGCTTGTACTTCCAGCAATTCCTGCAGTGATGGTTTATCGTTCAAGAATCAGTTCCGTCTTTCCGTAATGAAGCTGCCGAGAAAATCGTCCTTTTACGCGCAGAACAGGGTTAACCGGTATTTGTGTTGACCGACCTTCGTTATAAGCAATTTCAGCTTCGATAGGTTCCCAGTCTACGCCAAGTTTGGTGAGTGCCTGACGTACCGCACCAGAAAAGCCGTTCTGGCTGAAGAGTATGGCTTCACCGGTTAGTCGCGATTGGATAGCACGACCATACACACCATAGCCAAGACGGACTAAGTTGCCTGCTCGTACCAAATTACGCAGCACCCGTAGAACTTGGTCTTCACCGCCGAGGTCAGAGAATTCGCGGGGCAGGTATACGTCTTCCTGTTTATCCGCAATCCTGGCTTCAATTTTTTCTCGTAATGTTTTCTGACGCATGTCTGTTGCCTTGCAAAAACCCGATATTTAGGTTAAACAAAAACCCGACAAACTTCAAGTTGAATTTGCTCATGCTGCCAAATTGTGAGCAATGCAAAATTAAAGTGAGTTGGGTTACACTAAAAAGTGCTGATCCAACTGACCGAAGGCTACTGACGAATTGATCATGTGCCGCATCTGTGTTTAGCTGCCTTGGCACATTTTTTGGCACAAATCATACGAATAATGAGCAAAAGTGATCATTCTGCAAGAGATAAGTTATTGATCGGTTTGATCATGGTTAATCATAGTTGTGTCGTGTTCAGGTTCAATTCCCGCCGCCTCCACCAAGAAAAAATCGTTAAAAATCAGCCACTTATAAGTGGCTGTATTTTTTTAAGCTCTTCTTTTTCCTAAATCAAAACACTGCCGTTACAAATCCAAACTGACATTCATTATGAAACGCAGCCATGCATTGCAAATACTGAATAAAGTTAAGCCAATAATTGTTGAAAAATTTGGGGTGACCAAACTGGCTTTATTCGATTCTACTGCCCGTGATGATGCCGGCGATAACAGTGATGTGGATATTTTGGTAAGTTTCGATGACCCTGCCAGCTCGGCGCGTTATTTTGGTGTGCAATTTTATTTGGAAGATACGCTCGGTTGCCGGGTGGATTTAGTGACAGACAAAGCTTTGCGTACACAATTGCGCCCTTTCATTGAAAACAACGCGATATATGTCTGACTCTTTACAGCGTGAGTGGAATTTTTATCTGGATGATATGCTTGGCTTTGCCGAGAAAGTGCTTTGTTATACTGAGGGTTTTGACCAGCAAGAATTTATGTGCGACTGCGCAAAAGGTAAGAGCTAACCCGAAAGTTTCATAGAAAATCCAACATGTTGGAATGTTGGAATGTTGGAACTGACCCCGTTGTTGCATTAGATATCCGAAATAATTGCGACTATCTCCGTTAGTTAATGATGTTGGCAGTAAATGTACTCAAAAACCTTCTTTACGCAGATTCGCCGCGTTGTCCTCACGTAACGCGTCGTGTTCGTAGTTTCGAGCAAGCGATTCCATCAATTCGGCCACATTAGGCTGGTCATGCTGCACTTTCTCTGCTTGGTTTCTGTAATAGGCTACCAACTCGCGCTCCTGATCACCGCCATCGCAGGGACTGCGACATGTTACCCCTCGATTATTAATGGCGCCGAAATAAAAGCCACGACGCATCTCCTTCAGATCATGCTGCTCAAGTACACGTCGAGCAGGTTCAAAAGGCCAAGTGCCGTCTTCATCAGGTGGGGCATGAGCGATGATTTCACCCAACGTATAATCTCCCCAAGGTAGCCGGTCAGCCTGACGGCACTGCTCGCGTGCGGCTTCAATGAACTGGATGTATGCATCAGAATCAATGCTGCCGTCCGCACGGGCTCCGGGTTGGCGTCTGCACGCATGGAGGATATCGTATGCATTGTTGGCTGCGTTTTTTAGTGCATCAGTAATAGTTTCTTCCCGATTACCATGTTCAGGATTGAAAACAAGACTCACTAATTCGGCGAAAACCAGTGGGTCAGTGGTAACCGCTTCGAACAAAGCCTCTGCTCGGGCTTCACCTGCATAATGAAGCGCTGGGAATAACGCAAATTCAAGCTGGATTAGTTCCGCCTTTTTAATATGATTTGATTGCTCCAGCCGTTCCAAAGCTTTTTCAATATCCCAGGATTTCGGCTGAGGCCCATCTGGTTCCTCGCCTTGCAGAAAATGCTGCAACATCTCGAACAGAAGACGGTCATCTGTTTGTTCTAAGTCGAACTTGCAAAATTGCAAAGCGGTTCTAGGTCGGCAAACTTCCAGGAGGCGTTGCAGCACATAGGTAGAATCCTCACCTAAATCTCGCATTAGACCGAAAATTGGTGCACACCGCCAATAGGCCTCGTCGATATCAGAGCCCATTGACCTTGCCAATTCCCAGATGGCCTTAACTGCCGGAGCTAGCGCTAATAAACGTGCCTGCCGCTCAGCATCCCAATTATCGCGCGTACCTTTTTCTAAGACTTTTCGCAAAGTGGCGTACATCTTTTGTTCAGGCAGTAATCTTAATAAGCCGGAGATACATTTGCTCAAAGGCGAAGCTGGTTGAAAACCTTTGCCATTCAGGACGATCCAATCGGACCATTCAATAATATTTTTTTCGTATTTGGCTAAGGCTAAGCCCACAGTATAAGGTTCGCTACTTACTGCAATGAGAAGTTGGATGCCTGCTATATCGAGATTTTTTATAATATCATCCAAAGCGGCAGTCCTTGCTTTCTCGATTAAGCTTATCTTTACCTCAGTATCATGTTCATCACGTAACGGTAACTCCGGCCAAGAATTACAAAAAAGCCAGCGGTGGCGAAGAATCGGATCAGCCGGATTAAGATCTTCATAAATATTGTCGAGCGAGGCCAACAAATTTTTTTGCTCGTCAGACTGGTTATTATCATAATTGCGATGCCAATGAAGTCGTTTTCGCAATATCGCCTGTAGGGCAATTCGATCTTCATCCTTAGTTCCGTCTAAAGTAAAAAGACGAATCAGTTCAATTACCTTGTTCATCTCAACGCAATCGTTCATATCAGTGTTTTCGAACAAACGAACGATGCGCTGGGCATTTCCAGTACTAAGATTATTCATTTGCCCTCGTGCAGCCAAATACATGTCGCGTTGTTCGGACCAAGGCACACCGTTTCCTGCACCGGCATCGTCCTCGCGCCATTGTGGACGCGCAGCAGGAGTGGCATTTTGTGGCCCTCGATCTGTCATGGTATCAAGCATGCCGAAAGCAGCATCAGGATCATGCCGAACTAACAGATCAAGTACTTTGAGTCTAACTGACAAATCTGCTCCCGTTTGTGGCAACCATACTCTGAACAAGCCGAGCAAACTTCTACCGGGGGTATTACTCCAGCTGTTCTTGTAAGGAACATGAGTCAAGCGAGCCAGCAATAAGGCCACTCTGGCTAAATATTTAGGGGCCCAAGCTAATATTTCCAGAGCCCAAAGTAAACTAGCATGCCAACACCGACCACCGAAGCTGGTTTCAGTGGTTTCAACGATAAGTTGTGCGACTGGAGCATCGGGGTGATCCAAGCTATTTTCAACCGCCAGAAGGAAGGCATTTGGGGCAGCCTCAGCCAAAGCAGGTAGATAGGATGCGAGCGACAGCCAACGAACTCGGTCGGCTCCGTGCAGTAGATCAGTGACAAGTCGCGCTACCCGATCATCAATGTTCAAGTTGCGTAACTCCGGGATATCTGGACCTCGCACCGCCAACTTAATCAAGGTATTGCATAATGATTCAAACAGCAGTCCGGATTGTGGATGGACTTTGCCGTGAATTTGCGCTGCATAGCGCTCGGATTCGGGTAATTCCAATTGCGGATCGGGAGTGCTCAGGAGTTCGGTTGCCACTCGGAAGAAGCGATCCATTTGGTTGCTTGTGATATGCCTGCCAAACAAATCAAGTAGTTCAAGTGGAGATTTGGCTTTCCAAACAGACCCTATGCGCAGGATAGGGGCATCGTCCATTTGGGCTAGTTGGCGCAGCTTGATATCGATAGTCTCATAAGAATGATTAGAGATGCCTTCAACTACTAGTTTGTCAGCCTCCATATCTTCGTTCCATGCTCCCAGCAAACAAACGGTCGCCAAGCTATCGGCTTGCGGCACATTAAGCCATGCCGGAGTTTTGATGGCGGGATTCTCAGCTCGATGACGGCGAAGTACAGACCAAGATCGTCCGGCACTAACGGCAAAACGTCTTGCGTCGGACTGCTCCATACCCATTGA
>Ga0364886_10495_pt1 | contig 18197 bp, 12 predicted proteins | sample ExccelJu500001D3_4_FD_206926 | JGI IMG/M metagenome (GOLD analysis project Ga0364886, IMG submission 206926) | Enriched cells from Trout Bog Lake Hypolimnion, Wisconsin, USA - BchlTB.July23.5000.01.D3 | ecosystem: Environmental > Aquatic > Freshwater > Lake > Hypolimnion/Profundal zone | place... | reverse complement strand
AATCACAGAACAAGCCCAATTACGATTCCATAATCATAAATTTGCCTCTGATGCCGTATGAATTTTCCCATATTGCACCTCAATCCATTAATAACCCGGATTCCCTGGTATAGGAACAGGCACCTTTGAATTGCCATTATCATCAGGAGGGTATAACTTCATATACCGGGGATAATCCTGTTCGGGATGCAGGTCGAGGCTTATGCCTTTCAAAATTTTAACCCTTGATTTAGTCAGGTCAGCTTTTTCGAGGAATGGAGGCATGGAGGGCGAAAAGGTATATTTGCCATTCTGCCAAAACACATAGCCGCCCCTGCGGGGATCATAAAAAGTATAATAATCGGGGAAATATACGTGTGCAGTAGCATCATAATTATGAGCCGCGGCCCATGATGGCAAACTTGTGGGATCAGTAGCTTTTTGGTTAACTGATTGTTTGGGCTTATCTGTTTTTCCGCCCATATCCTGAGCCCCTACCCTTGCCGATACCAGGCAGATCAAAATTGCAGCAATCAACAGGTTTTTCATAATTTTAAGTTTAGAAAATTGGTTAACAATCTTTTGAGCCTCAAATAGCATGGAAATTTTGAAATCTTATTTCAAAGGTACTGCAAATACAATTGGCAATGACTGATTCTGGTTATAGATTTTTAGATAAGCGAATAATGGAGTGGCTTGTGCTAAAGACATAAGCTTTCTTATTAGCCAATGACAATATTTGTGAAATTGCATGTTTCGCCCAACTTTAACTCTGAAATAAGCCCATAGTCAAATATTCATTTCGATTCCTTATTTTTACAAAAAATATAAAATTTATGAAGACTACTTTAATGGCTGTTGCCATGATTTTGGGCTTTGCCACTTTTAATCCCATTAATGTTCTCGCACAGGGTGGTGAAAAATTAAATCCGGGTGATAAAATACCCGCAGCAGAGATAAGCATGCGCAATGTTAACGGGAAACCAACAACTCTTAAGGCTGCAGCCAAACAAAATGGCCTTTTGGTGATGTTCTCTTGCAATACCTGCCCGTTTGTGATTAAAAATGAACCCATTACCAGGAAGACCATAGAATATGCCACTGCCCATAATATTGGCATGGTGATCATTAATTCAAATGAAGCCCAAAGAGGCAATGACGACTCCTATGATGCGATGACCAAATTCGCCATAGCTCAAGGCTATACTGTACCTTACCTCGTAGATGAAAACTCGAAAATTGCAGACCTTTTTGGCGCGAACCATACCCCGGAGATATTCCTTTTTGACAAAAATGGCAAGCTGGTTTACAAAGGCGCTATGAATGACAACCCTTCAGACCCTGGTGGTTATAAAAGGATGTTTATTAATGATGCTATTGATGCCATGATTGCCGGCAAAGAAATAAATCCGAAAACTACCAAATCAGTTGGTTGCAGCATTAAAAGGAGAGCCTGATAAAATTTGCCGACTGGGAAAATTGACCTTGAATAAATGCATTTAACTGCCTTTATTCAAGGTCTTTGAGTTTCAATTTTCGCCCTTATTTACCAAGGTTACTATTTGCCTTAACTTTTCCTAAAATATCAATAAAGACAGGATCATTGTGCAGTGAAATAAATGCTGGGTCTGAAACAATAGTTGCCACTTCGCTATAACCCTTGCCTGTTGCTTCTCCAAGAGCAATAAGCGCCTGTTTTGTGTCGCCCTTTTTCATAAAATAATCAGCTGAAAGATAGCTGCAGTCCGGGTTTTCCGGATCGGCCATTTTGAATATTTTGAGGTAGGTTGCTGCATTGGCAAGGTCACTTGTGCCTATTGCATGGCTACAGCTCATATAACCAACAAGGCCCAGGTAATTGAGCAGTCGCTGGTACATTTTCGATTCCTGGGGCGTTTTTGAGTTATGGGCTTTGGCTCCAAGTTCGGCTATTTTTTTGTTCCACCAGCCTTCATCCTGGGTTGTAAAATCCCGTGCCAGGTCCTGTTGCAGGTTTATCTCCTGTTCCTGCAACTGCCCCCTTACCGAAATGGCGATTTTATATCCCTCCCCTGCAACAAGGTCGGCTAATTGCTTTTTATTACCCGTAATATCAGTAAGCCCATCCAGTAAGCTAACCATACCCTGGAGCAATTCATGGGCCGTAATCCATTCTTCTTGTTTCAAAGAGGCCTTAATCCGTAGGTCATAATCATTTTTAAGTGCATTTATTAAGGTATCGTTTCTGGGCTGCAGGTTTTCTTTCATGGCATTAACCTGAATCCAGAGCATCCCGGTTTCAAAATCACCGGCAGAAGCCCAGCCATGTTTCCCGCTGAATGACAGAAACTGATGGGCAAACCCGTTTTGGCCCAAAGCCTCATCCAATTGTACCATTTCTATGAGGTTAAAATCATAATCACCGGCCATTCCAAAATAGTCAAACTTATTCCTCAAGCCCTGTTCCATCCTTGGGAACCCGGCAGCGCAACCTATAACCCCGGCTACCCCTCCATTAAATATAGCTACTGAACTGGCTATTCGCGACCCGCCAGAAAAACCTGCTGTATAGGTGCGTTTCGGATCAATATTTATCCGGCTTCGGGTGTCCTCCATCATGGTCTTGATCACCTCATTGTTCGATGTCCATGATAACCCATTCTTCGACATATCTGATCCTATAAGCACAAATCCGTACTTTTCGGCCAGTTCTTTATAAGCATTCAGCGGCATGGCGCCACGGGCATGAGCATCGAAAAAATAAAGGCATGGAAATGGTCTTTCAATAGTATATCCAGCAGGAAGATAAAGTGAAAAATAGCCTCCGGCCTTGTTTTTGCACAGGATACTGTCTGTTACCTTACCTTTCGGCAGTGACTGATCATATACCGGTGCGGCAGCCTGAACTTTGGATGAATCAGTAGTGGTCTGTGTGCTGCTACCTGAACTACAGGAATAAAAAAACAGGACCGCCGGAATCAAAAATAAGAATATCTTTTTCGTAAGAAACATATTTAAGGTGAAGTGCAAATATAAAAAATATCCTTTGGGGTAAGGTGATTTTGCAGCTATAAACCTTGAGGAAATTATTTAGATATCCCGGTTTCCGACTATTTGCAGCATTATTTTTCAACTATACCTTATCATATAAAAACAGGCCTGGAAAAACCAGGCCTGCTCTTTTGATCCTAATTTTATTTAATTGAGCCTGTCGTGCTCATTATAAGTATCGTAGGTATTCCACCAGGAAGTTTCCCTCCAACCGCCGGAGAATGGCATAATAACGAGGGAAAGCATAAGGTTTCCATTTGAAGTGATCCTGAATGCGCCGTCAGTCATAGGAGTAGCTATTGCGTGGTTAATATCGGTGAGCATTATGTCGCCAATAGAATAGGTAATTCTTACCTTAAGGTCAAAACCTATGAAAAAAGAACCTTCTGCCTTAACAAAGGGGGTACATCCAAATGCATAATGGGCGCTTTCACCGGAAACACTCGAAAGAGTGGTCATATTAAACTGGGGCATCAGTCCCGCGCCGAGCGAAGTACCGAATGCAAGCCTTTTGGTAAGAATGGCATCGTTTCCTACTTTGTATTCAATACCAATGGGCAGCGCTATCTGGGTCGTTCCGGCGCTCAGTGTTGGGGTAACTTTGGTATAAGTACTTCCATTTAAAGTTTCGTTTAGATCAGTCCAGGTGTATATATTACCCATAAGGGCCAATGAAACAGCCCAGCAACTGATATGGCCGGTAGCCTTAAACGGCATTGAAAGGCCGATAGAGCCGCCAAAACCAGTGCCTGACTGAGCCCTGTGGCCCGTGGAGTCGCCAAGAAAATTGTTGTTTGGTCCAACAGCCCTGGTCACCCCGTTAAATGTAGCGAATGGCAAATTATAATTGCCGCTGATTTCATAGCGTTTGAGGTCACTCAAATAATTAAACAATGGCTCAACCTGGAAAAGGTATTGTGCGACACCTGTTCTGGGGAAAGCCATTAATACTAAAGCAAGAAAAATTATGGGCTTTTTTAAAAAAATCATATCATTTACCTTTAAGGTTGTAAAAATATAAAAAGAAGGTTAAAAAAATAGTATTTTAATTGAGCGGGATTTTTTTTACTTTTTTTAAAGGATAAAGCGCCTGTATTTAGTTGATTTGAAGTCGCAAAAAGGTAAATTTGCCCAAATACATTCATAGGGCCTTAATTTTCAGGTCGTATGCTTTTAAATTAGGTTTGTCACAATCTCCTAAATTTGCTTCATGCCTTTACTAAAGCTGTTTATAGGTGAAACTGCCGATAAGGGAAGGTGCGTTTTTACCAAAAATTCCATAAAAAAGGACGCTATCCTGGAAACATCACCTGTGATAGTTATTAGTGCCGCTGACCGTGTTTTGCTTGACCAGACCCTATTGCATGATTATATTTTTGAATGGCAACCGGGTGAGGAGGAATTGTGCTGTATGGCCCTTGGCTGGGTGCCTCTTTATAATCATTCCTACCAGTCCAATTGCGAATATTTTATGGATTATGAAAACGAAACCATTTATGTGCAGGCAATAAGGGATATAAAAGCGGGGGAGGAAATCACCATCAATTATAACGGCGCCTGGAATGAACAAAAAAAAGTATGGTTTGATGCGGTATAAATTCTGTGATTGAAGTTTTATGCTCCTTTTCAATGGCTTTGGCTATCTCATTTGCCTGCAGCGACCAATAACCCCCAGATTAAATTATGCCGAAGAAGACTTTATTAGCCCCTCCTTGAAAAAAGGATGCGAGATCAGACATTTATGGCCAAAAATTGAGCATTTAATCCTGACCTGAAACCTACAATAATTCTATTATTTTTGATGGCGTGCTTATTGAATTTATAATATAACCCAAAATCATTTTTCAATATGGTAAGAATTATCTGTATCCTGGTGGGTTTATTCATAGCTATGGGTTTGCAGTCCCAAACCATCAGCACCATTCCAAAGCCGGTAAACCCTTCAGCACAAAAAGGCAATTTTATTATAGACCGCGCTACAAGCATCCATTACCAAAAACAAAACAAGGCGGGAAAGAATGCGGCCCAATTTCTAAACCATGCCCTGGCAGAAATAGCCGGGTAAAGCCTCGGTACAGGATGCCTGCCCTCCCGGGCCACCCAGAAGCCGGAAAACCTGCATGGCTGTTTGCAGATGAAATTGTTGTGGAGTGATTGGGGGTGAAGCTGGTAATTTAGTAGACACTATTTTTGGGCATGTTATCTGTAGCAAGCCTGGGTTCATTATTTTACCAAAAATCAGGTACCCGATTCAAAAAAAATTCTATTTTTATACTTTATGAAACCAAACGAAAAAAAACTCTACTACCGGCTATCGGTTGCCTTGCTCACTTTCATTTGCCTGTTGCCCGCCTTTGCACTTTTGGCCAGGGTTGGCGGCGCGGGGGGCCATAGCAGCCATTCTTCAGGCGGAGGCCGGGGCGGTTCAGGCGGCGGTGGTGGTTTTTTATTTTACCTTGTTTTCACCCATCCCTTCCTTACCCTTTTGATTGTTTGTGCCTATTTGATATTCCGGTATTATACACGGAAAAACCAGGGTGCGGCAGACAGCGAAAGTAACAATCCGGCTTCGGATGAGCAACCTGCTGCACCCCTGCCCACCGCTCCTTTTCCTGAGGGGCTTGATTGGCAAAAGGTTAATTCTTCATTCCTGGCAATACAGGATGCATGGCAGCACAAAGACCTTAAAAATGTAAGAAAATGGCTGTCGGACGGTATGTACCAAAGGCTTACTGCCCAGTTCAAAATGATGAACGCCCTCGTACAGGTCAATACCCTCCGCAATATTAAGGTCATTAGAATTTCGCCCTGCGGTTCAAAAAATGACGGAAATTATCATACTGCCGATATTGCCATAACTTTCACTATGGATGACAGTTTTACGAGCGTAAAATATCCTAAATTCAATGAATCATCTATTGCCGAAACCGCTACCGAAATCTGGACTTTTATAAAACGAAACGACAGTAAACAAGGCTCCAACCTGTATAACAACAATAACTGTCCCAATTGCGGTGCGCCGTTTGAGTTGAAAATGGGCGAAATAAGCCGGTGTAATTATTGCAAAACCCTTACTAACAGCGCTGCCTTCGACTGGGTGCTTTGCGAAATAACCCAGGAAGATGATTATCATGCCGGAATAGCCTTGAAAGATGAATATTACCTGAGGTTATTATTGAAAAACGACGCCTTATTTTCGGCGCAGCGCATGGAAGATATTGCATCTAATATTTTCATGCAGGTAATGGAAGCCATTACTGTAGATAAATTAAAGCGGCTCAGCCGTTTCGCCGATGATGCCACTATTTCGCGAATCAGTAAAATGAAAGACCAGGCCCCTCCCTTTATTTTCGACCGTTTATACCTCAACAATGTGGACCTGGCGGGTTATAACGCTGAAGGTAACCTCGTAAAGCTCCGGTTTAATCTGAAAGCTACCTACCGCAGGGTGACCATAGGCGACCACCTGCAAATGCTTGACCCTGATTTTATTTCAAGGCCTTTTACCATGGAATTGACTCGTAATATTGAGGTGACAGGCAAAACCGGCTCTGGCGAAACGGTTTATAGCTATGAGTGCAGTTCTTGCGGCGCCCCTTATACCGATACCACCGACGACCTTTGTACCTATTGCTATGCGCCTGTGGTTGATACCCAGCTTAACTGGGTGCTTACGAGCTTTGAGTGGGCTTGATTTTGGAAGGAAAAACTAAAAATATGTAGGGAATAGTTTGCCAAGGGTTTAAAATTACAGGCAGGTTACTCCGGGAGATTACCCTCCTCACCGGGTCTTCGTTTTCACAGGCCCCATAGCCAATAGGTTTACCTTAGCTGATATAGTTTTTTATGGCTTTTTTTTTAAAATTTGACAAGTAAAATGGTGGCTAACCTCCATAATCGCCAGGACCTTTAAGGGAAGAAAATTGGGGTGGAAAACTATGGCTTTACAATTCAAAATTAGACCTAATGCCATCATATTTGACTTACGCGCCTGTTTCCACTCCAGTTTAAAGTCTGCCAAGGCTGACTTTAAACTTCCCCTTCTAAAAAAATAGGGGAGTTACATCATTTTTTGACAAATGAGGAAGTTTAAATTTCTTATATTTCTCAACTCTTTACCTCACTTCCTAAAATAAAATCAAGGCATTGTTATGTCCCGCTTCTTACCTATTTCCTTTATGGGGAAAGAAAGCCAGCCGCTGCCTGTAGTTTTATAAAAAAGAGTATTCGGGCTATTTGCCGGGATGCCTGATGGGATGGTTTCTTTACGGCCTATTATGGGGGTTAATTGCAGGGTATCACCTTTGGAAACCTTGTCAGGGCTTATATTTTCAACCTGGTACTCAGTGCCCGGAGGCATAAAGCGGGAGCTTTCTTTTATTTTGTGAGCCTTAACCATATTACACGAAAACCAGCCACTGTCGCAACGCCAGAAAAATACTTCAGGATGTGCCTGGCCCATCCAGGCAATGATAAAATGAGTGTTTGTATGTATCGGCGCACGCGGAATACCAGGTATGGTCCTTTGAGTATAAGCCTCAATCAGGGAAAATGCATCCTTCTTTTTCTTTTTCGATTTGGGATTGGCGCTTAGGCCATAAGGAACAAGGAGCGAAAAAACCGGCAGGAACAAAAAATACTTCAGTCGCATATAATTGTAAAAATACTCAAAATCAATTCAAATGAGGGCTATTTCCCTGGTTTGAGCGCTTTCCCAAGGCCTCTTCTAATTGTTAATATTTATAAGCTCTTAGATTATTTTGATAATATCTGGTCAATCTGGCTTTTTTCCGCAGGTTTTTGCGACTGCAAATTAAACAAAGTGGTGATCATAAGTACAAGACCAATTCCAAAAAGACAAATCGCAGAGATCCGGTTTACAATAATAATCCTTGCCGGGGTTAGAAAATGTTTGATTTTATCAGCCAGGAAAACCTTTGAAAAATCAATACTAAGAATGATGGCAAGGCAGGTGCCAAACAGAACAAAACGGTATGGCCCTGGCTTAGCCGCGGTAAGGGTTACGGCCCCCAGCCAGGTAATCAGTACCCCGGGATTAAGGGAATTGAGCAGAAAACCGGCTATCCAGATTTTGAAGAAGTCGCTGTGGCTGATATTAATGGTATCTACGGCAACGGCCACTGGTAAATGTTTCTTTATAAAACCTGTAATCCCCATGATCATGAGGATAATAGCCCCTCCTATAGCAATGTATTTTTCATAAGGCGCCAACATGCTGAGCCAGGAAGCGGCTATATTGGCAAGGGTAACATAAATGATATCGCTGAGCGATACTCCTAAGATAAAAGCCCACCCCGCTTTATACCCGTGACTGAGGCTGTATTTGATAACTGCGAACAGGGTGGGACCTACTGAAATAGCCATGAACAATCCCACAAAAATCCCCTTTACAAGCGCATCGCCAAAATTAATCTGTGCTAAATCCATAAACCTCTTAGCCTTGTCTGGAAATCCCAATTAATCGAAGTATCGCTTTCATATTTTAAACAATCCTTAATCAACCGGGTCAATTTCCCATTTCTGCTATTTTTAATATTGCAAAGATAACAAACGGGAGCCGGAAAACAGGATTAACAGTTTATCAATATAAAAACTTATCTTTGCACCCCGATTTTAAAAACCGGATAATAATTGTAAAATATGCACCTCCCAGAACAGACAAATTTTTACAAAGGAAAAGTTCGCGATGTTTATACCATAGCTGATAAATACATGGTTATGGTAGTAAGCGACCGTATCTCGGCATTCGATATCGTATTGCCACGCCCCATTCCCTATAAAGGCCAGGTACTGAACCAGATTGCAGCCCAGTTTCTGAACGCAACCAGGGATATAGTACCCAACTGGATGATAAGCGTGCCACTGCCCAATGCCACCATAGGCTATAAATGTGAAACTTACCCCGTGGAAATGGTGGTTCGAGGAAACCTTACCGGCCATGCATGGCGCACTTACAAAACAGGTAAACGCGAACTTTGCGGAGTGGAATTACCTGAAGGATTGAAGGAGAATGATTTTTTCCCAAAACCCATCATTACGCCCACCACAAAAGCCCATGAAGGCCATGATGAAGATATATCAAGAGAAGAAATAATCAGCAGCGGGCTCATTTCACAAAAAGAGTATGAACAACTGGAGCAATATACCCTGGCATTGTTTGACCGGGGAAGGGAAATGGCCCGCGACCGCGGTTTGATACTTGTGGATACCAAATATGAATTCGGGAAAATAGGCGATACCATTTACCTGATTGATGAAATACATACGCCGGATTCTTCAAGGTATTTTTACCTGGAAGGTTATGAGGAAAGGCAAAGGAGGGGTGAACAACAGCGCCAGTTATCGAAGGAATTTGTGAGGGAATGGCTGATGGATAATGGTTTTCAGGGTAAAGAAGGGCAGCATGTGCCTGATATGACAGAAGAAGTAGTAGGCCAGATTTCTGAACGGTATATAGAACTGTTTGAAGTGGTTACCGGAAGGACCTTTGTAAAGCATGATGTGAACAAGAAAGAAGATGAAAAAAAGCTTATCGAAGCTGTAGAAGCCTTGATTGCCTGATATTAAATTTATAGATGCAATGAAATTTTAACCCGCCCCGGCGGGTTTTTTTTTGCCCTAAAAAAAGAACATTTCGTTTTTCAGCAGAAGTCATGGTATCATGAATCACCGTTCAGAAACTTTTCCAACCGTTGGGAAAGATTTTTTGGTATTTGGTTATGCCGAATTTAGCTTGCAATAGCAGAAAAACCGCGTTAATAATGTTATCGACCCTCTTTCGAAGTAGGTTTCTGATTGGGTATATAATCCCGAGAAATATATCCCATCCTTCAGCCAATTGCCATGAAAATTGTTATATTTGTATTTCGTAACAGGCCCAACTATTCCTTTAATTTCAATTATTCTCATTCCTGCAAAATTTTCCCTTATGAAAAAACAACCTTACCTCTCTTTAATTTTTTTCATCCTTATTTTTTGCTGCCGACCCCTTGTTTATGCACAGGTTATTAATACCATAGCAGGAAATGGCTCAATCGGATGGTTAGGAGATGGAATTGCAGCCACATCATCATCACTTTTCTACCCTACCACTGCTGTGGTGGATGCATCAGGGAATGTATATATTGCCGATTTCAACCAATCCAGGGTAAGGATGGTAAACACCTCAGGTATCATTACTACCATAGCAGGTATTGGTGTCTCAGGGTATAATGGAGATAATATACCCGCTACTACAGCCAAATTAAATGAACCAAACGGGGTTTTACCCGATGGCCGTGGCAACATTTATATAGCCGAAATGAATGGCAACCGAATCCGCAAAATTAACAGCTCAGGATATATCTATACTGTAGCAGGCACCGGAAGCATGTCCTCGGCCGGGGACGGAGGGCCGGCAACTAATGCCGGAGTAAACCGGCCTACAAATCTGGCTATGGATGGCACTGGAAACCTGTATATAGCGGATTGGGGCAATAACAAGATACGCAGAATTGACCCATCAGGAACCATTACAACTATTTGTGGCACCGGAACGGCAACCTACACGGGAGATAATGGCCCTGCTACTGCTGCCACAATAAATAACCCCTATAGTGTTTCACTTGATGCTTTGGGTAATTTATATTTTTCTGATGAGCATAATTATGCGCTCAGAAAAATAAATCTGGGTACAAATATTATAACTACAATAGCAGGTACCGGTGTAGCCGGATTCGGTGGTGATGGCGGTCCTGCTACAAATGCCCAGTTTAACCAACCCGACGGGATAGTTGCAGATGCCGGAAACCTGTATATTGCCGATTACTCAAACAACAGAATTAGAAAAGTGGTTCTATCCACCGGAATTGTTACAACCGTGGTTGGCAATGGCACTGGCGCTTTTTCTGGTGATGGCGGCCCGGCAACATCAGCCGAAATAAACGGTCCAAGCGGAATAACAAATGATGCGACCGGCAACTTTTATATTTCAGACTTCCTCAACAACCGTATCCGTAAGGTGAGCATTGGGAACCATCCACCCCGGTTTGTAAACGGCTATAACCAGACCTTGACTGTTTGTGAAAATTCAGTTGCAGATTCTATTAATTCTCTGCTCCAAATTAATGATTCCGATGTTGGTCAAACCGAAACCTGGACTATCGGCACAAGCCCAATTCATGGGATTGTGGCTATTTCTTATTCAGTTTCTTCCACCGGTGGAAACATTACTCCAACTGGGCTCATATATACACCTTCAATAAGTTACAGCGGATATGATTCTTTCAAAATTCGGATAAATGACGGTATTTCCATTGACTCTACAAAGATTGTAGTCACCATTACCCCCCTACCCACTGTTTCCTCCATAACAGGTACTAATACTATAGCTACGGGTTCTACTACCACCTTATCAGAAACTACCACTGGCGGCTCCTGGAGCAGCAGCAATACCGCCATTACCACAGTGGGCAGCGGTGGTATTGTAAGCGGGGTTTCGGCGGGGTCGGCCATTATTTCCTATATGGTTTCAAATAGTTGCGGGAGTACGGTTGTTGCTGATACAATAACCGTATCAGGGTCTTGCACTCACCTTATATCTACTATTGCAGGCAACGGAACTTATGGCTATACAGGTGACGGTGGGGCAGCCACAGCTGCTGAACTGGCCGAACCTAATGGCCTTGCGGTAAATGGGGATGGGTTTGTATACATTGGAGATAATTTCAATAATGTAATCCGCAGGATTGATACATCAGGGCATATTACAACTGTTGCGGGGAATGGCACCGCCGGTTTCAGCGGTGATGGCGGCCCTGCCACAAATGCCGAAATTCATTCCACAGCAGGGTTGGCGGTTGATGGTGATGGAAACCTGTATATAGGCGATTCATACAACAGCAGGGTAAGGAAGGTTAGCCCGTCGGGCATAATTACAACCTATGCCGGAGATGGTTTTGCCGGTTATAGCGGCGATGGGGGCGCTGCGGCAGCAGCCAAATTATTCAATCCTTCTGGCCTTGCAATTGACAAGGCAGGAAATTTATATATAGCAGATATTTCAAACCATGTGGTGAGAAAGGTGAGCAAAAGCGGAATCATAACTACCTATGCCGGAAATGGCTCAAGTGGCTTTAGTGGCGATGGAGGCTCTGCCCTATCAGCACAGATGGCAGATCCTTCGGCGCTTGCAATTGACGGGACCGGAAATTTATATATATCAGATGTGTCGAACAGGCGTATCCGTAAGGTCAACTCCTCTGGCATCATAACAACCATTGCTGGAAACGGCACTGCAGGGGTAACGGGAGACGGCGGACCTGCCACCGCCGCTGAATTGTATTTTGCCATTGGCCTGTCTTTAGATGTGACCGGCAACCTTTATATCGCTGATGGCAATAGTGAAACCATAAGGAAAATTGATACCTCAGGTATTATTAACAGTGTGGCCGGAGATGGCCTTGGCGGCTTCGGCGGCGATGGCGGCCCGGCTACCGCTGCAATGCTCAATGTGCCTTATAATGTGAGCGCTGACGGATTGGGTAATATTTACATTGCCGATGGTTTTAACAACAGGATAAGATTTGTAAATAATTGTTCTCCCTTATCCTTAATTACCGGAACCCTTGAATTTTGCGCTGGAAGTACCTCTACCTTCAGCGACGCTACCGGCGGGGGCACATGGAGTTGCAGCGATACCGCCATAGCAGTTATAAACAGCAGTACAGGTGTGGCCACCGGAATTTCCCAGGGTATTGCTACAATTTCCTATACTCTGGCCGGATTATCAGCTACAAAAATGATCATCATTGATGCCCTGCCATCATCCGGTAGTGTTTCAGGCCCTTCGAGCATGGCATCAGGTTCTACCAGCACTTTTTCCGATTCAGTTTCCGGTGGTTTATGGTCCAGTTCCAATGCCTTAATTGCCGTAGCAGGTTCTGTAAGCGGTAATGTAACAGGTATTGCAGCCGGAACAGTCATTATTTCCTATGCAGTGACCAATATTTGCGGGTCGGCGCTAATAGCCGATACCATCAGTATTACCACCTGTACCCAGGATATTTCCACCATCGCCGGTAATGATACTTCAGGGTACAGGGGAGATAACGGGGCAGCCACCTCGGCTGAAATGTCTCACCCCTGGGGTTTATGCCTTGATGGCTCCGGAAATGTATTTTTTGCAGATAATTACAATAATGTAGTCAGGGAACTAAGTTCGGGAGGAATAATTACAACGGTTGCCGGCAATGGCAGCGCGGGTTTCTCTGGCGATGGTGGCGCTGCAACAGCAGCCCAGTTGGACAGTGTGACAGGGGTAGCAGTGGATGGGGCGCACAATATTTATATTGCAGATAAGAACAATAACAGGATAAGGAAAGTAACCGCAGCCGGTATAATCAGCACCATTGCAGGTACAGGTACAAGTGGTTTCAGCGGGGATGGCAGTTCGGCAATCACAGCCAGACTCTCAGCCCCCAATTCTGTGATAACCGACCTGGCCGGTAATATTTACATTACTGATGGCGGCAATAACCGGGTCAGAAAAATCAATTCGTCCGGTATCATTCATACGTTTGCCGGAGGGGGAAGCAGTGGCCTTGGCGATGGTGGAGCAGCTACTGCAGCTGAGCTTGCCGGCCCATCAGGACTTGCTATAGACAGCAACGGATTTATTTATATAGGCGATGTGCTCAACAACCGTGTTCGGCAGGTTGATACCTTGGGCATCATCCATACTTATGCAGGCACCGGTACCGCCGGTTTCAGCGGTGATGGAGGTCCGGCAATTTCAGCCCAGATTAGCGCCCCGGTTGGTATTGCCATGGACAAGGGCGAAAACTTATATATTGCCGACGCCGGAAACAACAATGTGCGCAGGGTCAATTTTGCAGGATCCATTTCAACTGTTGCAGGTAATGGCACGCCCGGTTATGCAGGAAATGGCGGCCCTGCTACGGCTGCTGAATTAAACCAACCTTATGGCGTAAATACTGATGCATCGGGCAATATCTATATAAGTGATGGGGCAAATAACTGTATCAGGCTGGTGAATAATTGTTATCCCATTTCCAGTTCTTCATCATCAGGCGGAGGCGGCAGTAGTATTTACGGATCTTTTACCATGTGTGATGGAAGTACTCATTCAATCACTGTATCCATACCCGGTGGTACCTGGAGAAGTTACAATACTGCTATAGCCACTGTAAGCAGTACAGGCCTGGTTACCGGTATTTCACCAGGAATAACCACAATTTCCTATACGGTAAGCGGTGGGGACGCAAGCTATGTGGTTACCGTTGAATCTTTCCCATCGGCAGATGTGATAACCGGGGCTACCAATGTGAATACCGGATGGCTTATACCCCTTACCGATCCGGTTACCGGAGGGATTTGGAACTCCTCCAATCCGGCTATAGCTACAGTAGGCGCTATGTCGGGTAATGTTACCGGGATTGCAGCAGGCACCTCAGTCATTTCTTATTCTATCAGCAATAGTTGCGGCACAGCGGTTGCCACGCATACTATTTCGGTTAACCCAACCTCAGGCGCTATTTCAGGCGCCACTACCCTATGCGTTGGAGCTACTTCTGCTTTCAGCGATGTGGTTTATGGCGGTACATGGAGCAGTTCAAATCCGGCTGTTGCCACAGCAGGGCTTACTACAGGTATTATTACCGGAATTTCGGCCGGAACAGCCACAATTACCTATACCGATTATTCCAGTTTTATTACCACTGTGGTTACCGTATTTTCCGCCTTGCCTGCCATTACTGGCAGCGCAACTATTTGCTCAGGAACCACCGGCCTGTATAGCGATGCCACTATGGGTGGCACCTGGGGAAGCAGCAATGCTGCTATCGCCACTATAGGGTCTGGTACTGGTATTGTTACGGGTGTAAGTACTGGCAGCGCAATCATAACTTACAGGCTGGCCTGCAGTTATACAACCAAGGTAATTACGGTTTTGACAGGGGCAAAGCCAATAATTCCTGCTTCATCCAATATTTGTACCGGATTTACAACTACCGTTTCCGACGCAACTACAGGTGGTACCTGGACCAGCAGCAATACTGCAATTGCAACCGTTGGGTTAACAGGCCTGGTTTCAGGTGTATCGGCGGGTAATGTAACCATCTCCTATTCTTTAGGCTCCGGTTGCACCGTGACCACAACTTTAAATATCAACCCGCATCCCCGGCTTACCGGCAATACCAATGTCTGCACGGGTACAACAACCATTCTTAGCGACTCCCTACAGGGTGGTTTATGGACCTCAGGGAATACCTCCAAAGCTACTGTGCACTGCAGCCTTGGCATAGTTACCGGCATTGCAAGCGGAACAGCCGTTATTACCTATACCCTTTGCTCTGGATGCATAGCTACGGCAACCGTAAACGTTGCTGCGCTTACCGCCAATACCGGTTCATCAGGGGCCTGTATTGGCGGTGCCATAACCTTATCCAATACCTCGCCCGGCGGTGTATGGACAAGCAGCAATACTTCTATAGCCACGGTAGGTTCCTCAACCGGGATAGTTACCGGTATGGCTTTGGGCAATGTAACCATCAGTTATACCCTTGGCCTTGCTTGCTCAGCTACCACTTTTATGACGGTGGTTTCCCTTGCTCCCAATACCGGGCCAACCTCGGTTTGCGCAGGATCCTCCATTACACTAAGCAATGTTACCGAAAGGGCTTTATGGGTTTCAGGAACCTGGAGCAGCAGCAATACCGCTGTCGCTGCCGCTTCTTCTTTAAGCGGGGTGGTTACCGGCATTTCGGCAGGCACCGCTATGATTACCTATAAATTCGGCACAAGCTGTTTATCAACAAACCTCATTACTGTTAATCCTCAACCCACCAGCGTAACTGTGAGCGGGGGCGGTACATACTGCAGTGGAGAAACAATTACCGCTACAGGGGGTACAGGTGGAACAATTTATTTTGAGGGCACTACCACAGGAGGCAATTCGACCCTTGTCCCGTCTGCCAGCCAGATGGTAAATACTTCAGGCACCTATTTCTTTAATGCTTATTCTCCGGCCGGGTGCTGGGGTACTCAGGGCAGTGCAACCGTTCTGATACCGGCCATAACGGGTGCCAGGAATATATGTACAGGCCATACCACAACCCTTTCCAATTCCGGCGGCACAACAGGCAGGTGGACAAGCAGCAATCCTGCCATAGGCTCCGTAGCGCCCACAACAGGAGTGGTTAACGGAATTGCGGCTGGTACGGTGATTATCAGGGACTCGCTGCCAACAGGTTGCATAGTCACTGCTAATGTTACAGTGAACAGTTCTGTACCCTCTATTTCTGGCCCAACTTCGGTTTGCCAGGGGCAAACCATCACGCTCACTAATGCCGGTGCAGGCGGAACCTGGATCAGCAGTGCGCCTACAATAGCCAGCGTTGGTTCTACAGGTATTGTAACCGGGGTTGGTCCGGGTTTGTCTGCTACCATTAGTTACGAACTGGGCGGCTGTAATGCTACCTATTCGGTTTCGGTTAGTCCCATATTGCCCATACCCAATACAGGTACCAATACTGTATGTATAGGTCAAACAATTACCCTTGCCGATGGTGTAACCGGAGGAACCTGGAGTACACCAGGGCCAAATATTTCAATAGGTTCGGCTACCGGTATTATTACAGGCATCAATACCGGATCCGGTTCGGTAACCTATACTATGCCTACCGGCTGCTTTACAACAACTTCGGTGACTGTCAGGGTACTATCGGCTATAACGGGCCCACCGAGGGTATGCGCCATACAGACCATTACCCTTACCGATACTACGGTAGGTGGTTCCTGGAGCACAGCCTCCCCTACCATAGCTACAATTGGTTCGGGTACGGGTATAGTAACGGGTGTGGAAGGCCACCTTAACGCGCTTATGACTTATTCACTGGGCACAGGGTGCACCACCACTTTCCTGGTGGGGGTAGATTCGCTGGAAGCCATAACAGGACCGGTGAATGTTTGCCAGGGCCAGTCAATTACCCTGGGAAATATAATTATTAATGGGTCCTGGTCCAGCGCTTCTCCCGGAATTGCCACAGCCTCAACCTCAGGCCCGCGAAACGGACTTATAACGGGGGTAAGCGGGGGAATTGCCACTATTTCCTATACCACCCCTACCGGATGTGTAACAACTACACCTATCCTGGTAAACCCTGTAATTCCCATATCTGGCCCTACTTCTGTATGCGTAGGGCAAACCATAACCCTAAGCGACATTGCATCGGCCTGTACGGGTACCTGGAGCACCGGCTCACCTACCATTGCAACCATAGGGGCCAGTACAGGAATAGTAACCGGCGTTGCCGGTAATCTTTCCGCCCCCATCACCTATACCTTCTGTACAGGCTGCAGGGCTATTACCAGCGTAAGCGTCAATCAGCTTACCCCAATTCTGGGCCTGGCCACAGTTTGCCAGAGCCAGACCATTACCATAATAATTCTATCTGGCCTGTTTCGTCATAAAGCATGGCCACCAGCCTCCGTTTCCTGCCCTCACCTTCTTCATTAATGTTTACCAGCGTTCCGGCAATCTGCACATAATCCGTTTGGTCATTGATAGTGCCTATTTTCGTGATTTGTGTCCGGTCGAAGTAGCGATAAGGGTAATGGTATAGCAAATCCTCAAACGTACTGATCTCCAGCTCAGTGCGCATCAGTTCCCCCTTTTGCGGGCCAACCCCTCTCAGGAATTCGATAGGGGATTCTAATATGGATTGTGAATGGTTGATGTGGCAAAAATAGTAAGGGAAACGGAGAATAAGGGTATTGCGGTTTTTTTGTTCGCACAGGATTCAGGGAAATGAAGGTTACCTCCGGCGCAGGTCTTCCGAAGGGAGACCTGTGTCTATAAAACCAGCCGTTCTATGACCGGAAATCACCTTGACCAAAGCTTAATGTTCTTATTCCCGCTACATCGGACTGGGATCTTTCCAAAATATCAGGAATAATTTTTAATCCTTACTTTTTAAGCGGATACCAAAAAAAATTACATGATATACCATATACAGTATATCATGGCGCGAAAAACAACCTGTCATAAAAACTTCTTTCCTCAGATCCATTTCTATAAAATAAATTTGGGCCTCGTTATTCACTTTGACATTTTTAATTAAAAAATAAAATATATAAAAATGACGCTTTATTTTCATTTTATTTCGTTT
>Ga0364886_10305_pt2 | contig 18249 bp, 16 predicted proteins | sample ExccelJu500001D3_4_FD_206926 | JGI IMG/M metagenome (GOLD analysis project Ga0364886, IMG submission 206926) | Enriched cells from Trout Bog Lake Hypolimnion, Wisconsin, USA - BchlTB.July23.5000.01.D3 | ecosystem: Environmental > Aquatic > Freshwater > Lake > Hypolimnion/Profundal zone | place... | reverse complement strand
TTTTGTATTTTTTTGGGTGGCTTTGCAAAGCTCAATCGCTTTTCTGTCGCGGTCTCCGCCAAAAATGGAATACGGCTTCATCGGCTGGATGCGGCTGTCGAGTTTAGTTTTGATCGCAAGCCATTCTTCTTCTTTGTAGAGCGGATGAGTGAAAAAGCCGAAATTCTTCCGGAAGTAGGCAGGCGGAGTGTGGGTTGACATGAGAGCTGCTTCCCACAGGAAAGTCCCTGATCCGCAGAACGGATCGCAAAGAATGTCATCGCTGGTGTAGTCGGCATATTTTAAGATGGCGGCTGCTAGAGTTTCTTGGAGGGGCGCTTCGACAGAGCCGGCCCTGTAGCCGCGTTTGAAAAGAGGAGCGCCTGTGGTGTCAAAACTGATGGTGGCTTTGTTCTCATAGATAAAGACGTGGATTTGAACGGCGGGATTGTAGATTTCTACAGAGGGCCTTTGGCCGGTTTTTTCCCGGAACGTATCGCAGATGGCGTCTTTGACGACAAGTCCGGCAAAGTGGCTGTTGCGGAATTCGGGATTTTTGGCGGCGTTTGAATCGATTGCAAATGTCTTATCGAGGGAAAGATAATCCATCCAGGGGATTTTCTTGGCTTCGCTGTAGAGGGTTTCCCGGTTCGGGCAATCGAAGTGGGCAAGCGGCCAGAGGACGCGGGTGGCAAAGCGGCTGCCGTAGTTGATGATATAGACGTTTTCCATGGTCAAGGGAGCAGAGACTCCGCGGGGCCAGCGGCGCGCGGCCATGCCAAGGGATTGGAGCTCTTCGGTGAGGAGCTGCTCTAAGTTCGGAGGGCATGTGACAAATAGGTGCATATTCCTCTAGTTGTGAAAAAAGAGTATGACATCGCCATCATGGACAATGTATTCTTTCCCCTCTGAGCGTGCTTTGCCGGCCTCGCGGGCTCCGACGCGGCCTTTATAAGTCACCATGTCGTCAAATGAGACAACTTCTGCTCGGATAAATCCTTTTTGGATGTCGGTGTGGATTTTGCCTGCGGCTTCTTGAGCATTTGCGCCTTTCGGGATGGGCCAGGCACGGGTTTCGATTTCACCGGTGGTGATGTAGGTGATGAGGTCGAGCGTTGCAAACGCGGCTTTGATGAGGCGGTCGAGGCCTGTCTCTTGCAGGCCGAGGCTTTGGAGGTATTCTTGGGCTTCGGAAGGTGTGAGCTGGGCGAGCTCTTCTTCGAGCTTGGCGCAGATCGGGATGACGGTGCTCTCTTCTTGTTCTGCATAGGCGCGGACTTTTTTCACGAGATCGTTTTCGAGAGACGGGAGGGAATCTTCGTTGACGTTTGCGACGTAAAGGACTTTTTTGTTCGTGAGGAACGGATACTGGGCTAGATGGGTTTTTTCTTCCGGAGTCGCCGGCATCGATCGGAGTGATTTGTTTTGGTTGAGGTGGGCGATCGCTTTTTGAAGCGTGTCATACACGGCTTGGAGCTCTTTTTTGGCTTTCAGCTGTTTTTCGAGTTTTTGGGCGATATTTTCAACCATTTGAAGGTCGGCTAGGATGAGCTCGAGGTTGATGACCTCAATGTCATCGATCGGGTCGACTTTTCCTGAGACGTGGATCACGTCGCTCTCTTCGAAACAGCGGACGACATGGATGATGGCATCTGTTTCACGGATATTGGTGAGGAATTTATTTCCAAGGCCTTCTCCTTCGGAGGCGCCCTTGACGAGGCCTGCGATGTCGACGAAGGTGACCGTGGCGGGGACGAGTTTATCGCTGCCGGAGATATCGGAGAGGATTTGGAGGCGGGGGTCGCCGACTTCAACAATGCCGACGTTGGGATCGATGGTGCAGAAAGGGTAGTTGGCAACGGCAGCTGCTGCTTTCCGTGTCAGAGCGTTAAAAAGGGTCGATTTTCCGACGTTGGGGAGTCCGACGATGCCGCATGAAAGGTTTGCCATATTAAAATCTCCTGCCGAGCAAGCGGAAGGCTTGCTCAAAATTTCCACTGTTGATGAGTTCGCGTATTCTTTTTGAAGAGACTATCTGGCCATCGAAGAGGAATTTGGAAAGGTAGATGGCTTCAAAATGGAGTTCTTTAGCGATTGCTTTGATATTTTCTTCAGTGCCTTGAGCTTGATGGCCAAGGGCTGAGCCTTCTCCGAGGATCAGATGCGTAAAGGGCAGGCGCCGGTGGAGCTGTCTTAAAAAAGTGTCGTAGGAAAGACAAGAGAGCTCTTGAGTAAAAGGGAGAATCAGAGTCAGGTCGATGCCGTTCATTTCAAAGCGGCGGATTTTTTGATCCAGCGTGTCGATCATCGGAGGAGCGCTGCCGGGTTTTAGGACTTCTGCAGGATGGTTGGAAAATGTCACAACGGCTGCTGTGCCGCAGCTCTTGAGCTGCCGGAAAAGATGCTGGTGGCCGAGGTGGACGCCATCGAAAGATCCGATGGTGAGCGCGATCGGTCCGGCAACGGGAGGGAGGTCTTCGAGGCTTTCAACGATGATCATAAAGATGGATCCCGTTGATGGAGTCTTTGATATGGAAAGCGCCGGAGCGGAGGCGTCGGAGCTCAAAAAGGTGTGCGCCGCAGCCGAGCATGTTGCCCAGGTCATGGGCGATCGACCGGACGTAGGTGCCTTTAGAGCAGGCGACGTTTAAAGAGAGGTAAGGGTAAGCGTAGTCTAGGAGGGTCGTTTTGAGGGTCACAGAGACGGGTTTGCGCTCAATCTCGATTCCTTTACGGGCCAGTTCGTAGAGTTTTTTGCCGTCGACTTTCTTGGCCGAATACATCGGAGGCGTTTGGAAAACGGCGCCTTGAAAGGAGAGGAGGGCTTTTTCGATTTCGGCAAGGGTGGGGATAAGAGGGGAAGCGGCGGTGGTTTGTCCGTCGCAGTCATAGGAGTCGGTGGAGACGCCCAGGAGCATTTTACATTCGTACTCTTTGTCTTGGCAGAGATAGTCTTGAGAGAGGCGGGTGAAGTTTTTGCCGATGAGCATGACCATGAGGCCGGTGGCAAAAGGATCTAATGTCCCTGCATGGCCGATTTTTTCAATGCGGGTGATGCGGCGGAGCGCTGCGACTAAACTGAACGAAGTTTTGCCTCGCGGTTTATCAACAAGCAGAACTCCTTCAGAGATTTTCGTCTGTAGGATGGGGGCGTTTGGATTGTTCATCATGGATTTTTTCAAGGAGGTTGTGGATACGGAGTTCATCTTCCAGGGTATCGTCGAGATGGAAGGTGAGCTGGGGGAAATAACGCATCACAACTTTTTTTGCAGCTTGCGTTGAGATATAGCCGGCAGATGACTGCAGCGCTCTTAAGGTTTGTTTTTTTTCGACATCGGATCCGACCATGCTGAAGTAGACCTTCGCGTGGTGGAGGTCCTTCGTGATATCGACTTTTTTAATGGTGACAAGCGTGCTGACTTTAGGGTTCCGGACATCTCTCATGATGACTTCAGCAATGACTTCTCTCAGGAGTGAGTTGAGGCGGTCGACGCGTTGTTTAACCACAAACGACCTCAGAAGCGGGGAATTTAGCGGCGATGCAGGCGGATCTCCCGTTCAGCGGTTGCCCGGCGCCGCCAAAAACGCATTTTTGATGTAGCTTGCGGTTGACCATGATTAGAGCTCGGGGGTGTAGTAGGTGACATCATAAGCCTGTAGGATGTCTCCGGGTTTGCAGTCGGTAAATCCTTGGAGGAGGATTCCGCACTCCTGGCCTTTGGAGACTTCGCGGACGTCTTCCTTGACGCGTTTGAGCGAGGCAACAGGACCTTTCCAAATGACCTCTTTATCCCGGACAACGCGGATATGGCTGTTTCTGCGGATGATTCCGTCAGAGACTTGGCATCCGGCAATATTGCCCAGATGGGAAGATTTGAAGATCGCTTTAACTTCAGCTTCGCCGACTTCATGCTCTTGGGCAATCTTATCAAGGAGCCCGACCATGAGTTCTTTCACATCGTCGACAGCATGGTAGATGATGTCGTGGAGGCGGACTTTAACTTTGAGCTGCTTAATGAGCGACTCGGCGTGGTTTTCGACTTGCGTATGGAAGCCGATCAAGGTTCCTTTGGAAGCGAAAGCGAGCTGGATATCGGATTCGGAGATTTCGCCCACAGCAGCGGAAATGATATTGATTTCGGCTTTTGTTGAGGCGATTTTTTCTAGAGAGTGCTTGAGGGCTTCCAAAGATCCTTGCACGTCGGCGCGGAGGATAAGAGTGAGAACTTTCTTGACTTGTTTCTCCATTGTCTGTGCGAGGAGGTTTTCAAGGCCGCCGCGTTTGACTTGGAGAGCGGTATGTTTTTTCTTGAGGAGCCTCTCTTCAGAAACTTCGCTGGCTTCTTTCTCATCTTTCACTACGATGAAATCGCTTCCGGCTTCAGGGAGGCCGGAGAGTCCTGTGAGTTTCACAGGAGAAGAAGGCCCCGCGACTGTAAGAGGTTTATTGAATTCGTTCTGCATCGTTTTAATGCGTCCCCAATGGGAAGCAAAGACGACTGCATCGCCGATGCGGAGCGTTCCATTTTGGACGAGGACGGTTGTGACGGCGCCGAGGCCTTTATGCATCTCGGACTCGATCACGGTTCCTCTGGCACGGGCGTTTGGATTGGCTTTGAGTTCGAGGATCTCGGCTTGAAGCGCTAACATCTCGAGAAGTTCTTTGATGCCTTCTCCTGTGACGGCCGAGCAGTTTATGGTGATGGTCTGGCCGCCCCATGCTTCAGGAAGAAGATTGACTTCCGAGAGCTGGCGGTAGACGTTTTCAGCATTGAAGTTGGGTTTATCGCATTTGTTAATTGCTACGACGATCGGAACGCTGGCTGCCCGGGCTTGTTCGATGGCTTCCATGGTTTGAGCTCGGAGGCCTTCATCTCCGGCAACAACCAGAACAACGATATCGGTGACATCGGCGCCGCGGGCCCGCATTGCAGAAAACGCTTCGTGCCCCGGAGTGTCGAGAATGGTGATGTCTCCCACGGCAGTGTGGGCCTTAAATGCTCCGATGTGCTGTGTGATCGCTCCGGCTTCTCCGCCGGCGACATTGGCTTTGCGGATGGTATCGATCAGGCTTGTTTTACCATGGTCGACGTGGCCCATGAAGGTAATCACCGGGCTGCGCAGGACGAGCTCTTCAGGAGGGGTTTCAGAAATTTCCTGCTTAATGGTCTTATCGGTGATTTTAAGACGTTCTTCTTCGCTGGTATCGATGGTGATTTCGCAATCAAAATCGTGTCCGAGAAGCTGTATGGTGGTCTCATCATCGATGAAGTCGTTCAGAGTGATGACGACGCCTTTCATGAAGAGATTGGATATTAACTGAGAAGCTTTCAGTTTCATCTCGGCAGCAAGGTCTTTGATGGTGATTGGAACACGCAATCGCAAGGTTTTAGGACGGACAATCAGTTCTTCGCCGGAAGATGATGTCCGTTTATAGCCGCGGCCTTTGCGCGGGCGCCAGCCTTCATCGTTCTCATCGCGCAGGCCTTGTTTATCGCGCGAATCAAAGGCGCGGTAGACTTCCGGTTTTTTGTGCGCTTTAATATCTTTGATGTCTTTGAATTTTCGGGCCGCTTCGTCTTCGCGCGTCTTCGAAGGAGCATGTTCGCGGGAAGACGGCTTTATGCCGGCGCGCGCATCTATTGGAGGAAGGGGACGCCGTCCCCCGAATCCGCCAGAACCTCCAGGGCCTCCAGAGCCGGAAGGTCTTCCGGTTGTGTAGGGACGATAGCCCGATCCTCCTGATCCTGGGGGAGTTCTTGGGCGATAGCCGCCGGCGCCCGGTTGGTAGGGAGGAGAGCCGGGGGGTCTTGGTTTATACCCTTCCGGTACGCCGGTGGAGGCGGCAGGTTTGGGACGGTACCCTCCGCTGCCGTGGTAGCCGCCTGTTTGAGGGGCTCCTCCACCGGGGGCGCCGGCGTGTCGGGGTTGATAGGCAGGACGTGCTCCGCCGCCGGGCCGGTATCCGGAAGATTTATAAGCAGGCCTATCTCCGGAAGGTCTTTGCGGCAGCGGTGTTACGGGCCTGTCGAGGCGCGGGCCTAGAGGCCTTTCTGGGGGCCTTTCTGGAGGCCTCTCCGCAGATTTCTCCGGGGGGCTCTCAGGAGCCGGAGCTTCGGCTTTTTCTTTGATGATCTCCCGGGGGATTTCTGGAGGAGCGGGGGGTTCCGGATGGACTGCAGGGGCAGCAGCGGCCGGCTCCTCTTTTTCTTCCATAGCTTTAGGAGGCTTAGCTGCAGCCCGGGCTTGCTTTTGGGTCTCTTTCGGGGACTCTTTAGGTTCTGGCTTTTTAAACTTTTTTAAAGCTTCAGCCAGCTGCGCATTTTTAACTGTGATCTTGAGGTTTTTAGCCAACTTTTAACCCTTTTTTCTTGCAAATCTCGTTTAGAACCTTGTTTGCGATCTCGATGCTGATTTCCGGAATTTTTGCGAGCTCTTCAGGGGTTGCCTGGAGAACTTTGCGCGGAGTGTCGTAATTGGCAGAGATCAAGCTGGCTGTGATGAAGGAGCTCATTCCGTCCAGGTGGAGCTTTTCATCGAGCGTCGGATCTTCAGCCAAGGCCAGCTGCTGCCGTTGGATTGCAGCGATTTGCTGGTAGTCGCTCATCTTCTGGACTTGGAGCTCTGCGTTGATCAGTTCACCGTTGAGGCGGGCATTCATGCCGCGTTTTCCAAGAACGGCAGGATAGCTTTCATCTTCGACAACGATGGTGACAACGGAGTTGTCTTCATTGACGTCGATCTTGCGGATCTCTATCGGGGAGAGCGCATTGACGAGCAGCTGCACTGCATCGTCCGTATAAGGGATGATGTCGATTTTTTCGTTGTTGAGTTCGCGGATGATGTTTTTTACGCGTGTTCCGCGGACGCCGACGCAAGCGCCGACGGGATCTATTTTAGAATCAGATGACTTGACGGCAAGTTTGGTGCGGTAGCCGGGATCGCGGACGATTTTCTCAATCGTGATCGTCCCGTCTTGGAGCTCAGGGACCTCTTGGAGGAAAAGCTGGCGGACGAATTCAGGATGGCTGCGGCTCAAGATGACTTCGGCTCCGCCATTTTCGGTATCACGGACTTCAAAGAGGAGCGCTTGAACACGGTCTCCGACGTTGTATTTTTCGACTTTGGGATAGAATCTGTCGGGCATGATGCCTTCGACTTTTCCAAGGTCAACGATCAAAGTGGCGCCCCGGATGACGCGTTTGACGGTGCCGGAAATCAGTTCATTGATGCGATGTCGGTATTCTTCATAGATCACATCCCGTTCGGCTGAGCGGAGTTTTTGAGAAATGACTTGGCGTGCGGTTTGTGCAGCGATGCGGCCGAAATCTTGGGGAGTGCAGGCAATATCGATCCACTGTCCCAGTTCTGCGTTCGGGCTAAGGACGCGTGCATCTTCGAGGGCGATCTCTTCTTCCGGAATCGTCACTTTGTCGACAACTTCTTTTTGAGCTGTGACGACAATGTCGCCTGTTTTGGCGTTGACATGGACGTTGATGTTGAGGAGACCCTTGATGCTTTTGCGAGCAGCAGCAAGCAGCGACTCTTCCACAGCGGAAATAATCACTTCGCGCTTGATGCCTTTTTCGCGCTCTAAGTACTCGAAGATAGCAAGGAGGTCTTTATTCATATTCAATACCTTAATCTTTGTTATGTAAATAACCCCCGGTTGGCGGGGGTTATTCACGAAATTCAATTGAAGAGAACCCTGCCTTTTAGGTGTTCTCTTCTTCTTCAGCGGCCTTTTCTTTTTTCTTCTTAGGGGCGCGCTTCTTTTTCTCTCCAACGAGAATATCGTCGTGATTTTCTTTGTTCTTCTCGATCAAATACTCTTTAATTGAGAGAGAAATTTTCTTGTGCTCCGGGTCTAATTTGATCACTTTTGCCGTGACTTCTTGGCCTTTGGAAATGACTTCTTCGACTTTTCCAAAAGGCTTGTCTGAAAGCTCCGTGACGTGGATCAGCCCTTCGAGGCCGCTTGCGAGTTCAACAAATGCTCCGAAAGCGGTGATCTTAGTGACAACTCCTTTCACTAAAGAACCGACAGGCATCATTTTCTCAGTGTTTTCCCAAGGGTTTTCGCTCAGCTGCTTGACGCCAAGCGTGATCTTCTTGTTCTCTTTATCGACAGATAGCACCACTGCATCGACTTTGTCGCCTTTTTTGAAGACTTCAGAAGGATGCGATACTTTTTTGATCCAGCTCAAATCAGAGATGTGGATCAAGCCGTCGATGCCGGGCTCGAGTTCAACAAAAGCGCCGTAATTGGTCAGGTTGCGGATTTCCGCTGTCACACTGCTTCCAATCGAGTATTTCTTTTCCACTTCGTCCCAGGGGTTTTTCTCGAGCTGTTTCATGCCAAGAGAGATTTTTCCTTCGTCTTTTTGGACAGAGAGGACGATCGCTTCGACTTCATCGCCTTTTTTGAGCATTTCGCTAGGGTCGTTGATCGTCTTGGTCCACGACATCTCGGAGACGTGGATCAGCCCTTCAATGCCCGACTCGATCTCCATAAAAGCGCCGTAGGGAACAAGGCTGACAATCTTTCCTTTCACATGCGTGCCCGGGGGGTATTTCTTCTCGATCTCTTCCCAAGGATTGCTTTCTTTTTGCTTCATTCCGAGAGCAACACGCCCTTTATCTTTGTCGACATGCAGGATGATCACTTCGAGCTTGTCGCCGAGCGCCACCATTTCGGAAGGATGCTTGATCCGCTTCCACGTCATATCGGTGATGTGGAGGAGGCCATCGACCCCATCGACATCTAAGAAGACGCCGAAGTCGGTGATGTTCTTCACGATGCCGTGGCGGATTTCGCCTTCGTGGAAGTTCTCCAGCATTTCAACTTTTTTCGACATGCGCTCTTCTTCTAAAAGTTCACGGCGGGAAACAACGATGTTTTTACGATCTGTATTGATCTTGAGGATTTTGAAATCGTAGGTTTTATCGAGGTACTCATCGAGGTTCTTAATGCGCTTGTTATCGATCTGAGAGCCGGGCAGGAACGCCTCCACGCCGATATCGACCATGAGGCCGCCTTTGACTTTACGCATCACTTTACCGGTGACAATGGAGCCTTCTGTGCAATTGTGAACGATATTTTCCCACTGACGGAGGCGGCGTGCCTTATCTCTGGATAAGACGATCTGTCCATCTTCCCCTTCGGTTTGATCGAGGAAGGCTTCGACTTCATTGCCTAAAGCGATTTCCGAAAGGTCTGTAAATTCACTGATAGGGACAAGACCCTCCGACTTCAAACCGACATCGATCACAACGAAGTCTTTTGTAATTTCAACAATGCGCCCTCGGAGCACATAGCCTGAATTGAGGGAAGATTGAGAATCTCCTCCTTCGCCTTGATCTTTCGCACCTAGCAGTTTTCTGAACGCTTGCGCATCTTCTTCGTGATAATCGACATCATCAATGATGTTGCTTGAGTTCCAATCGTGTTTTTTGGACATTATAAACCAATTTCTCCTTCTATGGGATAGTGATCCCGGATTCGTTCTCTTGTAAGAGATTTCTTTAACCCTGCTTTTAAAGACAGAGGCAAAATGAGATGCACTTACAAATAAGTAATGAAGGAAAAGATAGCAAATCATTGAAAATAACATCAAGGAGCAAATGGATTAGAGGCATAATGTTTTCAAATTAACCTTTGAAATCGTCTCTGCTACTGCGGTCGGCGTGAAACTTTGAATTTGGACTTAAGCGAGACAAAGCCAAATCGAAGGGGAGCGCTCCGACCGACGAGGCCCTGCCCCTAGCGGGCAGGGTGAGGAGGATCGATTTGGAGAAGTCGGAGCAAATCCAAATTCAAAGTTTCATGCTGACCGCAGTACACCTAAATAATTTAGGTGACATTTGTTCTACCGACTTGCTACAATTTCCTTGAAGGGTAGGATATGGATTCCGATTTTATCACTAAAATTTTACAAGCCATCAGCGTGGGAGAGTCTTCGGACTGGGAGTTCAAGTCTGCCCGCGGAGGGTTTCCTGGCAGTTTTTGGGAAACTTATAGTGCAATGGCTAATGATAATGGAGGGGTAGTCGTTTTAGGGTTAAGAGAAAGAGATGCCTCGATAGAATTAGACGGTCTTACGGTAGAACAAATCCATCAGTATAAAAAGATTCTTTGGGATGGCCTTCACAATAGAAGCATCGTAAGTCTAAATCTTCTGTAGCAGATAACATACAAACAGTGGAGATTGATCAGAAAAAGCTTCTAGCAATTACCATTCCAAGAGCTTCCCGTACACAACGCCCCATCTATATAGGGCCGATGCCTTTTGGAAAGACATATCGGCGGCAGCATGAGGGTGACTATGTATGTTCCGATGCCGAAGTCAGGCGGATGTTAAGAGATGCAGACTCAGTCCCCGCGGATGCTCATGTAATAAAAGGTTTTACTCTAAAAAATTTGGACCTAAATTCTCTTGCGCAGTACCGGCGGCTTTTTTCAGCTCGGGGAGAACATCCGTGGCTTACGCTTGAGAATTCTGAATTGCTCGCGAAGCTTGGAGGTTGGAGGAAAGATGAAGATACTGGACTTGAAGGGATTACCCTGGCGGGTCTTTTGATGTTTGGGCGTTATGAGTGTATTACTGATGTAGTGGCTACTCCAAATTATTTTGTCGACTACCGGGAAAAATTAGACCCTTCAGTGCGATGGTCGCATCGATTATTTCCGGATGGAAGATGGGAGGCCAATCTTTTCCAGTTTTATCATCGCATATTGCCGCAGCTTACAGCCGATCTTCCTGTCCCTTTTAGGTTAGAAGGACTTCAGCGAATAGATGAAACGCCTGCTCATAAGGCTGTGCGCGAAGCCGTTGTAAATGCGCTAATTCATTCAGACTATTTTGCTCCGGGTGGTGTAGTCATACAGCGTTACCGAAATAAGCTGACTTTGGAGAATCCGGGAACTTTGTTAGTTTCTCCAGAGCAGCTGCGACGCGGTGGTGTCAGTGAATGTCGAAATAAAAGTCTTCAACAAATGTTTATGATGATTGGAGGAGGTGAAAAGGCTGGATCAGGATTCGATACGATCCAAAGCGGATGGGCAAGTCAGCACTGGCGGGCTCCCGGTTTGCTTCTTTTCAACCAGCCCGTAGGGTCCAGCTGACCTTATCTATGATGAGTTTAATCCCAGAAAAAGTTCTCACAGAATTACAGTACCGCTTTGGAGCCCAATTTACACAATTGCAAGAATTAGAAGTACAAGCCCTTGTTACGGCACTGGCTGAAGGTGAAGTATCAAATATACGCTTACAAGAGTTAGCGGTAGACCATCCCACAGACATTACACAAATCTTACAGGGCCTTTGTTCTAAAAAGATGCTTATCTCAGATCAACGCCGTCGCTGGGCTCGTTACAAATTGCCTCAAATGCCATCAACTGTCACAGTTTCAGATGGTTATGAAAAATGGAGCTCCCCACATTTGAACGGGAACTTGTCACATTTGGACGGGGACTTGTCACATTTGAGCGGTAACTCCTTACAGTTGAGCGAATTAGATCAGGAAGTTATAACAATTGCAAATTCAGTGGCTCATAAGAAGAAATTGTCTAAGTTAGAGAAACGCGCAATAATTTTACGACTTTGTAAAGGAAGATATCTCGGTGTAGAACAATTAGCTTCACTATTGAAAAGAAATCGCAGGGGTCTTCGAGAGCGAGAGTTGGCCTCAATGGTATCAGAAGGCTTACTTCAACTGCGCTATCCGGATAGTCCTAATCGACCTGACCAAACATACACCGCCTGTTAAGAAAATAAATAAGTTCTGAGTTAGCCTAGCGCTTTAATTGCTTTTTTGTCAGAATCCTCCGAAAAAAATGAGGTATACCATGTCGACTTATGCTTTAAGAGGTGCCACTATCGCCTGTTATCTGGCCATTGGTCATGAAGCTTATCGATTTGCTACACAGGCCATTTACCCTATTTCTTTATCATATCCTGAAAACCACGCTAATGAAAATCTTCATGCTCACGCTACCGATTGGGCGAAAAAAATGGGGTTGGAAAAAGAAATCGTTGTGATTAGTGATAGAGATTATCGTGCGTATGGAACCACGTTCCTCCCAGGAAAGGCGGGAATCAGTTTACCGGTGAAGTCAGTCAACGATCACGATTTCAATTTGGTGCAATTCCATACCACTGAAACGCTTGCACGTCTTAGATCGAATCAAGCTGTCATTGAGAAAGTAGCTGTTTTGGCTGCTTTAGTTTTTTACTCTTATTTCCGTGGATTTGGGTTTACTTGGGAATGCAAATCCCTTTCAGCTCCCTGTGAACTTCTTGTCGTTGGAGTAATCACCACTCAGATTGTTAAACTTTGGTTTGATAAATACGCCTTTCGGACAGCAATGCGCTCCTGCGACCGCATTGTGAATCAAAAAGTTTTAAAGGAGCTTGAAGATTGCGACAGTAGCATTCAGTCTCCATTATTCAGGTCGATTTTCGGTAATGGAAGCAGAATCAAAGAGCTCGATAATTTCATCCAGAAACAACCCTATTAAACACTCTTGTTAGAATATATTGACCTGTAGATACTCCAATTTTATGAAAACCCTTGTTTTGAAGTTCGGCGGAGCCTCTGTTGCCAAACCTGAAAGATTCTCTCAGATCGCCGACCTTATCTTAGAAAGGTCTCACCATTACAAAAAAGTTGTTGTCGTTGTCAGTGCCATGGGCAACATGACCGATGAACTCTTGACTCTTGCCAGAGAAGTCCATCCTTCTCCTCCCAAACGTGAACAAGACATGCTCGTCTCTGTCGGAGAGCGCATCAGCATGTCGCTGCTTGCGATGGCCCTCGATCTCAAGGGCAAGGTCGCGGTGAGCTTGACAGGGAGCCAAGCGGGGATTATTACCACGTCAAATCATGCTGAAGCCAAAATCATCGATGTCAGACCGCACCGTGTGCTTAAAGCCTTAGAGGAAGGAAAAATTGCCATTGTGGCGGGATTTCAAGGAGTCAGTAGGGAAGGGGAGGTCACGACGCTCGGCCGAGGGGGATCGGACACAACGGCTGTTGCGCTCGCTGTCGCGTTAGGGGCCGAGAAGGTCGAGTTTTATAAGGATGTGCCGGGAATCTTTGCCGAAGATCCGAAAAAAAATCCGGCTGCTGAATTTTATTCCACTTTAGATTATACCCGGGCCTTAGAGATCACTCAAAAGGGGGCTAAAGTGCTGCAGAGCCGCTGTATCGACCTTGCCGCCAAAAACAACCTGCCGCTCCATGTGCTGCCGTTTAGCCGGCCGAAGGAGTCAGGAACATGGATTGGACGGCTTTGCCGGGCGTCCGCACAATCTCCCGTCTATGAGGAAGGATGATTGTCGCACAAGAAGGCCTCTATTCTCAGGTGATTGAGTCTTCATTGAGGCAGCTTTTTCCGGACCCTTTCTTTTTTGCGGCCTCAAAAGACGATATGCAGCAGCAGTTCGATTCTGCATTACCCATTTTTCGATGGTTTTGGAAAAATGACCGGCTTTCTTTGCATCTTGTCTGCCGCCACCGTTTAAATGTCGGCAAATTCTTCTATGAAATGATCCACCGGTGGCTGCTTCCCGGCAGAAGGCTCGATACGGCATTTTCTTTTTGTTCGGATTTTAACCTTGTCAAAGGATCCCACCTTTATACCCTCGCCGAGATGGCGATTCGCCTGGATAAGGAAATCGATCGCGACCACGTCGAACACAATTTAAAGGTGATTGAAACAGAGATTCGGCTGGGAATGGTCTCTGTTTACCATGCCAGCCGTTTGTTAGACATGCATCTGCTCTCAGCCCAAGAGAAAAACGGCATTCTTCAAGAAAAGATCTCCAAGCTCATCCAAAGAAATCCCGATGAGATCGATTACGATATTTTTGGCGAGCTGCAGCATTTTACCGTGATGAGCAAAGAAGAATTTAAAACCCCTAGAGATCCCCACCATTTAAGCCGATTGATCGCGCTGTTTTATCTCTTCCGAAAATCGATTGAAAAAGATCAAGAAAAAAGGCCGGGCAAAAGGCACATCCGGCTTAAGATGGCCTCTGTCAAACTCGATCTTCCGTGGGGCATAAAACGCGTGCTTGGAGTCTGTGTTGCTCTGAATTTCCTTCGCCCGAATGAACTCTTTGAAGAGCGGCATCTGATCCGCGCCCTTCAAAATGGCCTCGCCGGCATTAAAGCCGTGCCCGATTCGTTCTTTGTGAACGAAGGCGCCGATCACGGGATCCACACCCTTTATTTAGAGATCGAAAAAGAAAACGGCCAAGATTTTACTCCCTCGGAGGTCCGCCATTTCCGGCGCTTTTTACAAGAAGAGCTCAAACGAACGGTCGAAGTGCCTCTTAATTCACTCTTCATGCCGCGCAATGAAGAAGAAGTGATCCGGCATGTGGTTTCGCTCTCAGGCCAGCTCCGGTTTGTCAAAGACCTTCCGCAAGTGATCCTGATCTTTGATGAACAGAAAGAAGGAGATCTTTATTTCACCGTCCTTCTTGTCAGGATCCTTTATCCCAACAGTGTTTCCATTCAGTCCTTATTTAGTAAAGACGACAGCTTTATGACCTATATTCCGGACCGTGTTAGACGGGTCGGCATGCTCCGGAAGCGGTATCCTAAAGAAGCAACGATCTTCCGGCTGAAGTTTTCTTCCAAGCCGTTCTTAAGAGACGACCAATCCGTCGATCTATTCAGAGCCCGGCAATCGATCATCCAGGAATTGCAAAGGCTTGTTGGCGATGTCCGGGACTATAACGGTGGAATGATCGCTAAGCAGATCGAGCTTTTAGCTGCGCTCCAGCAGCTGATAGGAGAAGACCGGGCCTCCAGGCGTCTTTTAGAGTCGTTCTTTCATGCGATCTATCCCGTTGAATCTAGAAGCATCGTTCCTCCTCAGCAGCTGAAGAAACTCTTTTTTCTCTGGAAGCAGCTGCTCGACGATCCGTCTCAGAAAATCGCCACAGATCAAGATGAGCTTGCTGTTTATGTCATGGCAAGAGCAGGACATTTGCCGGAAATGGACCCGGCTAATTTTGTCGAGATGCAGTTGATTAGCGCAAGGCCTGAACAAGAAGAAAAGTTCTTAGGGTATCTTTTTTTCTCTCAAGACATCGCTGAAAGAGAACGGTTTTTAGAAAACGTTCCGTCTGTCGAGATCACGCTTGACAGAGTGAATATATTTTCTTGACTTTGCCAAAAGAAAGAGAATAGTATCCTTCAACATCTAATTTAAGGAGGATGCATGACGTTCACACGAGTACTTGCGATACTGATGTGCTGTTGCAGCTTGAGCTACGCCACCACTTATACGGATATCCACGATTTTGCCGGCCCTACTGCGGACGGCAGCCATCCCAACTCTTCGCCCATCCAGGCCAGCAACGGCCTTCTCTATGGGACGGCAGCTTATGGAGGCCTGAATGGAAGTACGCCGGGCGACGGGGTGATATTCTCGTATGATCCGGTACACGGCACCTATGCAGTTCTCTACAATTTCGGTGCTGTGGCGCACGACGGCATTTATCCTACAGTCTCGCTCATTCAGGCGAGCAATGGACTCATGTATGGAATGACGACAAATGGAGGCGCGAGCGGCGCAGGGACGATATTCTCGTATGATCCGGTACACGGCACCTATTCCAAAATACACGATTTCGGTAGCGGAAGCGATGGCCAGTCGCCTAATGGTTCGCTCATTCAGGCGAGCAATGGATCTCTCTACGGGATGACACCTGTAGGGGGATCGGGCGGGAATGGGGTGATATTCTCATTCTCATTAAGCACGAGTACCTATGAGGTGATATACAATTTTGCCGGCGGTACGGGAGATGGCGGTGCCCCTTTCGGCTCGTTATTGCAGGCGAGCAATGGGGTTCTCTACGGGGTGACATCCGTGGGAGGCTCACATGGCCAAGGGATTATCTTCTCGTTAAGCTTGGCGGGCGCCTATGCAGTTGAATACAATTTCGGCGCTATCTCGCAGGACGGTTCAGACCCACTTGGTTCTCTTATCCAGGCGACCAATGGCCTTGTCTACGGGATGACAGATGAAGGAGGTGCGCACAATAAGGGGATGATATTTTCGTTTAGTCCGGAAAACGTGGCCGGCACCTATACGAAGCTATACGATTTCGGCAGTATAACGAACGATGGCAGTGGACCTAATGGTTCATTATTGCAGGCGAGCAACGGACTTCTCTATGGGACGACACTTTTTGGAGGTGCGAACGGCGGCTCAATGGGTTTTGGGACACTATTTTCGTTTGATCCGACAAGCCCGATCACTAACTATACGGTGATCCACAATTTCGGCTCCGGTATGGATGATGGCACTCTACCGGGAGACTCACTCATTCAGGCGAGCAATGGCCTTCTCTACGGGACAACGTCTCAGGGAGGTTCCGGGGGTAATGGGATGATGTTCTCACTTGTGGTTCCTGTTCCTCAGCCTCCTTCGTCATCATTGCAGCGAGCCTTTCAGAGATCTCCCGGCCCCGGAGGTTACCGCTCTCGATGAAACTAGATCAATTTTAGCAGACTGAAATTAAATTGATTTGCTATGAATTTAAACATAGGAATCTACAAAAAACAATGATAGGTCATTTATGAAACTAAAGAATCTTGTTCCGTGCGCCGCTCTTTTCCTAACCAGCGCTGCTTTTGCAGCGCCCAAATCGTGCTGCGATCCCCATCCTCGGTCGACCGGTGCTCCGCTCCAGGGCGAGCCTTTGATCTGCGGCTACAATCCTGCCTACAATGCACCTGCGTCTATCGATGTGCAGAACTGCTCCGAGATAAATTATTTTGTCGATGCGTCGTTCACCTATTGGTATGCCGGGGAAGAAGGATTGCATCTTGCCTCAAATGGCGTCCTCAGCGGAGGAACTGTTTTTTTTCCTAAGAAAAACACGGCCGTCTTTCAATCTGCCGGTTATAAGCCCGGATTCAAAGTGGGAATCGGCTTAGTGACCCAGCATGAATGGGTGTTTCATGCTGAATATACTTGGTTCCGCGGACGAAATAAGACCAGTAGCGGAGCTCCTCCCGCTTCCCAAACAGCGACTGCCGGCACTGCTGCAGCGGCAGCCGGAACGCCTGTCTGGGTCGTAGATGATTGGTTTTTGCAAGGTAGTGCAGCCGGCCAGGCTCTTTCCGGGTCGCAAGTATCTTCGTCTTGGAAGCTGGCGATGGATATTATCGATTTAACGGCCGGCAGACCTTTTTACCAAGGAACTCGCGTCGTTGTCTCTCCCTTTGGAGGGCTTCGCAGCGCTTTTATCCGCCAATCGATGCTCGTCTCATTCACTGAAAATCCTACTCTATTTACTTTAACTCCGCAGCCCATCAAGTCGCATAACGCTTCGCATTCTTGGTCCATTGGCCCCAGATTCGGTGCGGACATCGACGTCCTGCTCGGTGCCGGGTTTCGCCTGGAAGGCGAGCTTGCAGCAAGCTTGCTCTACACGCAGTATACAAAGGTGCAGCACAAAGAAGGCGCCGCAGCTGCGACTTTTAATGCAGGATCTTACAAGACGTCTTGGAACAACTATAACTGCCTGCGCCCGGTAGCAGAACTCGGGCTCGGGCTCGGCTGGGGCAAGTATTTCAGCGATGACAAATACCACGCCGATTTAGCGCTGGACTATGATTTTGCGTATTTCTGGGAGCAAAACATGATGCGCAGGCTGTTAGATGATACTTTGACGGGAACAGGCCCGGCTTCTTCAAGCCTGTATTTCCACGGGTTAACTCTAACTGCCCGTTTCGATTTCTAGACATTCAAGCCTCTTCCAAGGGTGTTGCACCAAAGTGTGCAACACCCTTTTTCTGATCGTCCCATCGATTTTCTGAAAAAAAGTACTAGGTCATTTTTTTTCTTTAAGCTATCCTTCCGCGGCAAAAACCGGGAGGGATTGTGTTTAAAACTCTATTGATTCTGACATCGATTTATATCCAAGTGGTGATTGCTTCTCCTATTCTGATCGGAATTGCCGGAGGAACCGGATCCGGAAAAACAACGATGGCCCAAAAAATTCAAGATGCATTTCCGGAACAATCGGTCCTGATTTGCCAGGACTCTTATTACAAGGATCTGTCGCATCTGACGATGGAAGAAAAGGCAAAAATGAATTTCGATCATCCGAATGCATTGGACTTTGAGCTGCTCCGCCAGCACTTGCTTGCTTTAACTCAAGGAAATGCATCTTGAATTTTTTGGGCCATCGTTGTTTTTCCGGATCCGGTTCCTCCGGCAATTCCGATCAGAATAGGAGAAGC
>Ga0364886_10489_pt1 | contig 18418 bp, 16 predicted proteins | sample ExccelJu500001D3_4_FD_206926 | JGI IMG/M metagenome (GOLD analysis project Ga0364886, IMG submission 206926) | Enriched cells from Trout Bog Lake Hypolimnion, Wisconsin, USA - BchlTB.July23.5000.01.D3 | ecosystem: Environmental > Aquatic > Freshwater > Lake > Hypolimnion/Profundal zone | place... | reverse complement strand
TCTTGGAACTCATCAATAGTAACTTCGGACCGGGCGACAAGATTGTTGCCACCCAGTCGACTTCGAGTGATGTGCTGGCGCAGGCGTCCATTACGGCTGCCGGTCGCAAGGTGCTGCTGGTGAATTCCAGCAACAAGCCTGTTCAAGTAAGTCTTGCGGGAGTGATAGAAGGTTCCCATCTGAAGGCCGAAATTGTTGATGAGGCTTCTGGTGAGAATGCGCCTCGGAAAGAGCCGGTAACCGGCGCGGAAATCAAGCTTGCGCCGTTTGCAGTAGCTGTAGTGTCAGCGGGCAGTAAGTAAGAGGGAAAAGGCGCCTTTCACCGCAGGCTCCATTTAAGCTGGATAACTGTATCGTGCTGTGCATAGGGTCGAACTCCGTCCTCAGAGACTTTCGCGGAAGACGAAAGCAGTTGACGGGCAAAGTTCGACCCTTTTTGTAGTTATAAAGCAGTCTCTAATTAGTTGAAGTCTGACTACCTGCGAGCGAAAGGTCAATGTCAACCTCTTTGGCAACCTTCAAGATAAAAAAGCTAGGGTCCTTCAGGCCCCACTTCACATAGGGGACGCTGAAATGTGTTTTGGCTGTCAATGCCGTTCCCTCGATATGAATCTGCATGGGAACAGTCAGATCATGCGGTGTGCCATGCAGTGTGAAGGAACCGGCTACCTGAATGGTTGAATCGCCCGAGGCCGCAATCGTCCCTTGATAGCTCTGCGGAATGAAGGAAACTTCGGCAAAATGTGCGGTATCCAGAACATCGGAGTTCATTTTGCGATCTCGGCCTTGATCGCCGCTGTTACCTCTTCCGGCAGCAACAATTACTGACCCTGAGATCTTCATTGCGCTGCGGTCGAAGTCGATATGTCCGCTCTGCACGTGAAATGTTCCTTCGACGTGGTGACCGGAACCACCCAGCGAAAAGGCTAACTTGCTTGCATCCGGATTGACAGTAAATTGCTGGTGTTGCGCAAATGCAACGGTTGCGAGTAATAGCGGCAAGGCGAGGAAGATGGATTTGGTCATGATCTTCATTGATCTTCTCCTGTATTCATGATGGTGTTATTGGTTTTGACTCTGCTTCGCAATCACCTGCGACAACCAGAGACTGATGGATGCAATATCTTTATCGGACAGATATTCATGTCCGGGCATATCGGTGCCAGGAACACCGAATTTTGTAATTTGTGCCAAGCGCTCGATTCGTCTCGCCTCCAGACCGGAAGGCGGGAGATAGAAATATGGCCCAACGGCAAGATCCGGCGGAAGGCGTTTGAAGCCGGCTCTCCAGGTTTGCAAGGTACGTCCTTCGGCGCTGTGGCATGTGATGCAATGCCGGTGGAACAACCGCTCGCCGTTGCTTGAATCTGCTTCTGCGATGGCACTGAAGGACGGGTGCCAGAGACGTTCCGTAGTCTGATGATCCTCAGTGCCAGCCCCTCGCAAGCTCTCAAGATAGGCTACAAGATCTTCGCCGCGGTCATCGCCAAAGAGAAATGAATAAGAAGGCATGATAGAAGTTCCACTTACTTCCGGAGGATCATAGAAATGTGCTTCGAGCCAGAGTGCCGAGCGACGTCCGCCGACTTCTGCCAAGTCCGGACCCTGGCGGCGATTCCCAATAAGTGGCGGGCGCTCAAGGCTCACTTCACGTAGGCTCTCGACCGGACCCCACAAGAGAACGTCGGGTGAGTTAGGGCGCACATACTGCGAGTGACAGTTGATGCATCCTTCTGAGATATACACCTGCCGGCCGCGCTCGACCTGAGTTAGTTGTGGGGATATTCTACCAGCGATGAGAACCCGTTCAATATAGAAGGCTGCAAAGAGGACCAGGGCTGTGAGCGCAAGCTCCCGTTTTCTTAAAAGTAGCAATCTCACAAACCAGGGCAGCAACACTATTGCGCCTGTTCCCAGCACAAACAGCGGCGGAACCTGCCCGAGGTTCTGGCCCATACCGATGCCCAGCGCAGAACCCGCCCATCCCGCAATGGCATATATCCATCCTGCTCGGCGACCTCGCTCTGCAATTGAAGATGCGGGGGCGATCAATGAGGGATAAGCGACCAATGCTACAGAGTATAGCGAGACTCCAATGGGATAGAAGACAGATGCCAGCAGAGCCCGGCTCGGGTCTAGCAACAGCAGGCAGGCCGCACCTAATGCCAGAAACGCAGCCGAAAGAACAAACGATAGACCATTGCGACGGAGTAACAACGCGCTTGCCAAAGCAGCCGCGAAGTGTAGCGAGCCGTTTGTCCAGAGGTGGATTGGCCCGGCCCAAGTGCCGGCCTTCAATGCGGGAATGCTCTGAATGATGAAGAAAGCCGCCGAGTCCAGCCAGACCAAAGCGGCAAAGGAGGCAAGTGCACGTGGAAAGGAGAGGGCCTGTTGAGGATAAGTCTCAGTTAAAGTTTCGGAGGCAGGTTCAACGTGCGATGTAACTGCGATTCCAGCCAGACAAAGCAGACCTGCCGATGCAGTCTGGACATGAGGCGAGGCGGCGAAAAGAGCCGGAAAGTTACAGATCAGATAGCCAATGCCCGTGCCAAGGCCGACCTTGAACAGAGGATTCTGATTGCCCGTCCATTGGCGCAGGTGTGTAACCAGGGTAACTGTAAGAAGGCCGAGCCCCGCCCCGATCAGCAGCGATACGGCCAGGCATGTGGCGAGACCCAGAGGGACCAGAGTGAGAAATGCAGCAGCACTGCACGTGGCAAGCCCAATTCGAAGTCGAATGCTCGACGACGGATATAACTTCATCCGCGGAATTAGCAGGCTGAAGAGAATTCCACCCGTGGCCATTGCGGCCATTACATACTTTAGATTTGCACCTGTAATACCGAGGACTGCCAACCGATGAAGAAATGCGAACTGCGCGAAGATGAGGAAATAGACATAGGTGATCGCGACAAGGCAAACGCCTTGCCATCCAGACTTATGCCTGCTAAATTGCAGCATCGTGCAGCCAACCTCTACGCAGGCCAATCGCCTGGATCACGGCGCACGCTCCGTCTGAGATGGCGACCGTCACCCAGCCTGCTTCGAGAGTTCCTATAAGAACTCTCTGAAAAACGAATATAGCTACTGCGCTGCGGGTCAACGCAGTAAGAAGCCATACGACTTCAAGTCTGGAACCGCACCCCTCGCGAAATGTGAGGTAAGCGCCGTAAAGACAGGAAAGGCCTACGGAGAGGACAAAAGCTCCGATGAACGAAATGAACGGAAGCGAGTCGGCGGCAACGTGAAGGCCCATCAATCGGAGCGTGAACTCTGGCGCGATGATGAGAAGTGCGCCGGTTGTTGTATCTGAGAAACCAATCAACAATTGATAGCCAAGAAGAACAGGGCGATTCATGCAATTCTCTCCTGTGCAATGGACGGCGAGATCGAAACATGGCTGGATTCGCGCAGCAGCGCTGAAGCGTCGAGTAGCCAGTCCAGTGACGCAATAGACATAAGCGTCCCAACAATTAGACGCAAGACATAGAGAGTATCGCGCGCCATGCCTGACGTCATTGAAAACGTAGGGTCAAATCCTTCGCGCCAGCCTGCAATCGTCATCAGAACGACATAGGCGACGACGGCCGAGTTCCACAAATAAAAGGACCAGGTTTTGTTGAAAATCCATCCACCTTCGCCAAGAAGCTGAACCAATACGAAGATAAGCAGACTCGATACAAAGCCGGCCATGGATAGTAACGAGTGGCCTACAAGTCCATCTGTGAATTTGAAATGGTCGAGAATTCCCGGCAGAAAGAGAACCCAGCCTGTGAGAAGCAACGCCGCCCACCAACCGAAAAATGCGTAACGCCAGCGGCGGGTATTGGAATTCCACGCAAAAGCCGCATAGTAGATAGGGGTCAGCGGAATCCAGATGAGCAGGCTGCCGAGGCTCAGGTATTGTGCGGGACGGTGATGGCTTATGTTGTGTCTGCCGAGAGCGATGCAAAGAGCGCATTCCACTGCAAAAATTACCCAACTCAGTGCTATCTTGCGTGACTGTCCCGCCTTACGACGAGTTAGTCCGAAGGGAAGCATCAACAAGACCGCTACGATAACCAAAGACGATTCAAGTTGACTCGCCCCCGTCGGACCGCCCGTGTCGGGATTAACTGGAGGATAGATGCCGGGACTGGCGGCAATGTAGATAAGGATGGGCACACAAAGCAAAAGGACAAGGCCGACTAGCTTCGCGGTTCTTACTCCGAAAGAAGCATTGTCAATACGGTTCCAATTCTGAATTAAAGAGAACACAAGGAGGAGCCATAGCGCAGTCATTGCGAGCGGGAATAAGATTCGCGCATAGCCGGACCAATCCAAAAACAGTTTTCCGGTGGAGTGGCCGGAAAGCCAGGAGAGCGTGCCCACGCCTAGTGCGGAGGACCAGACCCAAAGAACCGGACGGCACCATTGCGCTGCGGGCCCGCGGTCAGCGCCATAGACTTTGAAGAGGAAACCCGCCATGGGCAGGCTCGACCAGCCGTAGAGTTCCAGATTCAGATGAACTATGATCCAGCGTCCATAAGTCCATTCGCCAAGCCCGCGACTAAGTCCGGGAAGCAGCAAGAGTGTCGCTATCAGCACTCCAATAGCATTCGCAAAGACGAGCCAGAACAAGCTGTGCCAAGCGGCACTGGCGATGGCCGGCGAACTCTGGTGCAAATCCGTGAGCACATCAGTCGGTTGCTGTCTCATGGATTCTCCCATCGTGCATCTCCAGCAAGCGGTCGCACCGCTGTGCCAAACCACGATCGTGTGTGGCCATCACAAGTGTCACGCCTTCAGTAGCCACAATGTCGAGCAATAACTCAAAAACCGTGCCACTGGTGCTCTCATCCAGTGAGCCGGTTGGCTCGTCCGCCAACAAAATCTTAGGCTTGTTCATCAAGGCGCGACAGAGTGCTGTCCGCTGGCGTTCCCCGCCTGAAAGTTTCTGTATGCGATGGTTGAGTCGATGGCTCAGGCCGGTTCGGTCGGCGAGTTGCCGCAGGCGTGCTTGCGCTTCCTTATGATTGAGTCCCGCCGCAACGGTTGGAATCAGGCAGTTCTCTTCAAGTGTGAGATCGGGAATAAGATTGTGAAGCTGAAAGACAAAACCAACCTCGTGCCGCAGAAGACGCAGCAGATTGCGATGGCTGTTGACCTCAATATTATTGACCGACACACTGCCCCGGTCAGGTTCGTCCAAGCCACCAAACAGGTGAAGAAGAGTGCTCTTGCCGCAACCCGATGGACCGCAGAGAGCTATGGTCTGCCCCTCGGCGGCTTCAAAACTAACACCCTTTAGCACAGCGATCGTGCCTTCGTCATAGCTCTTCCATACATCTGAGGCGCGAAGGACGATGGTTCTGTTTTGTTGCTTCGCAGAAGTGTTCATTCGAAGCGAAGCGCCTCCACTGCGCGGATACGCATTGCGTAGATTGCCGGGTAAAGCGCGCCGGCAATGCCGGTGAGTAATGCCAGCACAATGACGATAAGCATTATTAGTGGTTCGATGGTGACGTCGATATAACCATGCAGCGCAGGGACGAGCTTGAGCGCGTAAAGGAAGCAAGTCCCTATCAACAGCCCTGCCAATGCCCCCACAACCGAGACAACAGCAGATTCACCGAAGATCATGGCGGCAATCTGCAGGTTCGAAAAGCCGTTCACACGCAGGATGGCAATCTCCCGAATTCGCGTAAACACAGACATGATCATCGTATTTGCAACGCCGAGGCCGCCAAGCAGCAGGCCGCACCCGCCCACTGCCCAAGCCGTGGCCTTGAGTATTTTGAATTGGGAATAGGAACGCGTGAACTCCGCATCTTCAAGGGCGATGAGGTTCCCATACTTCGCTTTGATCCTGCTCTTGAAGGCGGCAGCGTCTTCCTTATTGCGCAACTTGATAGTTACAACTGAGGATGCGCCTTCCTTGTGAAAGAAACTCTGCGCCGTGTTGAGCGGCATAAACACTCCACCATCCTCAAATCCGTTAGCCGTCTTCAAGATGCCGATAACATGAAACGTCGCATGACCAATCTGCACATGGCTGTCGAAGTTTGCAGCCAGAAACTCCGCTGCCCGTTCTCCAAGCACCACGTCGTCCGCGTGCTGGGCAAACTTGAAGCGATCGCCCTTGATCCATGTTGCCTTGCGAATCCTTGCGTCGGATGTGGTCAATCCAAAGCAAGTGATGATTGGGTGGTCCGCGCTGGAAACAACTCCGAAAAGCACAGGGTCGGCATGTTCCACCATCGGCCAACCGGCTATCTCTTCAACTGCGGCAGCGGGAACATTACTAAAGAAAAGATCCGAGACATTCCGCTCAAAGACAATGATCTCGCTGTCGCTCGACAGTATTCCTGAAAACATGCCGATGGCGCCTTGCAAAATGGTAACTACAGTAAGCATGGCTGCTACGCTGAAGGCGATGCCGGCGGTACTTATGAATGATCGAATTCGGTGGCGACGCAGATTCGTGATAATCAGTTTGAGGAAGATCACGTACGCTCTCCCACCGCTGTGTCGCAAGCGTTCTCAGTAACCTTCACAAGCTCATCCTGCAAGTCACTTCGAAGTTTTCCCAGGAACGACAATCCAGGCCGCGCTTTCAGAAGGCTCCTAAGCGTCCTGTCTCCCAGATGAATGAAGCGAGTAAGTCGTTCAACTGTCGCGGGAATTCCAATAGCAGTTGCGATGTTTGGCCTGTCGAGCAGTATGTCGCGTGCGGAGGTCTTTCCAGTCTCATCAACGTTTTGAAGAACATCCTTCAGGTCATCCACCATCTGGTAGCTCAGTCCCCAATAAAGGGCAACGCGCTCCAGTTGTTGGATTTCCCGGGCGGAAGCTCCTCCCAACATGGCTGGCAGAACCAGCGTCAGGCGGATCAACGAAACAGTCTTGCCTCGTGCTATGCTCTCCGTCGTTTCCCGGTTATGGGGCAGTGTGGAGTAGTGAAGGTCCAGGCTTTGGCCGTTCAAGACTCCATTGACGCCGAGACACCACTCTATGTATTCCAATGCTTGCGGTTGGCATTCCGGTGATGCCCCTGCCGCCGCCTTCCAGCAGAGGGAGTAGGCGCGATTGATGAGGGCAAGCGCAGCCAGAATTGCCCCAGCCTGGCCGAATGCGAGATGAGCGCAGGGAACGCCGCGCCGTTCCGATGCGTTATCCATGCATGGGAGGTCATCGAATAGCAGCGAAGCCGTGTGGAAGTACTCAAGCGCGATGGCAAGATCCTTGGCGTTGGCGCTATCCAGGCCGTAAGCGACTGCAACCTGAAACACCATTCGCGGACGTACCAGACTTCCATGGTTGTCCAGTACATGACGAAGCGCCTCTTCGAAATGCGGATCGAGAGTCGCCGGCAAGGGCAGGCAGGAACTGAATGCGTCTGCAAACAGCTTTGTATCCAAAACTTCCATAGTTGGTGCCAGTGCCACTCGTATCCTCGCCGTCTCTTGTTTAATTTCAACATCAGTCTTGCTGAAGAATCTCTCGGTTGCTGAATGACGCAATTGAGAACTTCAGATCCATTGGTGAGACGAAACCGTACTACCTTTGGAAAGCACCGTAGTGCTCAAGACTTGATGACATTTCATTCATCTTCAGGACCTGATGAACACCGGGACTGGGGTGTTGTGCGAATCGTAGCCTACCCGTTTCCGGACAACCTGACTTATTCATCCCCCTTTACCAATCATATCTGAGTTGAAAACTCCAGAACCGCAACGATGACATGACAATACGTTCATCTCTTCGGGGTCCGCGACGCTCTTGCGCTCGGGTGTCTTTAGTTAAAACGAATAATGAATTCTTGCCCAGAATGCTCTAATATCTGTCCATGCGGCTATTGCTCGTGGAAGATGAAGAAGATATTCAGGGCTTCCTGCGCCACTCGCTCGAAGAGGCAGGGTACGAGGTGGATATTGCAGCGGATGCCAAAACCGCCGAAAGCCTCGCTATTGAAAACGTCTTTGACATTTTAATTGTCGATCTCGGCTTGCCAGACCTGGATGGAATCAGCCTGATCCTCCGCCTGCGCCAACTCGGAGTCGGGGCTCCCGTGCTGATTCTGTCTGCACGCCGCTCAGTAGATGACAGGGTTCGAGGTTTGGAACAGGGCGGAGACGACTACTTGACCAAACCGTTTGCTCTGGCGGAACTATTGGCAAGGTTGCGTAACTTATTGAAAAGAAACATTCCATCAGCAGGCGAGCCAACCCGGCTAAAGGTTCTTGATCTGGAGTTGGACTTGCTTCGCCGCGAAGCTACTCGATCCGGTAGGGTTCTACAACTCTCGCCTCAGGAGTTTGTCCTTTTGGAGTATCTCTGCCGCAATGCCGGACGGGTTGTTACACGATCCATGATTCTTGATCACGTATGGGGTATGCGCATCGAGCCCGACACAAACGTCGTGGACGTTCACATCTACCGCTTGCGCGGAAAGGTCGATGGCGAGGGGCAGCAGCCACTTATCAAGACCTTAAGAGGTATGGGCTATGTCCTCAAAGACCGGTAAGCCGATCATGCGGAGTGCCGCGTGGCGCATTTCGCTCCTGGCCACTCTCGCGTTTGCCTGCGGCACCATGTTGGTTTTTGTCTTCCTTCACCGTTTCGTGGCCGAAGATATTCAGCGCCGCAGCGATGCCTGGTTGTCGGGTGAGATTGATGTGCTGAGAGATGTTGCGGAGCGGACGCCTAAGGATGCTCTGTACGGAGCCGTCGTCGGAGAAGTGGCTGAACTGGCATCCAAGGAAGTACCCTACAAGATTCGCTCCGACGATAGCCCGAACGACACGGTGTTCTTTCTTCAGACAGGGGAAGACGGAGCCATCAAATTATGGGTTGGGGCAGGGAATGGCGAGGTGAACCTCAAGGCTATAAAGGCCGCAAAGATACTTCCCGACAGGCCAAACGACCTAAGTGTCAGCGGGTTTGGAATTCCTTATCGTGTGGCGTCAATCCCCGTAGATGATGGAAGCCGTATCTATCTGGGACTGTCAGAGCGCGATCAAATGCGAGTTCTGAGAAATCTTCGCCTTCGTTTTGTTGTCATGTGGCTGGTGCTGGTTCTGCTTGTATTCGGAATTGTCTTCTACACTACGCGCCGCATGTTGAGTCACGTCCGAAGGATTACCGAAGCAGCTTCGAGGATAGGCCGTTCCGACCTGAACACCAGGGTGCCGACGAGCAAGAAGAATGACGAAGTGGCGCACCTGGCGCTGACGCTCAATCGCATGCTTGACCGCATCGAGAGTTCGATGCACCAACTGCATACAATCACCGATTCGCTGGCGCATGATTTGCGAAGCCCGTTAACCGCCATCCGAGGAAAGTTGGAGATTTCCCTGTCGACGATTCAAGGAGAGCAGACTGAGTCGATTGTCTCTGCAATTGAAGAATTGGATCGCCTCACGGATTTTTTGAACAAATCGCTGGACGTTGCCGAAGCCAAGGCCGATGCCCTGCGCCTTTCTCGAAGTGAAATCGATCTCAACGAATTGCTCTTGTCCATGATTGCCTTGTATGAGCCGAGCATGTCTGAGAAAGGCTTGGAAATCAAGCTTCGTAGCCGCGGGCCCTTGAAGATTGTGGCAGACGCCTCGCTGATTCATCGGATGATTGCCAATCTTTTTGACAACGAGCTAAAGCATTTGCCTGCCGGAAGCACTGTGACCATAAATCTTGTGCTTAAGGACGAAATGGCCGCACTCATATTGGAAGATGATGGGCCGGGATTTGCTCCGGGGGTACGGCTCCATATGTTCGAAAGACGAGTCAAGGGAAAAGAGTCGAAGGGTCACGGTCTCGGCCTTGCATTCGTAGAAGCGGTTGCGCGCGCCCACGACGGAGAAGTAACCGCTTCGAACCGGCAAGAAGGCGGAGCGCACATCGAGGTCTCGCTCCCAGTCGCTCCAGCAGAAGCCATTAAATAACTCGACCAAGACGACAAGAGCGACCGATGAGTTCCGGTCGCTCTTGTCGTTTCAAAGCTGCTTGCCTGTTACCAGCTATCCTTCTTGACTTGCTGCTTCGACCACAGGTAGTCGCCAATGCGGTTGATGTCTTCATCACTCAATACGTGCTTCCAGGATGGCATGTATAGAGGCGGAGGCGGCCCGTTCGGGTTATCCAATGGGGGCACCCTGCCGTTGCGGATGACTGCTAACACCTCGTCCTTGGTGTAGTCGTCTGAAAGGTGAAGAAGGGAAGGCACCTCGCCGCCTTGCGCGTTGGGGTTAGCCACTCCTCCTTGCAGTTCCGTCCCGTGACAGCCGACGCAGCCGAAGCGCGAGAAGTTCTGCTTGCCGGCTTCAATTGCCACATCCTGGGGCGTCAAAGCGCGAGTCTTGTTGGACAGAATCAACTGCACATCTTCAGGTGTTGCAACTTCAAGATATGCAACTAGCGCCTTCCGCGCATTCGGTTCCAGATCGTATTCCGGCATGGAACTGCCTGGATACACCAACTCCGGATTTACCAGTTGCTCGTCGAGCCATTCAGTTGAATGCTTCTTGGTGACCCCTTGCAGGTCAGGACCGCTCTTTAGTCCCACTCCACCTACGTTGTGGCAGGTGATGCAGTTCTTTTCAATGAACAGTTGACGCCCAAATGCGGGCCCAGGGATCGACCGGACGCTCGAATAATAGGTCCCCATATCTTCGCTTGTTAGCGAAAGCATGTAATACGTCAGTTCGCGGGCCTGTTCCTTGGTGAAATGGAAGTTAGGCATCGCCGAGCCCGCAGAGATTACATTGGGGGCCAGGAAGTGGCGCTCAAGCCACTCTGGAGCGCGATGGTTTGCGCCTTCAGCTGTGAGGTCGGGGCCAATGCTTCCGCCCACGCCGTTGAGCTTGTGGCAGCCGCGGCAGCCTTGAGTCTCAAACAGGTGCCTGCCCTCGGTCAACTCCGGAACGCCAGGTACCTCTCCTTCCTTGTGACAGCGACCGCAAGAAGCGCGGACATAGTCTTTGGAGAGCAGCGGATTGGGCCAGAAATCTACCTTGCCGTGCGCTCCATCCTTGTCGGTCGCCAGACCCTGGCCACCGTGGCAAATAGTGCAACCGAACTTCGAGGGAACGTGCGATCCGAGACCGGCATGGAAACGAAACGGCTCCGGCGCGTTCTTCATCGTAGGGTCTTCTACGCCCAGATGGCACGTGGTGCATCGATCAACGCGTTGCAGGCCCGTAAGCATCACCTGGTGAATCTCAGGCGGCGTAGCCAGAACAGCGGCCTTGGTTACCTCGTTGGGCTCGCCCTGCGCTTCAAGCTGGTGAAAGTTGCGTTGATAATTCTTCCAGGTTGGCGTGTTAGCTTGATACGCCGCGGCCACTATCAGCACCAGCGCAAGAATACTTAGTCCAAAGAAAAGTTGCTGCAGTCTCCGTTCCATTACTCAGCCCCCGCAGTAACATGAACCCATGGTGGAACCAGTGCCCAGCCCGGCCCGCGGAAGAATGTCCCCACCACAATCAGCACCAGGTTGACCACCACAAAAAACGTAAATAACCAGATAGCCCACTTGCGGTCATTTGGCCGGCGGCTTGGGTTTCTGTCGATATACGGAATCGCGAGTAGCGCGAGCACCATCAGGGCTGGAGCCACCACGCCGCCAAGCATTGCCGAGTGGCTGACAAGTTCCTGCAACCCCAGGAAGTACCACGGAGCCTTGGCCGGATTAGGCGTCTTGGCCGGATTGGCGAGTTCTTCTAACGGCGCATGGAAGAACAACGACATCATCATGATGCCGGTGACGGTAATCATCAACGCCACTGCCTCACGCACGAACGCATAAGGATAGGAGAAGACCGTATCCTCTTCTTCTTCGGGCGTGACTGTCTCAAAGATGGGCTTGCCGGTAACGACTTCCATCAGGCCGTAGGTTTTGGTGCTTGATGCCGGTACCGTCTGCAACGGGGCGGCCGCAGCAGCCGGCGCGCCGATGGTGACCAGTTGCGCGGGCTTCGGATCCTGAAGCTTCCAGATAGGCCGAGACAGGCCGCCATCCTTACGCACTCGCCAGAAGTGAACAATTGTAAAAAGGATCATGGCGGCAGGCAACACGGCAACGTGCAGAACATAGAAGCGGATCAGAGCCGCCTCGCCCACCGAGTGACCGCCCAGCAGCCATTCGCGCAACTGCCCGCCAACCAGTGGAGCGTAGCTGCCGATGTTGCTGCCCACCGTAATCGCCCAGTAAGCCAGTTGATCCCAGGGCAACAGATAGCCGGTAAAAGAAAGGCCCAGGGTAAGCAGGAACAGAAACACACCGACCACCCAGTTGAACTGGCGGGGCTTCTTATAAGAGCCGGTGTAGAACACCCGGCACATATGAAGAAAGACGCAGACCACCATGCCGTGTGCGGCCCAGCGATGCATGCCTCGCAGGAAGGGACCCATGAAGACAACAAACTCAAGGTCCTTCATATCCTGATAGGCAGCCGACGGGTAGGGCCGGTAATAGACCATGAGAACAATGCCGGTGGTGACCAGGATGAGGAAGAGAAAGAACGTGATGAAGCCCAGATAGAAGCTATGCCTGAACTTCATGTTCTCTTTCTTCACTTTGGCCGGATGAATATGCAGCCACACGTTGAGAAAGACCAGTTCGGACTTTCCCTTGTCGGTGGACAGCGGATCCCGCCGGACGATCGATTGCCAGATTTCGCGGAAGAGATTCATCGTCACACCATCAATCGGTAGGTTGGTGGAACTGTTTTGTCTTTGTCGACGCGGAGTTGACCGTCGCGGGCCAGCGTCACCTCAAACCATTCCAGAGCGCGGGGCGCCGGGCCATGCTGCACGGAGCCATCGGCCGCAAAGATGCTGCCATGGCACGGGCAGTGGAACTTATTGTCGCTCTGGAAGTGCGCGACAGTGCAGCCCAGGTGAGTGCAGACGGCGCTGGCGGCAGAGAAGCCCTTTTCCCGGTCGCGGAAGATGAAAATCTTCTCCTCAACCAGAAACATCGGCGCGCCATAGGGGAAGTCCCCAGGGGTGCCGATCTTGAACGCTTGTGGCGGCTCATAGAAGACGTTTGGCTTGAGGAATCGGAGGATGGCTGCAAAGCTGACCCCCAATGCCGTAACCAAGGCGCCCACACCTACCGTGCCCCAGCTCAATTTGAAAAAAGCTCTACGGTTCATTCCCTAGCTCCCCTATTCAAAGACTTCACGCTCTTGCTGTTCCAGGCTCTCCATCGTGATGGACCCTGTTGGGCACCGCTCGGCGCAGAGTCCGCAGCGAATGCACTTTTCTTCATTCTTGATAATTGCCCCTGCCTGTCCGGCCTTCAGTTGGGCGGCGGGAACTCCATAGCGTTTCTGGATGAGGGCGTCGTAGCGCTCGTCGCCGCTCACTTGCACCAGGTCCACAAGGCGCAGGCAGTTCTCAGGACACACGTCCACGCATCCAGCGCACAATATGCACTTCGAACCATCGAAGATAGTATTGACCTGGCACTTCAGGCAGCGCGACCCTTCGGCGCGGCCCTGCTCCTCGTCGAATCCCAACTCGACTTCGGCAATGCCGATGCGGCGATTGGCTGCTAACACAGGCATCTGCTGACGCGGCGTGCTCAGGAATCCGTGCGGCATTTCCCAATTGGGCATGATGCGGAAGCGGCTCAGTATCGTCTTCTTGGTTTTGCCGGAAAGGAAGACGTGAATGGAACGAGCCGCCTTGTGACCGTTCGCTACGGCCTCCACCAGAATGCGTGGCCCAAAGGCTACGTCACCTCCCGCAAACACGCCGGGGGCAGTCGTCATCAGGTTCTCGTCAATCTTGAGAATTCCGCGTGGAGTTACGGTTACTCCTTCTTCTCCACTGAGGAATGACAAGTCGGCCTGTTGGCCGATTGCCAGAATCACGCTGTCGCAGGGAATGATCTTTTCTTCGTCGCTGAAGGCAGGATTAAAACGCCCGTTCTCATCAAAGACAGTCAGGCAGCGGCGGACCTTGAGGCCAGTCACAACGCCGTTCTCGCCCACAATCTCCTTTGGTCCCCAACCGTTGTCAACCTCAATACCTTCGTGCTCCGCTTCGTCCACTTCGCCTTTCCATGCCGGCATCTGGGCACGGGATTCAAGGCTGACCAGGTCAACTTCCTGGGCGCCGGAGCGCATCGCCATGCGGGCCGCATCCAGTGCGGGCTGCATACTCTTGGCCTCTTCCTGCTGTTCAGAAAGATCACCGACTTCATGCACCAAGCGCACAGCAGCGCGCGCCACATCAATGGCCACGTTTCCGCCGCCCACTACGACTACTCTCTTGCCCAGTTCGATCTCGAAACCCAGGTTGACGTTAATCAGAAAATCAATGCCGTTGTAAACGCCTGCCAAATGTGCGCCGGGGATATTCAACTCGCGACCCTTATTCAGGCCGGTGGCCAGAAGGACCGCATCAAATTTCGACCGTAATTCGGCAAATGAAATGTCGCGTCCCAGAGTTATACGTGTGTGCAGAGTTACACCCATGGCCAGGATGTTATCCACTTCCATCTTGATAATTTCCCTGGGAAGGCGAAACTGCGGAATACCCAGGTAGAGCATGCCGCCAGGCACCGGGGCGGACTCGAAGACTTCAACCGTGTAGCCGAGGAGGGCCAGGTCATGGGCGCAGGTAAGTCCGCAAACGCCCGCGCCAATTACCGCGATCTTCTTTCCGCGCTTGGCGGGAGGCGGCAGCTTCTTGCGCGCCGGATCGTGTCCCATGCCGAGGTTATGGCGATCGGTGGCGTAGCGCTTCAGTGCGCAGATGGCGATGGGTTCGTCGATCTTGCCGCGCCGGCAGTTATCTTCGCAAGGGTGGGCGCAGATGCGGCCCAGCACATAAGCAAACGGATTGGGCGCGCGGGCCAGAAGGTAAGCTTCCTCATCCTTCGTTATCCCGATGGCCTGGACGTATCGCCCACATTCGGTGTGAATCGGGCATGCGGATTGGCAAGGAATATTCTTGTCGAAATACTCCCGGTCCGGGACCGTGATGGAATAGCTCATGAGTTCCCCAGTCTGGCGATTTCTTGAGTTACTGTGTGCAAAAAACAGAATGCTATAGGGAAGAAGCTATTTTGTACAAGGCTCCCGGCGGACAACTTTAAAGCCCGCCGGGTGTGGAAGGGAAGCCACTTGCATGGAGCCGACTCGCCCCCTCGCTTTAGTGCTGTTGTGCCTTCAGCTTCTCGATCTCTTCGTCTGAGAGGGAGGGGAAGAAGGCTTTCGCGTTCTTGTCCTTCCGGTTTTCCTGGTCGTAGGCCAGGAACTCATAAATGGTCTTGCCCTGGGCGTCGCTGATGCCCGAATTTGGCTTGTGCATCATGCGCTTCACATAGCGGCTCCACTCCTGAGCGGTCATGGCGGTGTTGATTGGGCGAGCGATGGTGTGGCACTTGGCGCACTTGTCCACAAACACCTTGTAGCCCTTCTGCTGCTCGGCGGGATACTTCGAAACATCAATCTTGTCTGGACCCTTGTCCTGGGGCAGGGTCACATTGCTGCTCTGTGCCGCCAGAAAAAGCGGAGCCGACAAACCAGCGATAACGATAGCGCGAATTGCCTTGTGCATTTTCATCTCTCCTCTTACCACATGAACCGGAAGTCAAGTTTGAACAGCTTATCAGTTGAGCCGAGGAGGCCGACCGGGTCGCCGTCGTGCTCCTGGTTATATGAAGCGCGAAGGACGATGTTGCCCTGCTGCGACAGCGCGTGCTCTGCGCCGATGCCCCAGGCCCGCGTATGTTGGGTCGGGTTGGGCGCAATCTTTGCCGTCCCCCGGTCCATGCGCGCCATGATTACGGTGCCTGTCTTGAGATAGTAGTCCGCTTCAGCACGGTAGGTATCCGCCTGGTAGTTCGTCATCGGCGAAGTCAGGTCAAAGCGGTAGTCGTCGTGGCTGCGAATGTAGCCGCCGAGCAGGTCGAGTTTATCGAAAAATAGGTAGTTACCGAACGCGCCTACCCGGTAAAAGGTCGGCCTGTAAGTGAACGGATTCCCGTCTGCATCGTTCTGGTTCTGGTCCTTCGACCCGCGGTACATCATCACCGTAACGCCGCCGTCAGGGCCAAACCAGTAGTCGGCGTCGGCCCATACATCCTTGGAATTCTTGGTCGAGGCATTCTGAATCGGGTCGCCATTCGCATCCAAACCGTTGGTCACCTTGGCGGAAACGGCAAATACATTCTTGAAGTAATTTGAGGCCCATGTGTAGCCTACATCCAAGCCAACCGGAGCCTGATCGAGTGTGAAACCGATGGGATCAGCCGCCGTTAGTGTATATGCGGGGTCGGGAAAGAGGTTGTAGAACATGGCTGCCCGCGTTCCTTCGCCTTCCTGCATGTGAATCTTGCCGCCCTTGACGAAATAACTGCTGTTGGCCTTTCCACCATTCCACTGACCAAAGCCCTGCTCCAGGCCATTGCTTCCGTCCTGGTACATCTCATAATGTCCGAAGTAGGAGAAGCCGGTCTCAGGTACCGCTCCAGCAACAAAGAACGCCGCCTCGTCCAGGTTGAAACTGGAGTCGGTCGTGGTCGCCGTCGGAGGTGTTGCTCCTGTTTCGGTGATGGTCTTGTCTTCGGTTCCGCTGACCTGGAAGAGCACCGCAAATGAATTCGTCAGGCTGAACTTGATGTTCTTATCCAGTTCCGTAATCTTGGGCGCAGGTTTCGTCCCATCCATCTCGTCCGGCGGCATCCGATAACCGAGGCGCTTGAACATGTATCCGTTCTTGTTGAGCGCTGGCGGGATCGTGTGGCAGGTGTAACATTTGACGCCGTATTTACGGGCAAAAGCCGGAAGTGCATTTCCCGGCTGGGGCATGAGTATGATCAGACCGAGTACTACCAGAATTGCCTTGATTCCAACATTCCAGAGTTTCATTGGCGGGTGCTCCTGTACCTTCTCTAAGCACTCTTGAAGCCAATCCTGGGTTCCTTTTCTATCAATCACTTGCCGCCGGCCTGCGCGGGGTTATGGGTATATCATTCCCCGCTTTCCAGCTCATTATGGGGAACTGATTCCCCAGGTAGCTGGTCCCGGTCCCGTTTCAGCAGCGTGTAAAAGGTCTTTCGGTCTACCCCTGCCTGCCGGGCCGCCGCGCTTACGTTTCCGTTGCAGCGCGCCAGCACGGCTTGAGCATAGGAGCTCTCAAACCCGGCCAGGTATTGTTCCCGCGCGTCTTTCCAAGGGAGGGCGGAGAGAGTGCATGCGGTCTCGACGATAGGCGAGTCCTCTTCCACGTCTTCGGCCCCCAGAACTCCGCCCGGGTGCAGCGCCGTCAGCCTTTCCATTACGTTTTTCAGTTGGCGAACGTTGCCCGGCCAGCGCTCTTTCAGCAACGCCTCATAGAACTGAGGAGACCCTGAGAGGCTCTTGCCATAACGGCGGGAGAACCGTTCCAGAAAGAACCGCGCCAGGTGGGGTATGTCTTCCGGCCTCTCACGCAGGGGAGGCAACTTCACCGTGACCACACTCAAACGGTAGTAGAGTTCCTCGCGAAAGGTTCCTGCCTTGATCTTGGCTAGCAGGTCCTGGTTCGTCGCACACAAAATGCGACAATCCACTCGCACCGATGTTAGACCTCCCAGGCGCCGCAATACCCTCTCTTCAACGAAACGAAACAGGCGAGTTTGCAATTCCACGCCCAGGTCGCCGATCTCGTCCAGAAACAGTGTTCCGCCGTCAGCCGATTCGATCAGTCCCTTCTTCGTCCGTTCGGCTCCAGTGAAGGCGCCGCGCTCATAGCCGAACAATTCACTCTCTATCAGCGACCCCGGCATGGCGCTGCACTCGACGGGCACAAAGGGCCCATCTTTGCGCCGGCTTTGGTTGTGGATAAAGCGGGCCGTAACTTCTTTGCCGGTTCCGCTTTCACCCAGGATCATCACCGTCGCGTCTGTGCCGGCCGCTCGGCGGCACTTGTCCGTTTGTTCAAGCATCAGGGGACTGCGCGATTGCGCCGCATCCGCCTCACCCAGGGCCTCGAGTCGCCCTTTAAGCGCTTCCACCTCGTGCTCCAGCTTGGCGTGCGACAGCGCCCGCCTCACAACCAGCATCAGGTCTTCGCGTTTGAAAGGCTTCTGCAGATAGTCGAACGCGCCATTACGCATGGCCATCACCGCACTCTCAACAGACCCAAAAGCTGTGAGGAAGACGATCGGTAATTCAGAATGGGCCTCGTGCAATCGGGCGAAGACTTCCTCACCCGACATTCCCGGCATCCGCACGTCCAGCAGAACCAGGTCCGGCGGATTCGTCACGGCCTCAGCCAGACCCTTCACCGGATCTGAGAAAACCTGCACAACCACTCCCGGTAAACGAAGCATCCGCTGGATGTTTTCGCCTAGCGCAGCTTCGTCGTCGATCACCAGAATGCGGCTCACGATGTCGTCCCTCCTGCAAACCAGTGATAAGGCTGTCCTCGGGTAAATCGC
>Ga0364886_10488_pt1 | contig 18427 bp, 15 predicted proteins | sample ExccelJu500001D3_4_FD_206926 | JGI IMG/M metagenome (GOLD analysis project Ga0364886, IMG submission 206926) | Enriched cells from Trout Bog Lake Hypolimnion, Wisconsin, USA - BchlTB.July23.5000.01.D3 | ecosystem: Environmental > Aquatic > Freshwater > Lake > Hypolimnion/Profundal zone | place... | reverse complement strand
CAGGCCCGTGATGCGTAAAAGTCCGGGCGCATTCGCTACGCCGTGTTTAAAACACCACACGGGGGATACATTTACAAATGACGGTACTTTTGACGGTACTTTTTAAAAGTGCATCGCAAAAACCTAGCATCCATGCGGGTTTTAGACGGTTTTGTGGTTCCTGTTGTTGACCAAGTGAGCACTTCACAAGGTCTCAGAACCCCTCAAAACCCGCTCTGGCTATAGCTACAGCGGGTTTTTTGTTGCCTCACTCCGTCTCAGGGGGTAACAGGCCATCTGACGCCGTTGGTGTTCCTGCGCCCTGGCGAACTGCGAACCGCTGAATGGCGCATACCCGGCAGCAAAATGAAAATGAAGATGGATCACATCGTGCCGCTATCGACGCAGGCGGTGGAGATTCTGCGCGGATGGGGCTGTCACTGCGTACTACAGCGAGTAAATGTGGCGAGAAGAGATAAAACCAGTCCGCTGGAAGAACGTGTTCGAGGTCTCCTTGGTGGGCCAGCGTGGTGGCCACTATGGACCCTCGGTGACTAATCCCATGCATCAACCTGCCAAACCGGTTGGAAGTGCCTGGCCTCTTTCAAGCCAAGACACTCGGTTTCTGCCAAGCTTTTTGGCTTCGTACATGGCTTGGTCGGCTCGCTGCTGAATGGCCTGCATGGTTTCTGGCTGGCCCTCACACGCAGCAACGCCAATGCTGGCAGTGATGGATAGATTGCGTTCGCCAATCCATGGTTCCAAAGACTGCACCGCCAAGCGAAGTGACTCGGCCAATTGAAGGGCGCCAGCGCGTTCGGTATTCGGCATGAAGATTGAGAACTCCTCTCCGCCGATTCGACCCAACGCATCGCTTTGGCGTATGGAGTGGCGCATGCACTGCGCGACAGCCCTGAGCACCGCATCGCCAGCTGAATGGCCATGTGTGTCGTTCACCGACTTAAAGTGATCCAGGTCCACGAAGATCACAGAGTAAGGCTGACCAGTGCGCGATGCGATTTGGATGTGCTGCTCACAAGCCGCGTAATAGGCTCGCGCATTGAGTACGCCGGTCAGCATGTCGTGGCTGGCCATTTGTTCGAGCTGCAGGTTGTAGTCACGCATGCGCACAAAGTAAGACATGGAGCGGCTGCCATACACATGGAAGAACACCCCCATGTAGATCATGCCAAAGCAGGCGGTAGCCATGGCGTTGCCGGAATAGGGTGACAGCATCAGGCTGTTGCTGAGAATCAACCAGAACACCGATAGGCCAGTGATGACCCAGCCTGCGCGCTGACCAAGCAAGATAAATACGCCGGGGATATTGGTGAAGAACCATAGCAGGCGCAGCTCATCGTTCGGCACCAGCCACTGGGCCGAGGTGTACTCCATCAGGCAGGCAATTTCATACGCCCAGCCCACCGGCCGGAACCAGTGGCGGCGCCCGCGCAACACGAGCCACAGACCGAAGGATGCGAGCGTAAACAACTGCATCGACAACAGATGGGGCGTCTGAATACGGTTGATCTTGCCGTACTCTCCGATGACAAAGATGGCCGTCAGGACCGCACCCGCAAGGACCAGAGCGATCAGGAACTTGTAGCGGAACTCGTCGTATTCCTCACTCTGCGGGAATGAAACATCGCCAAAGATCCATTGGGATAGAGTCCTTTTTGTCAAGTGCATCCTTTGAGGTAATATTGTCAGTGGTTAGTGCCGTAAACGTTTCAGACTAAATGCAGAGGCCTAGCCCAGGCTCATCGCCGAGGTCTCGCGTTAACTGTTCCTGCTTGCGCATCAGCCGGAACTTGCGCCACGGTCCTGGTTTGTTTTGGAGGATGAACTGCTCGTAGGCAACCCATTGAGCTCGTGTCAACGTAATAGCTGGGCTGGTTGAGCCTTATCAAACCAGTCTGGGCATATCTCTGGGGGGTGATTCCGTACGGTTTTTTTCATCACTGCCATCGAATTCTCAAGCTGATAACCGCCTGACTTACACCGGCGAGTGAGTCCGCAGCCAATCCTTCACGGCAGCGTTGACCCGCGTCTGCCAGCCCTTTCCACTTGCCTTCAGTGCGGCCAGCACGTCAGCATCAAAACGAATGGTTGTCGGCACCTTGAGTGGCTTGTCTTTGGGGCCACGCTGACGCATGGCGCAGAGTTGTGCGTAGGCTTCAGGCGAAAAAAACTTCTCGGCCGGCAGAGCGCGGGCAAACATTTCATCGGTCCATTCCGGGTTATCCGGGTCGGCTGCGATGCCGACATTGATCTGGGCCTCTTCCTCAGGGTTGGGCAAGATCAGGACCCGGCCGGAGCGGGTTTTAATGGTCTTTTGCATAGCGTTTTACCTCTCTAGGATTTGCCTTGCGCAAACTGATGATGCGTAACGACGTTTCGCGCAAGGTGAAAACCATCACATAAAGACGCTCACCAATCAGGCCCTGGGCCAAAAAGCGCGTCTCACCGTAGCGCTTGCGATCGTCAACCGAAATGGCGGCGGTCTCCCACTCGAAGCCATCAGCCTCATGGAACCAGACCTGATGATTTGCCACCTTGGCCGCCAGTTTCTTCGGGTCATGGGCGTAGCGCATACGCTATTGTATTTACAAAAAATGAATTTTCAAATCTTTTGTTAGTACGCTACAGTCGTGCAGAAAGCTGTGCTTCAGCAACTACAAGCCGAAAGGCCCGGTGCTTGGTAACACCAAACAGTTAGCGGCAGTTCCTGATGTCGCCTGGGTTATCAGCCCTGCAGCGGCTGCTTGGTATTCGTCTTCTTGAGGGATGCCAGCTTGAGCGCCAGGATGCTGAGTGCCAGCACCAGGGTCAGTGCGTTGGCGATGATCACCGGCCAGGCGCGAGTCATCAGGCCGTAGACCAGCCACAGGCCGACGCCAAAGGTGAAAAACGAATACATGCCCAGGGAAATGCCTGACACATCGCGCGACCGGTAACTCTGCAGTACCTGGGGTACGAAGGACAAGGTGGTGGATAGCGCCGCGACAAAGCCAATGGAAGATGAATCAAGCATATGCCCAGTGTAGCGGAGCAACCTAGGGTTTACCCTTGACACTTCCTGACTAAAGGGAATTGCGTTGTCGCTATACCACTCTGGCGACCACCTACTTGGTCAGATGCCGCATGGCTTCTCCAAGTGAAGTGGCCCCGTTAATTTTTGAACAAGTCCAGAATCTTTTTCTTTTCGTCGGCGGCAGACGTTGGCTGAGCGGCGTCGGTCTGGTCTGCAGGCTTGATGCTGGAGATACCTTCACCCTTGATGAACTCGTCAAAGTACCATTCGCCGCCCACATGTGCCACGCCTTCGGGCGCGATGGGTTCCTGAACCGGCACGCCCTTGAGTGCGGTCTCCATGAAACTGATCCATACCGGCAGGCTCAGGCCACCGCCTGTTTCGTGGTCACCCAGCTTGCGCGGCGTGTCGTAGCCGATCCAGGTCACTGCGGCGATGGTGGGCTGGAAACCGGCAAACCAGGCGTCCATGGACTCGTTGGTGGTGCCGGTCTTGCCATAGATGTCGGGCCGCTTGAGCGTGGCCTGCGCCCGCGCCGCCGTGCCGGTGCGGGTCACTTCCCCCAGCAGGCTGGTCATCACAAAGGCATTGCGCGGCTCAATGGTCCGCTGCGACTCGTTCAGCACCACCGGTGGCGTGCTCTGCAGCACCTTGCCGCGCTGCTCGATCACTCGGGCCACCAGCCAGGGATTGACGCGGTAGCCGGTGTTGGCAAAGACCGAATAGGCGCCCGCCATCTGCATGGGCGTGACCGAACCGGCACCCAGTGCCATGGTGAGGTAGGGCGGGTGTTTTTCCGCCTCAAAGCCAAAGCGGGTGATCCACTCCTGCGCGTAGGAGGTGCCAATGGCCTGCAGGATCTGGATCGAGATCATGTTCTTGGACTTGGCCAAAGCGCGGCGCAGCGTCATGGGGCCTTCAAAGCCGCCTTCGTAATTCTTGGGCTCCCAGGGCTGGCCGCCGGTGGTACCGGCATCGAAGAACAGCGGCTTGTCCACCAGCACGGTGGATGGGGTAAATCCCTTTTCCAGTGCCGCAGAGTAGATAAAGGGCTTGAAGCTGGAGCCCGGCTGGCGCCAGGCCTGGGTGACGTGGTTGAACTTGTTCTTGGCAAAGTCAAAGCCTCCCACCAGGGCCCGGATGGAGCCGTCGCGCGGGTCAAGGGCCACAAAAGCGCCCTCCACCTCGGGTAGCTGGGTAATTTCCCAAGTGTCCTTGGCGGTCTTCGACACGCGAATCACGGCACCACGGCGCAGCTTGATATGGGGCGGGGCCTTGTCTGAGAGGCCCGACTGCACGGGCTTGAGGCCGTCACCCGTGATCTCCAGCGTCTCCCCGCCCGCGCGCAGGGCCTTGACGTGCTTGGCGTCCGCTTCCAGCACCACGGCAGACATGACATCGCCATTGTCCGGGTGCTCATCGAGTACATCGTCCACGGTATCTTCGACTTCCTGCTCCAGGGTAGGCAGCTCGACAAACTTTTCCGGGCCACGGTAGACCTGGCGCCGCTCAAAATCCATGATGCCCTTGCGCAATGCCTTGTAGGCAGCTTCCTGCTCGGCCGAGTGGATGGTGGTCTGCACATTCAGGCCGCGGGTGTAGGTCTCGTCCCCGTACTGGTTGAACATGAGCTGACGCGCCATTTCTGCCACATATTCCGCGTGGATGTGGTTGGTGTCAGGGCCGGTCTTGACCCTGAGCTCCTGGGCCTTGGCGGCCTCTGCCTGTTGGGGCGTAATAAAGCCATTTTCCATCATGCGGTCAATGATGTAGAGCTGTCGGATGCGCGCGCGTTTGGGGTTTCTGATGGGGTTGTAGGCCGATGGGGCCTTGGGCAGCCCGGCCAACATGGCGGCTTCGGCAACCGTGATGTCCTTGAGCGGCTTGCCGAAATAGGTTTCAGAGGCGGCCGCAAAGCCGTAGGCCCGGTTGCCCAGAAAAATCTGGTTCATGTAGATTTCCAGAATCTGGTCCTTGCTCAGCGCATGCTCGAGCTTGAAGGTGAGCAGGATTTCGTAGATCTTGCGCGTGAAGGTTTTTTCCGACGATAAATAGACATTGCGCGCCACCTGCATGGTGATGGTGGATGCGCCCTGGCTCTTGGCCTTGCCCACGTTGGCCAGACCGGCGCGAATGACCCCCATGTAGTCCACACCCCCATGCTGGTAAAAGCGGGCGTCTTCAATGGCCAGCACCGCATTGGACATGATCTTCGGGATCTCGCCGATAGGCGTCAGGTTGCGTCGCTCGTCACCGAACTCGCCCAGCACGTCGCCTTCCGCAGAAAATACCCGCAGCGGAAGCTTGGGGCGGTAGTCCGACAGGTCCGAAATGTCGGGTAAATTGGGATACGCGACGGCCAATGCAATGCCCAGAATGATCAGGCCGCTTAGACCGGCGGCCAATCCGAGGCCTAAGGCCCACAGGAGGATGCGAATCGCCCACTGCATGGGCGACTTGGGGACTGAAACCCGGGCAGAATGGGAAGGCGGGGACGTGGAGGGCATAAGGAATGGTGGTTGGTCGCTGCTGCATTATAAAAATGCATGGCTGCCGAATTCAGCCGAGAAGTCGGCTATTGTTAGCGCAAGTGACTTGAGGGCGTGCGGAATGTGAATGTCCGCGCTTCCTCAGGCGCTGCATTTTTTAAACTTTTGCCGGACAACAGGCTTGCTGATAGCATTCATCTGAATTCTTTAGTAGGGCTGGCCTCTAGTCGGTCTGTTTCAGGGGACATTTTTGATCTCATTGGGGTCGCTCTTTAGCCGTCAGCCAGCGCCCTTGCTTGGGCTTGACGTTAGCACGTCCGGCGCCAAACTGGTCGAACTGGGTCTGGACAAGGCTGGCAAGCTGGTTCTGGAGCGCTGCGCCATGGAGCCATTGGAGCGCGGTTGGATCACGGACGGCAATATCGAAAAGTTTGATGAGGTGGCCGAAGCCATCCGCAGACTGGTAAAGAAAAGCGGGACCAAAACCCGCAATGTGGCGATGGCCTTGCCGCCGTCGGCCGTGATCACCAAGAAGATCATTCTTCCTGGCGGCATGTCGGACGATGAGCTGGAGGCGCAAGTCGAGACCGAGGCCAACCAGTACATTCCCTTTCCCCTGGATGAGGTGAGTCTGGACTTTTGTGTGATCGGGCCCAGCACCACGTCGGCAGGTGATGTGGAGGTGTTGATTGCAGCCTCCAGGCGCGAAAAGGTGCAGGACGTGCAAGGCTTGGCCGAAGCGGCGGGGCTCACTCCCATGGTGGTGGATGTGGAGTCCTATGCCTCCCGTTTGGCCACCAGTCGCCTGATTGAAAACCTCCCCAATCAGGGCAAGGGACAGATCGTTGCACTGTTCGAAATCGGGTCGTTGACGACCAGCATGCAGGTAATGCGCGACGATGAAGTGTTATACGACCGCGATCAGGCCTTTGGTGGCGCCCAACTGACGCAGCAAATTGTCCGACAGTACGGGTTTTCGGCGGAGGAAGCGGAAACCAAAAAGCGCAGCGGTGAATTGCCGGAAGATTACGAGGCGGTGGTGTTGAAACCCTTTATTGAAACCCTGGTGCAGGAATTGGGTCGGGCACTGCAGTTCTTCTTCACCAGCACACCGCATAACAAGGTGGACTGCATCATGCTGGCGGGCGGTTCTGCGGCGGTGCCGGGGCTTACCGCTGCGGTGACCCAACACACCTCATTTTCCTGCAGTCTGCTCAATCCCTTTGATGGCATGGAAATCGGGGCAGGCGTGCGCTTGAAGACCATGACACGGGAGGCGCCCTCCTATCTGACCGCCTGCGGTTTGGCCCTGCGGAGGTTCAACCCGTGATTTTGATCAACCTGCTTCCGCACCGGGAGGCTGCGCGAAAACGCAGGCGCGACATTTTCAACGTCGCAGTGGCGGCGTCTGCCCTGTTGGGCGGACTGGTGGCTGGCGCGATCTTCCTGTGGTACCAGTCTGAAATTTCGGACCAGCAAAGTTCGAATCGCATTCTGTCCGCCGAAGTGGGCAGGCTGGAGGGGCAAATCAAGGAGATCAGCGGGCTGGAGTCTGAAATCACCGCGCTGAAGGCCAGGCAACAAGCGGTGGAGGACCTGCAGTCCGACCGCAACCTGCCAGTTCACTTGCTGACCGAATTGGTCAAGCAGTTACCCGATGGTGTCTTTATCGCCAAGATGGTGCAGCTGGACCAGTCTGTCACGCTCAACGGCACGGCGCAATCCAATGAACGGGTGTCCGAGTTGCTGCGCAACCTGGGCAACAACACGCCCTGGTTCAGCAAACCCGAACTGGTGGAAATTGTGGCCGCAAGTGTCACGTTGCCGACCAAGGAGCAAAAGCGGGTTTCCAATTTTGTGATCAAGGTTCGCCTGGTGCGGGCGGTTGAGGCAGAAAAGGCCGTGGCGCCCACGGCCGCTGCTTCGGTACCTGCAGCCGCTAGGTCGTCGCCTGCGGTATCGGCGCCCAAGGCGGCCGCCTCAACACCGAAATAGTGGATAGTCCATGGCTAGCAAATCATTACCCTCCATCGACTTCCAGGAACTCCAGGAGAGACTGAGGAGTCAATTTCTCGATTTGGACCCGCGCGACCCATCCGGGTGGCCGTCGATTCCGCGTTACGGACTGTTCCTGTTGACGGTGCTGGCGGTCATCATCGTGCTGTGGTTCTTTTGGCTGAGTGGCTCACAGGAGGAGCTGCAGGCGCAGCAGGCCAAAGAAATCAAGCTGCGCGAAGACTACAAGATCAAACTCACCAAGGCGGTCAACCTGGACGTGTTGAAGAAGCAGCGCGAGCAGGTGCAGCAGTATGTAACGCAACTCGAGAAGCAGTTGCCCAGCAAGGCGGAAATGGATGCCCTGCTTTCCGACATCAACCAGGCAGGCCTCGGACGCAGCCTGCAATTTGAACTCTTCAGGCCCGGGCAGATTGCGGTCAAGGAGTATTACGCCGAATTGCCCATCGCGCTGAAGGTGACCGGGCGCTACCATGACATTGGCGCGTTTGCCTCGGACATTGCCAACCTGTCGCGCATCGTTACCCTCAATAATTTATCCATCGCGCCCAAGCCCGATGGTTCCCTGTCGCTGGAATCCACGGCCAAGACCTTCCGCTATCTGGACGCCAGCGAAGTCTTGGCACAGAGGAGCGCCTCCGCGCCCAAGAAAAAATGAAGCGAATCCACTTCCTTCTCCTGATTTCTCTGCCGGCTTTGCTGGCCGGATGCGTCGCCTCCAGAGAAGAGGATATTCGCAGCTGGATGGTGCAGGAGCGCAACCAGACCCGCCCGCACGTGGCACCGATCAGCGCGCCCAAGCAATTCATCCCCGAGCCGTACACCAACGCCACGGCCATAGAACCCTTTAGCAACCTGAAGCTGACGCAGGCGCTCAAGCGCGATGCATCGCAGGCAGCATCCAACGGCGCTCTGGTGGCACCTGAACTGGCCCGGCGCAAGGAGCCGCTGGAGGCCTATCCGCTGGACTCCATGACGCTGGTGGGCAGCATTGTCAAGGCCGGGCTACCGGTGGCTCTGGTCAAGGTGGACAAGCTTTTGTACCAGGTGAAGCCCGGCAACTATCTCGGAATGAATTTCGGACGGGTCTCCAAGATCACCGAGACCGAGATCACCCTGAGGGAAATCGTGCAGGATGCGGTGGGCGAGTGGATTGAACGCGCGGCAACGCTTCAGTTGCAGGAAAGTACCAAATGAATATGAATAAATGTCGGTTAGGGTCAAGCATGTTGCGTTGTCTTGTCACCTCTGTGTTTCTCGCCCTGCTGGCTCCACTGGCCCTGGCGCAAACGGCCATTGAGGCGGTAACGGGTTCCATGCAAGGCGGCGGCGAGTTTGTGCGGATTGATTTTTCCAAGGCGCTGGACGCGCTGCCTACCGGTTTTTCCATTCAGTCCCCGGCCCGTATTGCACTGGACTTTCCGGGTGTGACCAACGCCATAGGCCGGTCCACGGTGGAAATCAACGAGGGCAATCTAAGGTCCGTCAGCGTGGTGGAGGTAGGCGAGCGCACCCGGGTGGTGTTAAACCTCAAGCAGGCCACCACTTACAAGGCCGAAATACAGGGCAAATCCCTGCTGCTTATGCTGGATTCCTCCAGCGTCAGCTCGGTGGCATCGCCTCTGCAGGGCAGCTTTTCCGAGAACCGCACACGTGACGTGCAGGCACTCAAGGATGTCGATTTCAGGCGCTCTGCAGAGGGCGCTGGCCGGGTGGTGGTCACCCTGCCCAGCGCCAATGTGGGCGTTGACATTCGCCAGCAAGGCAAGACACTGGTGGTTGAGTTCATGAAAACCAGCTTGTCGGAGGGACTGCGCCGCCGCATGGACGTGTCGGATTTCGGCACGCCGGTCAAAACCGTTACCACCACCCAGTCCGGGGACAAGGTGCGCATGGTGATAGAGCCCCAGGGGTTGTGGGAACACTCCGCCTACCAGAACGACGGGCAATTTGTCATCGAGATCAAGGAAGTCAAGCTGGACCCGAAGAAACTGACCCAGGGCATTGGCTATAACGGTCAGAAACTGTCCCTGAACTTCCAGAGCATCGAGGTGCGCTCCCTGCTGCAGGTGATCGCAGACTTTACCAATTTCAATATCGTCACCTCGGACAGCGTCACTGGCTCGGTGACCTTGCGCCTGCAGGACGTGCCTTGGGATCAGGCCCTGGACATCATTCTGCAGGCCAAGAGCCTGGGCATGCGCAAGAGCGGCAATGTGATCTGGGTGGCACCCAAGGAAGAAATTGCGACCAAGGAAAAGCTGGACCTGGAGTCCATGACTGCGGTGCAGAACCTGGAGCCCGTCAAAACGCAATCCTTCCAGATCAACTTCGCCAAGGCCGCAGAAATTGCGCTCCAGATTACCGGCAGTGGAACGGCAAGCCCCGGTGCCGCATCGGCGCGCATCCTGAGTGTGCGCGGCAGCGTCATTGCCGAGCCGCGCACCAACCAATTGTTTGTGACCGATATCCCCAGCCGGCTGGAGCAGGTGCAGGAGCTGGTAGCCAAACTGGATGTGGCGGTCAGGCAGGTGCTGATCGAGGCCCGTATCGTCGAAGCATCGGACACCTTTAGCAAGGCTCTGGGTGTCAGGCTGGGTGGCTCGGACATCAGGGCCCAGAACGGCGGCACGGGGGGGTATCAACTGGGCGGCGGCAACAGCGTGGGCTTTGGCACCAGCTACGGCAATGCGGTTGCCACCAGTGGAGCGGGCGGCACCGTGGACCAGACCATCAGCGCGGTCAATCTGCCGGTTGCGGGAACGGCAGCTGGTGTCTTTGCCATGTCCATTTTCAACGCTTCGGCCAATCGTTTCCTGAATCTGGAAATTTCCGCCATGGAATCCGACGGCAAGGGCAAGGTGATTTCCAGCCCACGCGTGGTCACGGCCGACCAGACCAAGGCCTTGATTGAGCAGGGCACCGAACTGCCCTACCAGGTGGCTTCTTCAAGCGGTGCCACCAGCATCCAGTTTCGCAAGGCCAACCTGAAATTGGAGGTTACGCCCCAGATCACGCCCGAGGGCAGCATTATTCTGGCGTTGGATGTCAACAAGGACACGGTGGGCCAACTGACGCCCGGCGGTTACGCCATCGATACCAAACACATCCAGACGCAGGCATTGATCGAAAATGGTGGAACTATTGTGATTGGCGGTATCTTCACGGAAACCCAGAACGATGGCGTGGACAAGGTGCCATTTTTCGGTGACCTGCCTTTTGTAGGCGCCTTGTTTAGAAGGACGACCAAAGATTCCGACAAAAAGGAAATGCTGGTCTTTATTACTCCCAGAGTTTTGGCCGATCACAGTGCTGCAAACTAAATTCTTCTTGGCATGAACAGGGCATTCACGATGTCGATATTTAAAACAACAATGGGTTTTGTGCTTGCGGCGGTTTTGACTGCCTGCGGTGGTGGTGGTGGGGATGCGGGAACGACTTCGAAAGGTACGGGGTCCTCCACGACAACGACAGGTTCGTCGACGTCCAGTTCGGGGACATCCACGGCAGCAAGTCCGACGGCCTTGGTGAGCATTTTGGATAACTCTACAAATACAGCGGTAACCACCATCGGCGCTTTTGGTTCTTATTCGGCCAAGGTAGTGATTGCAGATGCATCAGGAAATCCGGTGCCCTCCAGCGTGGTTACCTTTGGTTTAAGTTCGGCATTGGCGACTTTGTCTCCCAATACCGCACTTACGGATGCGAACGGTATTGCGACAGTAAGAGTTTTTCCAACTTCAGGGCAAGCTGCTGGCGCCGCCTTGCTTACCGCAGTTACTACATTAGGTGCGGTTAATGTTACCGGGACCACCGGTTTTGCTTCCTCGGGTGGCTATGCCAGCACGACAACCGTTACTGTTTCGATAAAAAATGGCGGTGCCACCGTGTCTGGAATCGGGCTTAGTGGGAATTTTCAAGCTCAGGCTCGGGTACTCGATGGGTCAGGAGCACCGGTGGTTAGCAAAGTGGTCACCTTTTCCGAGTCATCTGGGTTGGCAACTTTTAGTCCGGTAACATTCCAGACGGACACGTCCGGCTATGCCACGGTAAATATTTCACCGGCAGTCGGGTCGGTAGCCGGTGCATCTACGGTTACTGCCACGACGGTTATTTCAGGTACAGCCATAAGCGGCTCTACTACTATGTCTTCAACTGGTGGATTGAATGCCAACGGTACCATCGTGGCGGGCGTATATTCAGGTAGCACGCTGACAACTACCATCGCTTCCAGCGGCGGATACAGTGCATCCGCGAAATTGGTAGACGGAACAGGAAACCCCGCAACGGGGAAACTTGTCACCTTCAGTCTGGGATCTGGATTGGTTACCTTGGGTAGCAGCACCGCTTTGACCGGGTCCGATGGGGTTGCCACAGTGTCCATTGCTCCAACGTCAGGTTCTGCTGCCGGTGCAGTTCAGTTGCAAGCAAGTGCCAATATTTCCAGTTCGCCTATTTCTTCGACATATGACTTTTATTCAACTGGAAATTTGACGTCGAGCGGGACCATATTAGCAAGCATCTATGCAGGGATAAATCAAGTTAACGTCATTGGTGTTGGTGGTTCTTATACCGCTTCAGCAAAGGTTCTTGATAGTAGCGGAAATGTTGCGTCTGGGAAACTCGTTACTTTCAGTCTTGGTTCCAATCTGGCCACCCTCTCCGCAAACACAGCAGTTACTGGGTTGGATGGAGTTGCGTCAGTCAATATATTCCCGACACCAGGTGCGGCTGCAGGAGGCGTGGCTCTCACCGCGACCACCACGTTAACAAGTGCATCAATTTCAGGCACACTTAACTTTACGTCGAATGGAGGGCAAAATGCCAATGGCACTTTGGTGGCAGGAATTTATACACTAAGCAGTGCAACGACCAACCCCGTAACGAATATAAGTAATGCAAGTGCGTTTTACGCGAATGCCAAGCTGGTGAATGCTTCAGGTGTGGTTGTTCCTAACACGTTGGTGAGCTTTGGCCTGAGCTCTGGCTTGGCAACGTTGGGTGGTTCTACTGCACTTACAAATGCAAGCGGGGTCGCCTCGGTAATCATTTCTCCAACATCTGGAGCAACATCTGGAGCGTTGACGCTGAGCGCCAGTGCCACTGTGAATGGAGCAACAATTCCAGCGACCTACGATTTCAGTTCTTCGGGTGCTAGTACGGGGTCGCAAGTCAAGGTAACGATTCAAGGTAGCTGCGCTAACAATATTTTGTTGACTGCGATTGATTTGACTACAACTTACAATGTTTGCGCCAAACTGCTTGATGCTACAAGCAGTCCAATAATTAACAAGTTGGTGACTTTCAGTGTTAACTCATCGCTGGCGACCTTGGCTCAAACCACAGCTTTAACAGATTCCAATGGCATTGCCACTGTGGTCGTAGCACCAACGGCGGCTAGCTCCACTGCCGGTGCTGTAGCTGTGACCGCCAGTGCGGTGATCAGTGGCGTCAGTGTTTCCGGCGCCTTGGAGTTTTCTACGACGCGAGGATCCAATGCATCGCCGTCCATTGTTTCAAGTATTGTTGGGGCTAGTCCGGCCTTCCAAGTATATACAAGTGTCACTTCGTCCACAGGAGTTTGGGCACAGGCAAAAGTAACTGATGCAAGTGGTAATGCCGTTTCCGGTAGGCTTGTTAGTTTTGGTTTGAGTACCGCACTGGCGACCTTATCGCCAACAACTGCTTTGACGGATGCGAATGGTATTGCCAGGGTCGGAATTTCGGCTGTTTCGGGTGTGGTGGGTGCTGGGACATTGACTAGCAGCGCTAGTGTGTCTGGAGTGGCTGTCAGCTCAACCAGTGATTTCGCTTATACCGGGGACACGGTGGTGTTGAGCAGCATTATTCCTGGTAGCCCGACCATATCATCTGGAGGAAACACATCATTATCGTTGACTGCTTCGCTTTCGTCTGGAGGAGCTATTACAACACCCGCCAATGTGACTCTTACGGCTTCATGCGGTAATATCAATGGCAGCAACGGTTCAATTGGTCTTACAACGACTGGAAGCGGTAGTCTGGTAGCTACGTATACCGCTGTGCAACCGAATGGCAATCCATGTATCGGAGTCGTTCAAATTGGTGCTACTTCAGGTACTGCGAGTGCCAGTCAGCAAATAACGGTAAGTTCACCAGTGGCCAGTACTGTGAATTATGTGTCTGCGACTTTGAATCAAATATATATTGGAGGTGCTGGAAATCCCACTATCTCCACGCTGACGTACAAAGTATTGACTGCAACGGGTAGTCCTTCTCAAAACACGCTGGTTGATTTTTCTATTCAGTCTAATCCCGGTGGGGTTGCGCTGGATCGGAATAGTGCCTACACCGATAGCAACGGACTGGTCACAGCTACTATCACTTCAGGTACGATACCTGGTCCACTGAAGGTCCGAGCAACTATTGACGGCTCTACAACCTACACTGACTCGCAAAACTTAACGGTGGCTTCCGGTCCGCCTTCGCAGCGGTTCATGAGTGTTTCGGTATCTACATTTAATATTGAAGGCCAGACTATTGATGGAACACCAACCACGATCTCTGTCCGTCTTGCCGATCGGCAAGGTAATCCGGTTGTTAATGGAACAATTGTCAACTTTACAGCGGGAGGAGGGCAGATTCCCGGAAGTTGCGCGACTGCCATTGACCTGAGTGGTCACTCCAGTTGTTCTGTGCAATGGATTAGCCAAAACTATCGTCCTGCCAATGGTCGCGTGGCTATTCTGGCCTATACGGCTGGTACCAAGGATTATTTGGATAATGATTATTCCAATAGTTATACGGTAAATGATACTCTGTATGAGATGGGTGATATCTTTCGGGATGATAATGAGAATGGAATCTATGACAGTGGTGAATTCCGTATCTCATTGGGTGGAAATTTTAATTCCAGTCAATCCGCTCAATATCCCTGGTCAACGGCCACCTGCCCCCAGTTTGGAGAGCCCTATCCTTCCATTTCTGGAACTTGCACTGGATTGTTGCCAACGCTGGTCCGGCAACAGGTAATTGTCATGAATTCTTCAAGCAGTCCTGCAATGCCAGCATTCGCGATCAGTGGACACTCCAGTATTAGTTTTAATTTGACCAGTGTAGACCATACCAATCTGCCCATGCCGGCCGGCACCACGGTGTCTGCAAGTGTTGTGAGCACCATTTTGTCGACTTCGAGCTGTGCGGTTAAGTCTACGACCCCAGCTTCGGTTGCCAATATTTCTCCGGGTACAAATCCCGCCGCAAACATATTTTCAAGCCACTTTATTTCGACCAGTGCTTGTGGGGCTGGGGACCAAATTGGCGTAACAATCACGTCGCCCGGCCTTTTGGCCACTACGTATTTCGTTACTTTGTGACAATCAGTTTGGTCGGCCTTCCCGGTTCCGGGAAGACCACCGTCGGACGGCAACTCGCCCGGCGGCTTCAATTGCCATTTGTCGATTCGGACCATGAGATTGAGGTCCGGATCGGCTGTTCGATTCGCGAGTTTTTTGAGCGCGAGGGTGAGGCGCGTTTCCGCGATATCGAGGAAGAGGTGCTCGACAGCCTGAGCCAGGCTCCGGCCAAGGTGCTGTCCACCGGAGGGGGAGCGGTGTTGCGGGAAGCCAACCGCCGCCATTTGCGGGAGCGGGGCCGTGTGGTCTATCTCAAGTCGAATCCGGAAGAGTTGTTCCGTCGGCTTAAACACGACTCGAATCGTCCGCTCCTGCAGGTGGCCGACCCCCTGCTCAAGCTCAAGAACCTGTTTGCCGAACGCGACCCGCTGTACCGCGAGGTGTCCCACTTTGTACTGGAGACCGGCAGGCCGTCGGTGTCTACGCTGGTCAACATGATCGTGATGCAGCTGGAACTCGGAGCAGACCCCGGCAAGTCCTGAGGGTAACGCTTAAGGCCCGCCAGCCAAAGGCTCTAAACTTGGTGCATGAGCATGCCCTTATTTCAAACCGTTTCCATAGACCTGGCCGAGCGCAGTTATGACATCCACATCGGCTCCGGCCTGCTGAGCCTGGATGCGATGTTCGACGGCTTGCCGCGCGCCACTTCGGTGCTGATCGTCAGCAACGAAACCGTTGCGCCGCTGTATGCGGCCCCGTTGCAGGCCAGCCTGCGCAAGCGCTATTCCAAGGTGCTGACCCTGGCCCTGCCGGATGGCGAGGTGCACAAAAACTGGCAGACCCTGAATCTGATTTTTGATGCCCTGTTGCAAAACGGCTGCGATCGCAAGACGCTGCTGGTGGCGCTGGGTGGCGGTGTGGTGGGCGACATGACGGGTTTTGCCGCAGCCAGCTTTATGCGCGGTGTGCCCTTTGTGCAGCTGCCCACCACCTTGTTGGCGCAGGTGGACTCCTCGGTAGGCGGCAAGACCGGCATCAACCATCCCTTGGGCAAAAACATGGTGGGCGCGTTTTACCAGCCGCTGCGGGTGATCTGCGATCTGGCCAGCCTGCAGACGCTGCCCGTGCGTGAACTCAGCGCCGGTCTGGCGGAGGTCATCAAATACGGGCCGATTGCAGACCTGCAGTTCATGGACTGGTTGGAGCAGAACATGGACCGCTTGCTGGCGCGCGACGCCGACGCACTGGCCCACGCGGTGCGGCGCAGCTGCGAGATCAAGGCCTGGGTGGTGGCGCAGGATGAGCGCGAGGGTGGCCTGCGCGCCATCCTGAATTTTGGCCATACCTTCGGCCATGCCATAGAAGCCGGCATGGGTTACGGCGCCTGGCTGCATGGCGAGGCGGTGGGTTGCGGCATGGTCATGGCGGCGCAACTGTCGCAGCGTCTGGGGCTGGTGGATGCGGATTTTGTGGCCCGCTTAAGGGCGCTCATCCTGCGCGCGGGTCTGCCGGTGGTGGGGCCGGTGTTGAATGCCGCCGACAACGCGGGCCGCTATCTGGAGCTGATGCGGCTGGACAAAAAGTCGGACGCCGGCGAGATCCGGTTTGTGCTGATCGATGGGCCCTCGCGGGCCCGGGTTCAGGGTGCTGCCGACAGTCTGGTCCGTGAGGTAATCGACGCATGTTGTCAGGCCTAAGCGCCATGGCGCAAGCGGCCAGCGGACTGGCACCCTATGCCTGTGATCCGGCGCAAACGCGGGGCCGACGCTTGTTTGAGAGCCAGGCACCCACGCGCACCGACTTTCAGCGCGACCGCGACCGCATCGTGCATTCCACCGCCTTTAGGCGGCTGGTGTACAAGACCCAGGTGTTTCTCAACCACGAGGGCGATCTGTTTCGCACCCGCCTCACGCACTCGCTGGAGGTGGCGCAGCTGGGGCGCAGCATCGCCAGGTCGCTGCGCCTGAGTGAAGATTTGGTCGAAGGAATTGCCCTGGCGCATGACCTGGGCCACACGCCATTTGGCCATGCCGGGCAGGATGCGCTGCAGGACTGCATGGCAGGTTACGGCGGCTTTGAACACAATCTGCAAAGCCTGCGCGTGGTCGATCTGCTGGAAGAGCGCTACCCGCTGTTTGACGGCCTGAATCTGAGCTTTGAGACCCGCGAGGGCATTCTCAAACATTGTTCGCGCGCCAATGCGAACTTGCTGGAGGCAGCCGAACACGCGTATGCAGACGGACAGGGTGGCGTGGGGAAGCGTTTTCTGGTGGGGCAACAGCCCGGGCTGGAGGCGCAGCTTTGCAATCTGGCCGATGAAATTGCCTACAACGCCCACGACATCGATGACGGCATACGCTCTGGCCTGATCACCCTGGATCAGCTGCAGGAGGTACCCCTGTTCCATGCGTTTTGCGAACGGGCAAGGGCCGATCATGTGCATTTGCGCGAGGCCAAGCAGGCCAGGCGCCTGATGTACGAGAGCATTCGCCTGATGCTGAGCGAGCAGGTGTTTGACGTCATTGCCGCGACCGGACAGGCCATTGAACATGCCAAGGTGCGCTCGGTGGAAGATGTTCGCCACCACACCGCGTTGGTGGCCTTTAGCGAAGACATGCAACAGCGCTCGGCGCAACTCAAGCACTTTTTGTTTACCCAGCTCTACCGGCATCCGCAGGTGGTGCAGACCATGGCGCAGGCCAAACAGGTGGTGCGCGAGCTGTTTGACATCTACTGCGCCTCGCCGCACGAAATGCAGGCCGGTTTTGCGCTGCGCTCCCAGGCCACGCAGAGCTTCACCTGGGATGCAGGCCCGGCCTTGCAGCGCAGCGTGGCGGACTATATTGCCGGCATGACGGACCGCTTTGCATCGCGCGAGCACAATCGCCTGACAGGGCAGAACCTGATAACGGAGGGCGTATGAGCGATGACCCGGACACCCACGACGCCGTGGTGATGGAAGACACGCGCCGCTGGGTGCAGCGCGCAGTGATCGGTTTGAATCTGTGCCCCTTTGCCAAGTCGGTAGTGGTCAAGGGGCAGGTGCGCTATGTGGTCAGCCGGGCATCGGGCGCCAAGCCGCTGCTGGCCGACCTGAAGCGCGAACTGTTGGCCCTGGCAGGTGCCGACCCGGCTGCGCTGGACACCACCCTGCTGATGGCGCCGGATGGGTTTGCCGAATTTCTGGACTTTAACGATTTGCTGGCCCGCACCGACAAATTGCTGCTGGATCTGGATCTGGATGGCGTGTTGCAGATTGCCAGCCTGCACCCGCGCTATCAGTTTGCCGACACCGATCCGGACGACATCACCAACTTCACCAACCGTGCGCCCTATCCGACGCTGCATTTGTTGCGCGAAGACAGCGTGGATCGGGCGGTGGCCGCTTTTCCGAACGCAGAAACCATTTTTGAGACCAATATGCAAACCATGCAAAACTTGGGGACTGTGGGCTGGGCTGCGCTGGAAGTCCATGCCCGTGTCACTCCGGGGGATGACGAATGAGCCGCAGCAAGCCCGTTGTGGCTATATCTAATCCGTTGGCAGAGGAGTTGCGCCCCGGTCAGTCCATCGAG
>Ga0364886_10076_pt2 | contig 18613 bp, 15 predicted proteins | sample ExccelJu500001D3_4_FD_206926 | JGI IMG/M metagenome (GOLD analysis project Ga0364886, IMG submission 206926) | Enriched cells from Trout Bog Lake Hypolimnion, Wisconsin, USA - BchlTB.July23.5000.01.D3 | ecosystem: Environmental > Aquatic > Freshwater > Lake > Hypolimnion/Profundal zone | place... | reverse complement strand
ATAGAGGCATTATCTGTAACGGATAAATTCTGCTGAGCTTGTATATTGACATCACCGGCATTGCCGGAATCAAAACTTTGCGTATTCAAAGAAGACTGATCCAATGTGACCGCATTTCCCAGGATTTCTATACCGCTACCGGGGCCGGAAGCGAGAGTACCTTGATTCCAGGCAAGTAAAGATTGCCCGGTAATATTGATTTGCCCCCCCCATACGCCAATCCGCCCCCCACCATCTCCGCTGACATCTAAAGCGTTAGAATTACTGCTTGTTATTGAAATATTGCCAGCGTTGCCGCTATCCGGGTTCAGGCTAGGCAAAGGCAGGTAGTTATCGGCATTGGGGGTCAGGCTGACCGAGCCGATGCCGGTGTAGGCCACCAGGCGGATTTTACCTGATAGCACAGTGTCACCGCCACTTTGTTGGCCACCCTTGCCTGCCGTCAGTGAGGCGTTGTTGAGCGTGATGGCGTTACCAACCATGTCAAAGGTTTGACCAGGCAGAACATTCAGGCTCACGCCATCCACTTCCAACAGACTATTATTTGCAGCTGAAGTGCTGCTAAATCCAAATGCCACCGGGTCGCCCTGCAAACTGCTGCCAACCGCGCCCGGCAGCGAGGCGCTATATATTCCGTTCTGAAACTGGATCTGGTTTGCGGTGCTAACGTGAAAATCGCCCTGCACATTGATGTTGGAAGTAGCCCCGAACATCACACCTGCGGGGTTAATCAAAAAGAAATTGGCATGACCGCCCGGTGTGACTGCCAGATTGCCCTCTATGTCAGACAAGGTTCCGCCAGTAACCCGGGTGATGACGTTATTCAGGGTTCCGGGGACATTTTCTGTGAATGTAACTGTCTGACATTTATCTATATTAAATGCGCTAAAACTCTGGAACAGATTATTGCCCACAGTGCTACCCATATCCTGCGGAATAGTGATGTTTGCGCCGGTCAGGGTTTGGGCAAGGCCAAAATTTGCGCCCACGCCCACCGAACCATCCGTGACGATTCCGCCATTGGCTTGAGCGGAGTAGGGGATAGCGCCAAGCAAGGGTGGCAATAACAACATACCGGCTATTCGGAGTTTCATGATCTGAATTCCCGCCCTTGGGGTGGTTGGAAATATTATCGTCATAACACATCCCACTTTAGTTGAAAATAGATGCCGTTGTTTTGTATAGGATCAAAAGCCCCCTGGCTCTGGGGGCTTTTGATTAAGGCATAGCCATAGAATACATCGGCGGACAAATCAGCATGTCGCCACTGTAAACCCATACCCACCGACCACAGGGCGTTAACCGGGGCGTCGGGTTGCCAGGAGGTTTTGTGATCCCAGGCGACACCGTAATCCATGAACGGGATCAGCTCCAGCTTGCCGGGCGTGTCAAACAGATGGTAAACCGGCAAGGGATAATGCAATTCTGTGCTTATGGTATAACCATTGTCACGCACCAGCGTGTTGGTGCTGTAGCCGCGCACCGTGGAGACGCCGCCCACCGCAATCTGTTCCAGCGGTAATAGCGGATTATTGGAAAACTGGGCGTTACCCCGCAGCAAAAACTGGGTTCCAGCATCATTAAGCCGGAAGGCATATTGCCCCTGACCCAGCCAGGAGAAAAAGTCGCTACTGGGATAATCGCCATTTCCCGGCGTTGCCCCCAGAGCATTCACGCCCACGTTGAAAGTAGAACGCCCGGCAACGGCGTGGCGGTCAAAGCGCTGCAAATAATCCTGAAAAACTCTCAGCACGGTAGCCTGATTTTGCCCCGGTGGTACACCTGTTACAAAGGAAAACGGCTGCCCCAACACGCTGGTCACATTCTTGCGCACCGCAAACGACACGCCCAGGCTCAGCCGCTGCGCCTGAGTATTGATCAGTAACTGGCTGATACCGCCTTCCAGATTATGCACCAGACTTTTGATATTAAGACTCTGAAAAGGCGCTTCACCCACCATCGAATCGCCCTCGTCAAAGCGAAAGAAGGCCATAGCGCCGTAATCTGTCAGTGGAAAGGTCAATCCGCCGCTGTAGCGTTGGGAATCGCCGCTAATGGTATAGGTGAAATCCAGTATCTCGCCCAATCCCAACGGACTGAACAGGCTGCCGTTAGCGGCAAAAGCATCAGCACCAATTGATGGCGGACGATAATTATTGCCGTACACCGACAACCGGTAAGGTTTGCTGCGCGCCACCTCCACATCCAGAATACCTTGCCCAAAGCCGCTGCCCGGCAAAATCTGACCATTCATACGGCTAATCAGCGGGTCAGACAGCATCACCTGAAAACGATCCTCCAGCTCGTGGATATTGAAAGGTTTTTCTGGGTCGCCAGCCAGTCGGTTTTTAACATACCCCGCGCGCAGATTACCCTGACCGCTGACTCTGATTTCCTTGACCTTGCCTTCCACAACGCTAATTGTCAGCTCGTCTCCCTGCAAAGCACCATCGGCAATGATGGCACCGGAATTGATATAACCTTGATCCTGATAAAGCTTGGTGATGGTCTGTCGCAATTCTTCCAGTTCACCGACCGATACATTGCGATTTTGGTAAGGCCCAACCAGCTTTTCCAGCGATTCCGATACAATGACAGTATTGCCCTTAATGGCGATATGGCTGATATATATTTTGCGCTTCAATCCCGGCTTATTTTGCGGATTGGTTTGCGATGGCGGCAGGCTAAATATTTCCGGGGCGTTTTTTGGCGTGAAATTGGGCAACGGTAGCGGAAGCTCGCTGGGGCGATCCATAGACTCAACGCCGCCAGCTCCTGCGCCCCATGCGGTATTGATCACCATTGCAGAGATCAGGAAAATCAACGCGAAGCAGTCAGTTTGTCTATCCATAGAGATGAGTTGGTCATTAAACGCGAAGAAATTGAAAAAGCATATCTTTTATGGGTTTCCATCATTATCGTCTGAAATATCCAGATTTTTGCCGAGGACGGCAAAACTGTATTCATGGCGACTAGTCAAAAACCAAAATAAAAGTGCTACGCACCTTTGCTGATTACTGCTTAAGCCAAAAAGTTGTATCAAAAATGCTAATTGATAACCATCCACTCATTTTTTTGACCACTATAACTGTACTCAGTTTATAGGGTTATTGCAAGTTTTTGTGCATTATAAAATTGCGTTTATTTATCAGGTGGTCATGAAAGATGGATTCCATACCATCATACTAATTCAAACTATAACTTGTAAGCAAATCAAGCCAATGCAATAGTACCTGCTTCACCTTTATCAACACTCCACCACCATGCGCTTTCTGGATGTTAAAACCGATTTCGCTTTTAAAAAAGTCTTTGGCAGCCAGACCAGCACCGCCATACTGGAATACCCGCCGGAACATGTCATTTGCGAACTGACCATCGTCGATCCTTACCAAAAAAAACGCCCGCAATTGCTGGATGTGCTGGACGATGCCAACATTTCCATAAAAACCGGCTCAAGCGTCACAGAAGTTTGCAAACTGCGTCAGCTTTAGCAGCTAAAGTTGGTTGGGTATAAGATTGCTTTTTCGGCTGGAAAAACAAAGGATAGGTCAGAGCAAATGCATTAAAAATATCTGTTGTCATCGGTCGTGAGTCAACATCAGCTTTCGCCGCTGCGTCAATTTATTCATCCGTCATAAAACGAATAGGCGTAACTGAACTAGCCTTCACCCTTCAAAATTGGCACCGCCCCCAACAAAGCCCGGGTATAAGCATGTTCTGGCCGCATTAATACCTGCTCCACCTTACCATGCTCTACAATCCTGCCTTGATACATCACGGCGACATCATCCGCCATTTCCGCCACAACCCCAAAATTATGGGTAATTAACAGATAACTTAATCCCTGTTTCTGCTGAAGCTGTTTTAACAGTTCGATAATTTGCGCCTGTACCGAAACATCCAATGCGCTGGTCGGTTCATCGCAAATAATTAACTTAGGTTCCACCGCCAATGCTCTGGCTATGCAAATTCGCTGCCGCTGCCCGCCGGAAAACTCATGTGGATAACGCAATGCAGCAGCTTCCGGCAAATCCACCTGACGCAATAGCTTGGCCACCTGAGTCTGGCGCTGGCTTTTGCTTATTTCCGGGCGCAGGGCGCGCAAGCCTTCTTCAATAATATCCCCCACCAGCATTCGTGGATTCATCGCCGCAAATGGATCCTGAAAAATAATCTGAATTTCCGCGCGTTGCCGACGCAAGGCTTCGCCCTGCAATTGCTTAAGATCAATGCCATTAAAAATCACCTGGCCCTGAGCCGCTACCCCCAGATTTAGCAGGCTTTTGCCCAGACTGGTTTTGCCGCAACCCGATTCTCCCACCAAAGCTAGCGTCTTGCCTTGCTCAAGCGTAAAACTAACCCCATCAACGGCTTTTACATGATCTACAACCCGTTTCAGCAAGCCTTTGCGGATAGGGTAATAAACTTTTAAATCGTTAACCTTCAATAAAGTATCGGCGGCTTGCTCGGTTTTATTGATACAACTGGACATCAACGGCAACGCCGCCAATAGCTTCAAGCTATACGGATGATTAGCCTGTTTAAAAAACGCGGCAGTGCTGGCCGTTTCCACGATTTTGCCGTTCTGCATCACCGCAATGCGGTCGGCAATATTGGAAACCAGCGCCAGATCATGACTGATTAACCACAGTGCCATGCCGGTCTTTTGCTGTAAATTCTTCAGCAGTTCCAGAATCTGCGCCTGTATGGTCACATCCAGCGCGGTCGTGGGTTCGTCGGCAATCAGTAAATCCGGTTTCCCGGCCAGAGCAATGGCTATCATTACCCGTTGTCGCTGTCCGCCGGATAACTGATGCGGATATTCATCAATACGGCGTTCAGGTTCGGGTATTTCTACCTGGTGCAATAATTCCAGCACCTGTTGTCTGGTCTGGATTTTAGGCAATTGAAAATGCAGATCCAGCACTTCGGTTATCTGTTGGCCTATGGTCATCACCGGATTAAGTGAAGACATCGGGTCTTGAAAAATCATGCCTATCCGCCGCCCCCGCAGTTTACAGAAAGCGGCTTCCGGGATACTCAGCAGGTTTTCCCCTTGCAACACCACAGCCGAGGCCTGCATCTTCGCCGCAAAAGGCAATAATCTCACTACAGACAATGCGGTTATGGATTTTCCCGAACCGGATTCACCAACCAAAGCAAAAGTTTCGCCGGGATAAATCTCAAAGCTGATCTCATCAACCACCCGATTGTCACGCCCAAAATTAACGCTCAATTGCTCAATGGATAACAATGGCTGCATGGCGGCTACCTCTTTAGTAAATTGCTGCGCGATCATCATTCGCTGCCTGCTCTGCGTGGGTCAAAGGCATCGGTTACCGCTCCGGCAAACAGATTGGCCGCCAGCACCAGGCTAAACATAAATACAAAGGCCGCCGTCAAAGACCACCAAACCACCGGCTCCCGCGCCAGTTCCAGCCGGGCGCTGTTAATCATATTCCCCCAGCTATGAGTACCGGGATCTACGCCAATATTGATATAAGACAATACCGCTTCCGCCAGCACCAGCGAGCTAAAATCCAGCACCACGGAAATTAACACGATATGCATCACATTGGGCAAAATATGCCGGAACAGAATCGTGGCCGGTTTCACACCCAATGCATAAGCAGCCAATACATATTCCATTTCCCGTAATTTCAGGGTTTCGGCGCGTAGCAAACGACACAGCCCCGTCCAACTGGTAACGCCTAAAATCAAACACAAAAACAGTAGCCGCATATCGGCCCGAACCAGCAGATTATTAAAATCTTCGGCATGATTAGTCATATACACCTGCACCATCAGAATCGAAGCAGCAATCAGCAGCACACTGGGTATGGAATTAAGCGTGGTGTAAATGAACTGAATGACATCATCAATCCAGCCTTTAAAATAACCTGCCATAATGCCAAACACAATCGCCATCGGCAGCATGATTAACGTAGTTAGCGAGCCTATCACCAGGCCGGTGCGTATGCTTTTCAGGGTTTGATAAAACACGTCCTCGCCCACCTTGTCGGTACCCAGCACATGATAATAGCCGGATAAAGCAAATAGCGTGCAGGTGCTGCTCACCAGAAAAAACAACACACCCCAGATCGCCTGGCGGCTGGCGGATGTCCAAAACTTCTCGCGCAGTTTGCGGCTGCGACCATAGCAAATCAGCCATATCGCCAATATCGCCGCGCTGCTTTTGCCAAAAGCGCCGACAGCCTTGTCGAAAATATCCGCCATTTTTTCGGTTTCAGGGTTTTGCAAATGCTGACCGCCGTGCCGCAAACGCGGAAAATCCCAATGTGTAGAACCATCGGCGGCGGTGATGTTTTCCTTGCTATACAGATAAGCGTCAAAAGGGGCCGAATAGGTTTTTTCGGAATGTTTGCGCAACACATCGGTCATGACATCCAGCAGACTGATGGCATCGTTACCGTGGCTTTCGCTATCCTTAAAATGAATGGAATCGCTTAAACCAACCAGTACAAAACACACTAGCAGCGTAAGTGAGGCCATTGCCACGGCGTTTCCTGCAATGGTTTTCAGTGGGCGGCGCATATGCTGTTGCCGCGCCATATACCAAGCCAAAACAGCGGTGGCAATCACCAGCATATAAATCAGGGCGTCAGTCCATAACACTAACATATCAGCTCAACCTCACCCGTGGATCAACTAGCGTATAAGAAATGTCGGTCAGCAATAAACCGGCAATATAAAGGGCGGAACCCAGAAACACCATAGAGCGGACAATCGCAAAATCCTGCCGGTTAATCGCGTCTATGGTGTAACTGCCCAGCCCCGGAATACTAAAAAAAGACTCCATAATCAGGCTGCCCATAAATAACAACGGTAAAACCACCACCACCCCGGTCAGGATAGGAATCATGGCGTTTTTCAACACATGTTTGAATAGCACCTGGGTTTCGCTCAAGCCTTTAGCCCTGGCGGTGCGTACATAGTCTTTTTCGGCCTCTTCCAGAAACAGGGTGCGATACCAGCGCACCCCGGAACCGATACCGGCAAACACGCTGATCAGCACCGGCAGAATTAAAAACTTTACCGCCGATAAGCCTTCGGCATAACCGGAAATAGGCACCAGTTTTAGCAGAATGCCGATAAAATACTGACCGCCGATAATATAAAACAGCGAGGACACCGACATCAGCATCACGCACAACACACTACTAACCAGTTCCAGATAACTGTTGCGGAACAATACCGTCAGCAAAGCCAGCGTGATATTGATCAGTAGTCCAACGATTAATGACGGCAGCGCTAAAGCCAGACTAGGCCACATACGTTGCTGAATATCACTGCCGATATTCCGTCCACTGTCGGAAATACCAAAATCGAACAAAAACAGGTTGACCGATTTTTGGTAAAAAATCGTGTCCAGCAGTTTATTAGCGCCCGGCTGTTCGGCGTTCCATAACAGCGGCAGATCATAACCATGCTGATGTTTCCAGTTGCTAATTGCCTGTTCGGTCACGTGTTTCTGACCAAGCTGCATTCGCGCCATATCATCCGGGCTGTTCACCACAAAAAACAGCACAAAGGTCAGCACATTTACGGCTATCAGTAAAGGAAGCGCATATAAAAATCGGCGAATGATGTAATTAATCATAGTTGCGTCTCCTGTAAATGACGGCGATAAGCGCGCACGGCGGGGATAACAGCGGCGATAAACGCGATAAACACCAGCAGCAAAGGCCAAAATTCCGCCTTATTCCACTGTTCGCGTTTAATTTCCCTGTCCTGGGTATCAATGCGAATATATTTAAGACGGTTGTTCACCAAACGGGAGGGCTTCAGGTTTTTATACCAGCTATGGTATAGCGCAAAATCCTTGGGGCAATAACCAAATAACCAGGGGGCATCGTTGCGGACTATGCTCTGCATCTTATCTACAATTTGCTGACGCTCAGGGCCGTTAGCCATATTGCGCATCGTCTCAAATAAGCGATCAAACTCAGGATTTTGATAGTTTCCAGCATTCTCGCCGCCATGCGCAAGCTTGGAATTAGGCCCGTAGAGCAGGAAAAAGAAATTTTCAGGGTCAGGATAATCGGCGTTCCAGCCCCAGACAAAAATCTGGGCCGCGCCGGTGCGCATTTTTTCCTGAAACCGATTGTAATCGGTACCGCGTATCACCAACTGAATACCAAGTTTTTCAAACTGTTTTCTATACCAGTTCATCAAAGCCCGATCATCGCTGCCTATCGTCGTGTCAAAGTTCAGCAATAGCGCTTCGCCGGTTTTGGGGTCTATACCATTCGGATAACCGGCTTCCGCCAGTAATTGTTTGGCGGCTGTGATCGGTTTGCGTTGCGGCTTATTATTGTGCCACTCATAAACCACCGGATTGATACCCGCTTTACCATCCTGATAGCCGAAAATGCCTGGCGGTAAAACACCTTGCTGGGCCAGGCCGCGACCATTAGCGAAAATTGCGATAAATTCCTCATAATCCACCGCTATGGAAATAGCCTGCCGCAGCTTGCGCGCCCGATCGGAATCGCCGCCCAATACGCCGTCCAGCATATTAAAACCCATATAAAAAACCGAAGTCGAAACCGAAGACTGCAACTGAATCTGCTTATCCAGCATCATTTGGGTTAATTGTGGGTCGCCATTGCCGGAAAATTGCACCGCCTGATCAAAACTGTCGGAAGTAATGCCGGAGGCATCGTAATAGCCCTGCAAAAATTTAGCCCAATAAGGGATGTTCTCTTTTTCCAGCGTGTACACCACGCTATCCACAAACGGCAATTGCTTACCGGCATCGGCTAACAGCCCAGCTTCCCTATCGCCGGGGTCACCTTCACTGGGATAAAGCTCAACATGAAAATTTGGATTTTTCGCCAGCACCATCCGCCGGTTGGGGTTATTTTCCGTCAATACATAAGGCCCTGTACCCACAGGATACCAATCCAGGCTGATATTTTTGCTTTTCAATTCGGGTTGCGCATAAAAAGCATCAGCTTCCCAGGGCATGGGGGCAAAAAACGGCATAGCCAGCCAGAACTGAAATTGCGGATATTTACCCTTAATCCGAATACTGTATTGATAATCGCCAAGCGTAGTTACCCCGCCAAGCGGCTGATTTTTGAGATCTACAATAGGCAGATTCGCACTAGCCTTGGCAAATTCGGCAAAGCCATCAATATAACCGGCCATCAATTCGGCAATAGGTGACTGAATTTTCGGATAAGCCAGGCGTTTTATCTGATAAACAAAATCTTCGGCATGTAATTCCCGGCTATCCTGAATCTCAAGATCCGCTAAAGTATTGATAGTGGATAATTGCCCGGCGTTAAGCGCATGATACAAAAAATCACCATTCTGATTTTTACTGAATGCCGGGTGCGGCTGATAACGAATCCCGGGCTGGATGGTGATCAGATATTCGCTAAAAGCAATCTGCTGTTCCGGCGCGGAATCCGGCAAGGGCCGCAAGTCTTTGTCCAGATAACGCACCTCAGGCAATTTAGCCGCACTTAAAGCCTGAATCTGGTAAGGTCGTTTAAGATAGTGATATTGCAAAGGCGGCTCATAAATTTGACCGATAAAGCCGTATTCATCATTACTGTAGGAAATAGCCGGATCCAGATGCTTGGGCCGCTCGGCAAATGAAGAATAAAGCACCGTCTTACCTTGATCGGCTGCCGGGTAAGGATTATTGAGCTGTGAAATATCGCAGCCAGTCTGAAAAAAAGCAAACCAGGCGATGATGAAAATTCGAAAAACAGGGTTCGACAAGTGGCTGGACATGATTAAACTGGCAAAAACACGGTAAGTCATTTTATCAACAACTCAGAAAAAATTATGCAAAATGCTTATGCTACGTTTTATTTGAACAACAGCTATTGCTCACTATTATCAAGGTAATGGTACTATATTGCCACTTATAACACCAAAGTCGCACCGGCAACGGTAAGGGCGGCTCGCAGTAGTGGACATTGGGCTAATTTTTATTTTAATTCTAGTCAACGGTATTTTCGCCATGTCGGAAATGTCGCTGATCTCTTCAGGCAAGGCGCGCTTACAAAAGCTGGTGGATGAACGCAAACCCGGCGCAAACTCGGCGTTAAAGCTGCATCAGGAACCAACCCGCTTTCTGTCGACCATACAGGTTGGCATTACCGCCGTGGCGATTTTAAATGGTGTGCTAGGCGAAGATGCGCTGGTCACGCCCATCCATCAGGAACTAGCAAAAATCCCCTTGCTGGCAACCCATGCAGAAATTTACGCCAGAGTCCTGACAGTTGTTCTGATCACCTATTTTTCAGTAGTTATCGGCGAGTTGGTACCCAAGCGTCTGGCCTTGCTGCGCCCGGAAAATATCGCTGTATTTGTGGCTAGACCGGTCAACATCCTGGCGTTTATCGCCAGTCCGTTAGTCTGGCTGCTATCGTCATCCTGTGGCTTGCTGTTAACCCTCATGCGCGCAAATAGACAGCCGCAAACCACAGTAACCAATGAAGAAATCAAACTATTGATGGAAATTGGCTCGGAATCCGGGGTGTTTCATGCCAGCGAAGGCACTCTGGTCGCCAACGTGCTGCGACTGGACGAACAACGGGTTGGTGCCATCATGACCCCGCGCAAAGACATCTACGCCATAGACATTACCGAAAATGTCGATGAAGTCAAACATAAAATTGCCGAATGTCCATACGCCAGAGCCGTAATCTGCCGGGATGGTCTGGAAAACGTATTGGGTATTTTACACCGTAGCGACTTACTAAAAAGCGTCATGGGCGGCGGTGAATTTCAAATCAGCAAAACTATCCGCCCACCCCTATACGTGCCGGACTCCATGACCTTGGCCCATCTGCTGGAATTTTTCCGGGAAATGCGTGCCGACTTCGCCCTGATTGTCAATGAATACGGCGATACCGAAGGCCTGGTCACTCTCAGTGACGTACTAGGTGCAATCGTCGGCGACCTGCCAAGCGTGGATTCCGAACTCGACCCCGATGTAGTGCAACGTGAAGACGGCTCCTGGCTAGTTGACGGCGGCCTGTCTATCAAGCGCATGAAAACAGTCATCGGCATGAACGCCTACCTGCCCGGCGAAGCCAATAACGCTTACAACACCATCGGTGGTTTTATCCTGTACCAATTAGAAAAAATGCCCCGCGTCGCCGACAATTTCGCCTACGCTGACTGGTATTTTGAAGTAGTTGATATAGACGGCATCAGAATAGACAAGGTTTTGATTACACCCAAACCCCGCGTATAAAATAATAAGAGGTCATTCAGTGATTTAAAATAACTTAATGAATGTTGTCCAGTGAAGTGAATCAAAGTGTAGAATTGCTGAACGCCAAGGAAGCGCATCAATCCTGACAGATGCGCTTCCTTATGTCAGTATGCTCTATAAACCAACATATTGATTAAATTATAATTTTTTCTTAGGTCAATGCCATTCGGCGCTGATTCTATTAAGTAGCCATGTCTGGCATTGTAGTTGGGCAAATCCTAACTGCGATGCATATATCTTTTGGCTGAACTCAAAGCCGCCCAGCAGTCAAAATTTCTTCTCTATATTCAAATTCCGGTTTTCTTTTCTTAGAATAGATCGATTGTTTGCGAATCAAGTTTTCTAAAAAGATAAGCATCTTGGTTTGCGGCAAAATGCCACATATCTGTTTTTATTCATATGCTTTAAAATGAAGAGCGGAACCGCCATAAAATTTATGGCGCATTAGTTCTTCCAAATGCCTGGAGTAATTATTCGGGCCTGGAATGTTTTTTAACGGACACAGGAGATATAGAAATGAATTTTGAGCAACTGGACTTGGAAAAAAAATTATTTGTTCCAAGCAAGAATCTTTATCTACAGACTAGCAATCAAATGCAGGATTTATTTACGGAAAGTAAGAGTTTTTTGATTGAGCTACACGATAAATCAGCTATAGCTGCTCTGAAATTATATGAGCAACCTTTGGAAACGCTGGATTTGTGGGGTCAACAATCTACGCTTTTTGCTTCTGATGTTTATGCAAGCTTTCAGCAAATATGGTTGCCGCAAATTCAAGCCTACTATTCCAGCGCTGTCAGTATTGGTAATAATTTGCTTGCAAGCGCGCAAACCATGCTAAACGTATTTCTAGAGCAGCCTGGACAAACAGCGACACAGTTAGTCGATAATGTAACTGCTTTTGCTAATGAAAACCTGGATATAGCCTTGGCGTATGCGGATGAAACCAAGAAAATGCTAATGGAATTAGTGCAACATATTTCTGCCATCTTTACTGCTATTATTGATGAGCCATCTTTGGCATTGGAGAATTATTTCATGGCGACCGTTTCATCTCTTCTGGAAATTTACTATCAATCGATTTCGGCATTATTATTAGTATAGCGATTAGAATAGTGATAACCGGCCTATTTGGCAAAAGCTAAATAAGCCGGTTATCGGGCTTTAAATCCAAGGTTTAAACAGCAATCCCCTGCTTATTAAGGCCAAAGCGCTCAATTTTTTTGTATAGAGTGGTTCTGGTAATGCCCAGTTTTTTTGCGGCGATTGATATATTCCCTTCACATTCTAGCAGCGTGGTTTTTATGCCATGCATTTCCCAATCGTTCAAACTCATGGAAGATCCCTGAGCAGGTGCAGGTAAGGCATGGGTTGATGATTGTCTGGCGTTATCCTGATTGATTTCAAGTGCGCTTATTTCCGACAGAAAATCCTGAGGCAAATCCTCAAGGGTGATTAATTCACCAGCAGCGGTGTACAGCGTTGCTCTAAGCACATTAATCAACTGTCTGATATTGCCCGGCCAGGGGTGACGTTCAATGAATTCTATAACTTCCTGACTAAGATTCACAGTCTCTTCTATCGGCATTTTGCTGAGTTCCCGCTGCAAAATCTGCTGAATGATTAATTTTTTATCGCTACGCTGCCGTAAGGGAAGTAAATGAATTTGTGCGCCGTTAAGCCGGTAATATAAATCCCGGCGGAAGCGACCGGCTTCAACAGCACTCAATAACTGTACATTGGTTGCCGCAACCACGTGCACATCAACCTTTATCGGTTTACTGCCGCCAACAGGGGTGATTTCCGAGGTTTCCAGTGCGCGCAGCAAGGTGGCTTGCAAATCCAGGCTCATATCGCCTATTTCATCCAGAAACAGGGTGCCGTTGTTCGCTAGCAAAAATTTACCCGGTTTACCATTGGCTTTAGCACCGGTAAAACTACCTGCTTCGTAGCCGAATAATTCACTTTCGATTAAATCATGCGGAATGGAGGCGCAGTTAATGGCAATTAAGGGCTGATCATGGCGCGGCCCTGCCTGCTTGAGTAATTGCACAAAGTGATCTTTACCAACGCCTGATTCGCCGGTAATCAGAATCGGGATTTTATAATGTTGCAGTTTTACCGCTTTGGTCAACAGTGCATTTAGTTCCGGTGACAGCGTAGAATCCAGCGCCGCTGTATTTTTTTTAACCGACTTCAGCGGAATTTTTTCCAGTACTCTGGCCTGGGCCGCCTGATTGAGGGCTAAAGGTAAATGGCTATTGACCATGGTGCAAATTAAATGCAGGAAAGCGAATAGAGAGCTTATTCTTTCCTGATGGTCGCTGACCAAGCCAATAACAGCCACTAGTTCATCGTTGTCGTCTAGCAAAGGGTAACCCACTGTGGTAAAGGGATGCAGCGCGCTTAAATAATGCTCCATACCCTGAAAGGCGACAGGGGCTTTCAGTTGTGCGGCGCTACCAATGCCATTATTACCCACGACTTTTTCGTTCCAGCTGGCGTTAGGTTCATAAAGCCTGTCCATGAACGAAGATGAAAATATCGACTCACCCAATGCATAAAGTAAACTGCCATCGCTACGGGTTAGCACCAGCATAACCCCTGCCTCTTTGAGAAAGGTCTCAAAATTACTGCTAAGTTGCATTAACAGTTTGGCAATATCGTGACTATGCCGGTCATGTCTTACCGTTCGACACTGTACCGGGTAGTGATTCCAGTTGGTCAGTTTGCCTAAAGGCAAATGGTGTTCCTCCAGACAGCGCCGCCAGGATTCATAAACCTCCGGGCGAATCCAGTCGCTTTGGTCAGGGATCGCGCGGCTTTGATTCATCCATTGCCAAGCCTGAACCGGGCGATCAATCCCATAGTCCATTGTGCGTCGATACAAAAATGTACCCTGTATGACTTTCACCTTGTTAAAGATGCTAAGTTCAAATTCCATACTTCTTCCTTTGTGTATTTGCTATGCCTTCCGTTTGTTTCGGCACGAAACATTTCCAATAAAAACAGGATGTTAATCCTGGATTACGGTGTACAAAATAACAAAAATAAAAAAAGAGGCAATGCGGCATAATGTCACATTTGCATTGATTCAGATGGAAACAGATGTTTTAATTAGATAAAGATAGTTTCAAGAATAAGGATATGAGGAAAAATAACCGGTAAATCGGCGAATGCGATTGGCACTCGCCGATTTTTTATCAAGCTCGGGGGTCTTCGCGGGTTGCTGCCGCCCATTCTGGAGAATAGCCTTCCATAATAGATAAGTCCGGCACTTCCATGATAACCGATTCGCTACCTATCAGGGTGGCGACCACACTGACAGCATTGCGCAACGCCATACGCACAACTTTTACAGGGTCGATAATGCCTATTTCCAGAAAATTTCCATACTGGAGTCTTTGCATATCAAAGGCGAATTCATTATCCTGCTGATTTTGTAGGCGCATTAACACTTCTTCAGCGTTTATTCCGGCATTGCTAAGCAGTTGTTTAAGTGGTGCTGCAAGCGCATGCCTGAGAATAGTGACGCCTTGTTGCTGTTCGGCATTTTCCGCAATAATACCGTCCAGAACCGCTTGACATCGGTACAAGCCAACACCACCGCCCGGCAACACGCCTTCTTCAAGTGCGGCTTTGGATGAAAGATAGGCATTTTCTATTCTGACCATGCGCTCCCTGATTTCAATATCAGTAATACCGCCAACGCTAAATGTGCCAGTCTTGCCGGACAGTATTGCGATGCGGCCCTTCAATTCATTGGCGTCATGCTGGTTACCGGTAGGCGAACCTTGTCCGGGTTTACGGGTATAAACTTCAGCAAGTTCCCGACGCAAGGATTCACTTAATTCAGCAACCCTATTCTGGTCGCCATAACCACCGATAATTGTGGACGTATCTGCGGTGATGACAGCGCGTTTGGCCTGACCGAGCTGGTCGAGTGTAACCTGATCCAAACGATTGCCGTAAGCCTCCAGAATGGCTTTGCCGCCGGTTAATAGAGCTAGGTCGTTAAGGCGGTCAATGCGTTTGTCACCATATCCTGGCGGCTTGATGGCGACTACTTTGAATACGCCGCGTACATGATTAAGCAATAATCCGGTTAATGCTTTGTCAATAACATTTTCAGCGATTACCAGCAAAGGTCTGCCCTGATCGGAAACTTCTTCCAGAATGGGCACCAGATCCATTAAATCGGTAATTTCCCGATCATAAAGCAGGATATAGGGGTTTTCCAGGATGGCCTCACCACGGGTTTTATCGGTGATAAAATACGGCGACAGAAAGCCTTGATCATAATGGATGCCTTCCACGATTTCCAGTTGATCTTCACGATTGCCCAGTAGAAAAGTCAATGGCCCATCAAGTCCCAGCTCAGCAAGTGCTTCCGCTAATAACGGCCCTATACCAGGCTCGTCTTTGGTGGCTACTGCGGCTATTTTCTCGATCCAGTCAGCTGTTACATTAGTAAGCGCGATTTTTTCAAGATGGTTTTCGACAAGTAATAGCGCCAGTTCCAGGCCTTTTTTCAATTCTATAGGGTGAAATCCGGCCGCAATGCTTTTCAGTGATTCCACGGCTAATTTATGAGCAAGCACAATGGCTGTGGTGGTGCCGTCACCCACCTGACGCGAAACCGAACCGGCAACGTCACGCAACATGCGCCCACCCAGGTCGGCAATTCTGTCATCCAGAATAATGGCGTTGGCTACGGTTACGCCATCGCGAGTAAAAACCGGGGCAATACCATCGGTACGATGTTGTATCATCACGGCCGGGCCGGAGCTGCCCATTGTTACGCTGGCCGCTTTGGCGACCATATTGATACCTTGTAGTAAGCGCAAACGGGCTTCGGGATTGTATATAATCTGTTTTGACATGTAATTCCTGTATGCTGTGGTATATGTTTTAGCCGCTTAGGAATCCAATCCTGAGCGGCAAATGTGCCACTTAAGTTGGCATGTATTAATCGCGGGGTTGATTGGAGCAAGCCATTGACAAGTGTCGAATTTTTATCAAGTATGGTTTTGCATTAATGCCCTGCCTGCTTTGGCTCTGGTTTGATGTACACGCTTGAGTCTTAACCAGATCCAGGTTAGCTTCTTATCATCATGATCCATTGCCAGTTTAAAAGCCTCTTCTTCAGATGCGGGCAATTCCTTTTGCCAATATTCACGCAATTCGGAAACACGGTTATCACCTAATTTGGCGCTCAACTTCTGTTCTTCCGCGACTAATCGCCGAATACTTTCGTCAAGTTCCTTGGCCATTTCGTCAATGAATATATGATCTTCCTGAGTAATTCTCATCTGATTTCAAGCCTATCAATTACTGCTGGGTAAAAATTTTTCCAGATAAATTTTTTCTTTGGGAATACCTACTTCTGCGCAAACCGCATAAGTGGCGTCAACCATGCCCGGTGGTCCGCATAGATATAAATCAGGTTTGACTCCGGTTCCTTGTAAATCGCGGCGCAAAATATCAACCACGCTGCCTTTTTCACCTGTCCAGCTATCGCTGGCTTTCCAGACACAAATGCGTACTGCTAGTGTCGGCATTTCGGCTTGCAGACGTTCCAGTTCTTCCTTATAAAAAACTTCTTCTTCGGTATTAACCCCAAAATATATAACGCTGGTTTGCGGTTCATCCCATTCGTGCATCCGTCTGACCATGGATAAAATCGGTGCCAGACCGGTGCCGCCAGCGACAAAATAGCGTGGTGTGAAACCGTTTTCCTTCAGGCCGAAGATGCCGGACGGGCCTTTGACGTTAATTGTCTGACCTACAAAGGCTTGATGTTGCAAATAACTGGAAAATTTGCCGTTGTCGACAATGCGAATCACAAAATCCAGTTCGCCACGGTTATTAGCCGTATTGGCCGGTGAATAGGAGCGGGTCGTCGTCGTGCCGGGGATTTCCAGATCATAATATTGTCCGGAATCAAAGCGGATCTGTTGGTCATCGCCCAACCGTTTCAAACGTAATTCAACCACATTACTGGAAACATCAGTGATTTCGACAATTTCCGCTTCAAAGCCCAGATTTTCAGGTGAAAATGAGATGCGGTCATAAGTATAAGGAACTTCTATTTCCAGGCTGCTGGTGGGATAACAGCGACAAAGCAGCACCATACCTTCTTCTACTTCTTCTGGAGGCAGTGCCTGGACGCTGATTTTACCTAATTCATATTCGCCTTCCGGGCAGAAACCTTTACAGGTTGCACATCCGCCTTCGCGGCAGGAAGCCATCAGGTAAATGTCCTGGCGCAGTCCGGCGCTGATAATATCCTCATCTTCCCCGCAATCAAAGCAGACCGATTGTCCGTCTTCTGTCGTGATTTTGACTTGATGATTACTCACCTTTAAACTCCTGGTCTTAGCTGGTTTGTGGAAACATTAAAAAACGCCAGCACATGATTTACTGCATGTCTTGAAGCATCCAGCGTTAGCGAACAGCCTTCCTGCACCAGTTTTTTATCCCGATAAATTGTCCATCGCCACATGAATTCCAGGTCTTCGGTAAATGCCGTGTACGGCTCTGTATCGTATAATTTTGTCATTTGTTCGGTATCCTCGGGTAAGGTTGCTGAGGTTTCCGCTTCACTATCTGAAAATAAATCCATCATGCTGAGTTTGCCGGGTTAGGTTTCTATTAATTGATTGAGTTAAAAGGAACGCCGCGCATCCGGCGCGACGTTCACTAACATGCCATACCGACGCTCCCGCATACAATAAAAGAGCCGGTCATGGCAATCCTGCATGTGATTACTAAGCAGTAATCACGTTTACTCCACGGACTTTACGCAACTCTTCCAGCGACAGGTCGTAGTAACCTGTGTTTCTGAGTTCCATCAGTTTTGTGCCTAGGATACGGTCAGTATCTTGAAACACATTAACCGGCATGATGGGTGGTTTAAATTTCAGACGGAAACCGATATGAATTTTTTCAGCTTCATATTTATCGGTAGCCGCTTCTATTTTTGCAACCACTGCATCCGCTTCTTTTTGAGCGTCAACACCGTAAGCGGTTTCGGACAGAAATTGTTGGTCGTTGAATTCTTTATGTTTCAACAACGCTACTTTCTCTTCCAGTTTGAGTTCGATCCAGCCCCAATCGAGTTCAAGATCATAGCTTTTACGAAACGGTGTGGTGTATTGGTGACGAAACTCATCCAGCGCCTGAACACCTTTAGCCAAAGTGTTAAGTGCGCCGATTTTTTGGGTCCACTCATCGCGCAACGAATTGTCATGAATTTTATTTGCCATGTGAATATTCCTTATGATTTAAGGTCTTCCAATTGACGATCCAATCCCATCAATTCTGAAGTAATAGTGAATTTCTCGCCTA
>Ga0364886_10462_pt1 | contig 18866 bp, 13 predicted proteins | sample ExccelJu500001D3_4_FD_206926 | JGI IMG/M metagenome (GOLD analysis project Ga0364886, IMG submission 206926) | Enriched cells from Trout Bog Lake Hypolimnion, Wisconsin, USA - BchlTB.July23.5000.01.D3 | ecosystem: Environmental > Aquatic > Freshwater > Lake > Hypolimnion/Profundal zone | place... | reverse complement strand
TCTGGAGGCAAGCAACCACACCGCCTCTGGCAAAGTAGCTGTTTCACTGGCGAAGCCGGTCAAAGGTGTGTCAGCCATACTGGTTGACGAGGCGTCCGGGGCAACCCTTGCGTCTTTACATTGGGATCATGCCATCAGGAACATTATGAGGGCGACAGACGACTCCATTGCTACAGTGTCCGATGAGGGTGGCGCGTGCGTCTGGAAACGGAATGGGTCGGGGTTTCATCTTCAGATGAGGCTCCCAGAAAAGCCCAAAACCGTGATGATGCTTAAGTTTCTTGAGGGCGGGGCGATAATAGTGTGTGGTACAGACGCCGGCCAGGCGACAGCGTATGATGTAAATACGAAACTGCCAATGTACCAGTTCTCTACAGGACCGCTGACCGGTTATGAGAGTATCGTCGAGGCGCCAGGCAAGTCCTATTTTGCTATTCAGAGCATCACCACCTGGGATATTACGAGCCTGGAAGTCAGAGATAGTCATACGGGTCGGATCCTGTTTCAGCGCGACAACGCGGTGCCAACCAATGAGATCCGTAACGCATTTTCTGCCGACGGCCGATACTTTGTGTGGGGAGATTTCCGGCAGAACGCGCATATTCTCGATATAGAAACGCTTCAGGACACAACAGGATTAGGGACAGATGGGTATTTGAGGACGGTCTGTTGGTCGCCTGATGGGAGCCGCTTCGTAACTGCGACAGATGGTGGAATATGCAAACTATGGGATACCGTAACGGGTGCTGAACTGCTGCGATTGCAAGGCGTGGAACGTAGATATCCAATCAATCTTCAGATATCGCCAGACGGGAATATCCTGGCGGCCACATTCAACAAGAACTCAAAGGACTCTGTCGAGTATCTGTGGGACATGCGATAGGTATCGTCCGGCGCTTCGCCTGTCACTCAAGGACTATCTCCCCTCACCGCAGATGGCAGTCCCGACTGATTGAGTTCCGGGACTGCCTGAATGTGCAAAGGGGTATTGGTGGAAGCATGTTTGGTCAGGGTTGGTAGGTCACAGTCGACAGGTTATGCAGGTTCTTCCACTTAACGTGAGAGTCAACGAAGGCCATCTGGATCCCGCCATTGTGTCGATCAATGCAGATTCTCCCCATATCGTTGCCGTTATTGGCGCCAGTCTTTGTATTGTAGGAGCCGGGGCAAGTGGTATCGCCGTTGGGTATCCAACCGTCAATCCAGATTGCATCTGTTAATAACATCGTCGAACTCGGCTCACCTACAGCACTAAGACTGCAGACTGCACCCTGTCTGGAACTGCAGTAGAGCCAACCGTTGTATGCGTGGCTTCCGAAGTACTTAGGCAATGCGTGTCAATTAGTGAATCTTGTGCTATGTGTGTTGTTTGAGTAAGCCGCTTGTGACGGTTCACGTGGCTGCTCATAAATTCGACGGTAGTTGCAGAAATCGTAGAGTCTTATTCGTTGTTCATGTCGAATGTAACTGCATGAATAATGAAGAAGCTATTCGGTATCGTTATCTAGCTGTTCGCGACCACATGGACGAGCGTCGTCGCCGGATATTTGCTGCGGCCGAAGCCAGAGTTTATGGCATAGTAACCGTGTCTCGCGCAACTGGTATTGCTCGAAGCACGATTGGTCGCGGCCTCAAGGATCTTAAATCACCTGAGTTACTTACAGGTGTGGTGCGGCGCAAAGGAGCGGGCCGGCGGTGTCGATCGGATGAAGACCCAACGCTTATCGAGGATTTCAGAGCTCTGGTTGAGCCCGCTACTATGGGCGATCCAATGCGGCCATTACTGTGGGTTTCGAAAAGCTGGGCGAAGTTAAGTACGGCGCTGAAGGCGATGGGTCACGATGTCTCAGCAAGCACAATCCCAAAGCTACTCGACAAGATTGGTTACCGTCGACAGGTGAACCGAAAAACCCGTGAAGGTGGCAATCATCCGGACCGAGATGCTCAGTTTGAACATATCAATGCTCAGGTGCTTCGTTTTCAGGATCACGGCGAGCCCGCTGTCTCAGTGGATACGAAAAAGAAAGAGCTAATCGGTGACTTCAAGAATGCAGGCAGCGACTATAGGCCGGAAGGGTGTGCTGACCAAGTTCGCGTCCACGACTTCAAGGACAAGAACCTCGGTAAGGCGGTGCCGCATGGTATCTATGATATTTCAGCTAACGAAGGATGGGTTACTGTAGGCGTCGATCATGATACCGCTGAGTTTGCCGTGAATAGCCTACGCTGTTGGTGGCAGCGTATGGGGCAAGCACGGTATCCCCAAGGATCGAGCCTTCTCATTACAGTCGATGGCGGCGGTTCGAATGGGTCGACTGTTAGGTTGTGGAAACGAGAACTACAGGCTTTTGCTGACGAAACAGAGCTTGCGGTTACAGTATGCCATTACCCTCCGGGTACATCCAAATGGAACAAGATCGAGCACAAGATGTTCTGTTTCATCACTCAGAATTGGCGCGGCAAACCGTTAACAAGTCGAATGGCGGTGGTCGAACTGATTGGTTCCACCACCACCACTAAGGGCCTGACTATCCGGTGTGAACTCGACACCAGATTATACGAGAAGGCGATAAAGGTTACCGAAACAGAAATGAATGGCCTAAATATCGAGCGTCACGAATTCCATCCTGAATGGAACTACACGATACGGCCCCGGCTGATCACCAACCAGCCAAAAGAAGCGTTAATTGACGCGTGATGCCTTAAATCCGTTCCAGGCCTGTGAAGACGATCCTAACTCTCCGTACAGGCTGGGAGCCGTGTTGACCGGATGTGCCGCATCCGGGCAGAGATGCACCTGCTTGTTCTTGACGTATGCTTCGAACGCAACATTCCAAAGATACAGCTCATTGATAACCCTGTAGTCGAGGAACTGTTCGTCGTAGTCCTGTAAGTACATTGTTGCTCCAAGCGACAATTGTCTGAGATTGCTTACGCAGCTTGTCTGCCTGGCCTTCTCCCTGGCCTGTGCAAAGACCGGAAAGAGAATGGCGGCCAGTATGGCTATTATTGCTATAACAACGAGCAGTTCGATGAGAGTGAAGGCCCTGCGCAGTCCGGAATTGTTGGCTCGGTTGATCACCGGTCTGCTGCGGATATCGGAATTCATGTTGTTTCTCCCTTGTATTGGATGCTACCAGATCGACTCTGATCTCACCCTATGTGTGCGTTGGTGCAGACTATTGGTAATTTACTACCCCTCCAACGTTAAGAACATCCTCGTATGTATTGCCGGTTACCACAGTGGTTCGTAGTGTCAGGATCGCGCTCTTGCCGGAATTATAGATGCCGCCCCCGCGGCCGTGTGGCGCCCAGTTTGCAGTTACCTGGCACCCAGTGAGCGTCATAGAGCCGATATTATGTATGCCACCACCGAATCCGGATTGCTGGTTACTCATAGCAGGCGCTCGGTTACCGGAAACGGTTGAAGACATGATAGTCATCTCGCCCGAATTATAGATGCCTCCTCCGAGATTTGACTGGTTATTCTGGATCAGGCAGTTGGTAACTGACATGGATCCGGTGTTGAAGATCGCTCCGTGAGAGGGGCATAAACCTACTGGATTGAAGCGTGGGTATTCGACCCCAGTATTGTTGGCAATAACGCAATTGAATATGGTCAGCGTGCCGGAGTTATTCACTCCAGCTCCACTTGGGCTGCCCAACAATCCCCGCACAAGCCCACCTGTGATCGAGATATTGGAGATTGTCGCTACACCGCTGTTGGACATAACTCCGAGTTTTCCCTGACCGCTGACTGCCAGCCGGCTGGCTCCGGGGCCTGTGATGGTGAGCGTGCCGGTAATATTAGGAAGCATGGAGTTAAGACCAATCGTACCGTTGACACTGTTAGCAAATACAATGCTGTCGGCTCCGGCATGCGCATTGGCGTCTGTCATAGCCTGGCGCAGGGAACCTGCTCCCGCATCGGCGAGGTTCGTTACCGTGTAGGTATCCGCACGACCCCCGCGGCTTGCCAACAACAAAACGCCGATCGTCAGAAGCGATGCACCCGTGTTGCGGGGCTTTCTTGCTGTGCATGGTACTGTGTAGCCTGTTTTCATTACTGTATCTCCTTGTTTCGGCCCACACGAATTGCTGAGTAGGGCCGCAATGGAGAGAGTATAGGATGTGGTGCGTTACGCCTGCGTTACGCTAGAGATTTTTCGTTACTGGTTAGCGGGTGTCTGCGTTACGGAAAGCTTGCTGCAATGATTGATCTGTAATCGCAAACCGATACGCGTTGCGCAAATTATGCCTGTCTCGAAGCATAATATAGTAATCGAATCGGATATCCTCCCGGTGGGCCTGGCCCACTACCTGACCATGAAAGAGAGTCCCATGCGCATAACGCCGTTAGGGAACCTGTACGTTCTGTTTGTTGCACTCATACTGCCTTTAGGAACTCTGCCGGCAACCGGACAGACCGCGCCTCAAAGGATCCACTCCGGCTTACCCGCCGCAACGCATGGCCATTCGGTTCTTGGCGAAGCCTTCAACGAAGGGCCGCGGCAGCACGCATACCTGATGAAGGGAATGAGCAACATAGTATTTCCCATCACAACCTCCAAGCCCATGGCGCAGAAGTTCTTTACGCAAGGAGTTGCCCAACTGCACGGGTTCTGGTACTTTGAAGCAGAGAGGTCGTTTCGCCAGGTCGCAGCTATCGATCCTGCTTGTGCTATGGCCTACTGGGGAATGGCGATGGCAAATACAAACAACGCCAATCGCGCCAAAGAGTTTATCAAGAAGGCCGTGGATAAACGGGCGCAGGCATCTCCCCGTGAGCAGATGTGGATCGAGGCCCAGTCCGAGTTCTATAAGGCGACTGGCAATAACAAAGACCGTGACCGTGCTTTTCTCGACAGGCTGCAAGCGATAACAAAAGCCTATCCGTCGGATCTTGAGGCAAAAGCATTTTTCTGCTTGTTCTCCTGGCAGATGGTAGGGAACGTGCCCATCAAGGACTATGCCACCGTTGATGCCATCTATGCCGAGATCCTGAAACAGAACCCGATGCACCCGCTTCACCACTACCGCATTCACCTGTGGAATGGGAAGGACGACTCGAAAGCCCTCAACTCAGCCGCGCTCTGCGGACCCTCTTCGCCTGGTATCGCGCATATGTGGCACATGCAGGGGCATACCTACTCCTCTCTGCATCGTTATGCAGATGCCGCATGGTCGCAAGAGGCGGCGGCGCGGGTTGATCATGCTCAGATGAATCGCAACCGGATTATGCCGGATGAGGTCTTTAATTTTGCTCACAATAATCAGTGGTTGGTTGAAGATCTGGACTACATAGGACGCGTTCATGCGGCTATTGACCTTGCACAGAACATGATTGAGTTGCCTCGCCATCCTGCGTACAACACGCTTAACAGCGGGCGCAGTGCGACCAATGGCCGGATGCGCCTGCTGCAGACTCTGCAGGACTACGAGATGTGGGATGCGGCGCTGGCGTTGTGCCGCACGAACTACATTGAGCCCGGGGACCTCGCCGATAATCAGATAGAACGGCTGCGCCTGATGGCGGTTTCGGCCTGCAGCTTGCACGAGATGGCGGTGAGAAACGAGGTCTCAACAGAGTTGGAAGGTTTGAAGCGGACTAAGAAGATCGTTACGCCAGACGGTGAGAAGGCACTCAAAGATTCCGAGGCGAAGACTGTTAACGACGTGCTCACCGAGATGTACTGCTACACGGCTCTTGACGCCGGAAACACGGCAGGCGCTGCGAAGGTTCTCACAGAGTTGGGCGACAAACTGCCGCGTGAGCGCGCCTCACAGTTGTGGCTGCGAATAGGCAACCTTGAGAAGGCTGTTGAAGTAGCGAAATCTGCATTGAAAGCTAGAGAAGGCCAGATTGCCCCATTGGGAAACCTTGTAGATGTTATGTATCGGGCTGGCATGCGAGACGATGCAAAGGAGCAGTTCAAGAAACTGCGCGAGATATCAGGGTATATCGATTCCGAAGACATGAGTACCGTCCCACTCTTCAAGCGGCTTTCAGCCGAGGCGGTCAATCTGGATCTGCCATCAGATTGGCGTTCGACGCCTCCGGTACTTAAGGATATAGGTCCCCGACCGTCGCTGGATACTCTCGGTCCCTTCCGATGGCGCCCTGTAGCTGCTACAGACTGGACGCTCATCAACGGCAGCGGCAAGCGGTTCAGTCTGTCGGACTACACAAGTAAGGGCAGACCAGTTCTGATCGTTCTCTACCTGGGGTCTGGTTGCCCGGCATGTGTTGATCAATTAAATACACTTGCTTCGATGGCAGGTGAGTTTGACGCAGCCGGTATCTCTGTAGTAGCAATAGGCGTCGACCCTAAGAGGAACCTCAATCAGACGCTCACGCAGTGTAAGATGCCGAAGGGCTTCCCTTTTCCGGTACTCTCTGATCAGCAGATGAAGGTGTTCAAATCGTATCGCGCCTATGATGATTTTGAGAAGATGCCGTTGCATGGTATGTATCTGGTTGACGGCAAGGGGCTGATTCGCTGGCAAGACACGGGGTACAAGCCGTTCACGCAACTGAAGTTCGTGATTACGGAGGCAAAGAGATTGCTGCAGTTGCCAGAGGTCGCTCAGACTGGCGCCACTGTGGCAGAGACGATAAGCGTGAATTAGGCCCGCGGAGCACTCAAAAATCCCAGTCGTTCCGTGGCGTTGGCAGACGCAGAAGTTGGTCCAACTCCTTAATCAGTTCATGCGGCGCTACAAGGTCATCTGTTAACGCCAGGCCGCTTGCCGGCCTCACGCCAAGCCAGAGCCGCGTGAAGGCATTAACCGTGGTCTTCAGGGTTGGCAGCGCAGTATCCTGCCCTCTTGTGGCGGTCGACTCGGTACCCAGCGTGATAACATACGAACCTGAAACTCCCCGCCACAACGAGTCATCCGGCAAGTAGTCTGCGATAGGGTCTGAGAGTTCAAGGTTGAATCGCACCGGGATCCCGGGCAATTGTGTTTGCGCCAGGCAGCGCTCTAGATTGCATATCCGGTACTGAAAATAGGCTTTGGCAGTGATTCCGGCGGCGTACTTCGACCCCTGGGATATCTGGGCCTGTTTAAAGGGATACTTCATCAGATCCTGTAGTTGGATTCCTTGTGGCTCCGGCATCTTGACTGCCCTTACCTGGTCGCCGATGCTCTGCAGTACAGACATCAATTCTAGAAACTGATCCCGATTATGGTATACAAACCACAATATCCGATAAGGACCGTGCTCGCCCTTAGCGCGTCCCCAGAAGTGGTGCGTTAACTCCCCGGTGCTGGCGTCTCGATATCCCAGGCCAAAGCCCTCGGAGCTTTCTGTCATCGGTCCCCAACTACCAACCGAATTGATCACCGTGCACTGACCATGGCGCGTGGGGCGCGCCAGCCGCGCCGCATGCACTAGCTCCCAATCATCCGAAGTTAACCTCTGCGGAATCCGGTGTGCGTTTTGTATGTTCAGCAGTGCGGGATCAAAGGCCACCGATAGCTCATAGCTGCCGGTACCGAATCCCAATCGATTGTAGAATCCCTGGTCAAACATTCCGAGAGCGGCTACAATAGCGCCATCCATTACGTCTTCGGCTACGGCCTGAGCGGTGGCGCGGAGTGCGAGGCCCTGCTTTCTCGCCACGCGGCTGGTAGTCACGCCGGTCACGAGGGAGGCGTGCAGAGTCTTATCAAGATAGTTGAAATTGCCCGGAGCGGTACACACCAGGCACTCGGCTTCGCCGCCGACTTCGCTAACGAGCGCCCGTCCGGCATCCACCCATCTGTCAACAATCTCTTCTTTTCCAGTCTCAAGCCACCCAATCTCATTCCAGATTCGGCGGGTTGACTCACGATCTCGTAAGGGATTAAAGGGTCGCAGCACGGCAATGTCCTTAAGGAAAATTATCGAGGCGCGTTAATATACGATGGACTTAACGGACGTCTCAATGATTAAGTACAACTTCGTTGTGAGCGCCGCATTCACCTCCACGCCGAGTCTGAAAAGGAACAAAACGAACTTCCCGTAGGTCCAATCGAGTGCCTGCGAGGCGAATCTATGGCGGTTCGTCGGGCATGCGACAAAACTGCAGGAGGATTCGCGGTCTTTTTAGAGAACCGTTGTAGGGCGTAATTGGATGGCCCAACGCAATCAAAGGGGTACGCAGTTCTATGATCAGACGATGTTTGTGGCTTCTTGTATTTGGTTTGATGCTCACGCCGACGCTCCGGTCGCGAGCAGACCTGGCAGCCTATCTTGCCAGGCCGGAGCCCGTTTACAAATGGGAAAAGACGAACGAAATGAAGGTTGGCGGTGGCACCGGCTATGACCTGCATCTCGTTTCTCAAACGTGGCAGGGAAATGTCTGGGAGCACAGGCTGGTACTGTTTATTCCCGATAACACGAAGTACCCCCACCTCTGTACGCTGATCAATACCGGCGGCAAGGGCAACAATAACGATCTATCGCTGGTACTAGCCGCATCTAAGGCAACTGCCGGTCCATTTGCAATGCTCTTCGGAATCCCGATGCAGCCGCTGTATGGCGGCAAGACCGAAGATGCGCTGGTCGTCTACACGTGGCAGAAATATCTCGAGACAGGTGATGAGTCCTGGCCGCTGCACTTTCCTATGGCCAAGTCCGTTATAAAGGCAATGGACGCGCTGCAGGCATTTGCCAAATCAGAGAAGCTGCCCTCTCTGGATGATTTTGTTATCACCGGCGCATCCAAACGCGGCTGGACCACATGGCTTGTTGGCGCCAGCAAAGATCCACGCGTTAAGGGCATCGCCCCGATGGTCATCGATACGCTGAACCTTTCGGCGCAGATTCCCAATCAGCTTCAGGCGTTCGGAGCAGCAAGTGAGCAGATAGCAGATTATAGCAAGACTGGCATGCTGGAGGCACTAAAAACCGAGGCAGGGCAAAAGCTGATGAAGTTGGAAGATCCCTACAGCTATCGCGAGGCTCTTACGCTGCCGAAACTGATCATTCTTGGAACAAACGACAGATACTGGGCTCAAGATGCGCTGAATTTCTACTGGGACGGCCTCAAAGGCCCCAAATGGGTTATCTACAATCCCAACGTCGGCCATAACCTTGGCAGCGAGGAGGAGCATCTGAGGGTGTTTGCTACTCTCGGCGCTTTCAGCCAGGCAATTGCTTCGCGAACGTCTTTGCCAAAGCCGGTGTGGCACTATACAAAAACCGCTACTGGAGCAGACCTTGCCGTCACAAGCAATGTGCCTCTGGTATCCGCCAGTTTGTGGCAGGTACATTCAACCACGCAAGACTTCCGAGACTCAAAGTGGTCTGGACAGCCACTTAAGTCAACTGCAACAGGTTTCAAGACGCATATCGATCCGCCGACTGATGGCTGGTCTGCGAGCTATGCGGACCTTGAATACAACGTTAATGGACAAACATTCCATTTGACCACTCAGATCGAATTGCTCCACAAATAGGCATGTAACTGCGTCGCGCTGCCCAATGCTTACGATACAATGACGCAGGCGGCAGTGAGATAACAGAGACCATAGCGTAGAAAGGAAAATTTATTTCAAAACGCCCTCTGTTGCACAAGGAAGGCGGCACTGTGATGGCGTATTGTACCGGGCAGTGAGACCGTGTAATCCGGCACAGCGCGAACGGCAATTATTCTGGTCATGCGGATAGACTTGTGTTTAATACTCAGGTCACCGTAATTCTTTAGGAGGTTGGGATGCGTACCAAACGTCAGGCATTTACACTCATCGAACTGCTCGTTGTTATCGCGATTATCGCGATTCTAGCAGCAATTCTCTTCCCCGTTTTCGCAAAAGCCCGTGAGCAGGCTCGAAAGATCACCTGCGTATCGAACTTGAAAGAAATCGGCCTCTCGACCCTTATGTATGTTCAGGATTATGATGAGACTTTTCCGTGGCTTATGCAGGATGGCCGCAACAACACGGATTCTACGGGTCTCAGTTCTGGTATGGTAACCGGTCCTCCTACCTGGGGAGTCAACCTGAACGGTCAGCGCGGCCTGTTCATGGAGTACAAGTTCCAGCCTTATGTGAAGAACCTGCAGCTCTTTGTATGCCCAACACTGCGCGGTAGCACGCCGGTTCTGGATTCAAGTGGCCTTCCGATGAATGAGTATGGCTCCTACGGATACGCGTATGGCGGAATGGGAGCGGCGCCGTCACCAAAAATGCTCCCGCTTGAGCTGTTCTGCCGCGTTCTAGGTCCAATCCTTGGCGCCCCTTACAACTCTGGTAATCCGCAGGACTACTACATTGCCGGCCAGTCTCTCTCGGCAATCGGCAAGCCTTCCGACGCCATCCTGGCGTTCTGCGATTCCTACGGGGCCCATGCAGGCGTTACAGATGCATCGGTAACTCCCGCCATATTCGGTGGCAACGGCCAGGAGCTTCTGGGCGGAACCAGCGCTGTTATGTCTGATGGCCATGCCAAATACAAGCAGGGCAAGTTCTGGGATCTGGTTCGCCTGGTGTTTAACCCGCTGAACTAGGATGGTACGAGGACTATTATGAAGTCACAGGTTCACCCGGCCGTAGTGATAGCTATTATTGCCGTAGTACTCGGCGTCGCAATTTTCTTTGTCTACAAGGGATCTGGCGGTGTTAACGGCGGCGATGGAAAGCTTAAATCCGACCTGAACATGGACGGCGCAATGAAAAAGGCCGAACAGGACCCGGAAGCCTTTAAGAAGGCCATTCAGGACTCCGCGAAAAAAGGTGGGATGATCAAACCTGAGGGCACTGGTCCTTAGCGCTTAATGCATTTCGGCATGAAGAAAAATGGCGGTGCGTTTATCCTATAAATGGATGAGCGCACCGCCTTTTTGCGTTGTTGCTTCTACGGACATCTATGCGTTTTCGTAGCTGTTTCCCGCTCTATCTACACCCCTGGCCAGCCACAGTTTGTGTCCTGGATTCTTGTCGCTAAATATCTGAGTTGTTGTCGGAAAGTAGCGCATCGTATATCCGCACCGCCGCGTATTAGATGTATTGGCATTCGCGCCGTGGATGAGGCGCGCCTCGTGCAGGCTGTATTCGTTCGGCTTGAGAGCGAAGTAGACCGACTTCGATTCGTCTATGAGTTCCGGTAGGATCTGGGTGGGGAATATGTTGGCGGATGTGTCAACGTGCTCATACCGAGAGAACCCATCATGATGCGTTCCGGGTATAACCCTCATGCAGCCGTTTTCTGGAGTGGCCTCATCAATTGCGAGCCACACGGTGCAGATACCTGCCATGGTGGATGCTCTGCCGTTCCAGTACGCGGAGTCTTCATGCCATGGTGTAGCTTTGCCAACCTTGGGCATCTTGCATATAAAATGGCTGCTCCACAGGCCTATATCTGGTCCAATGAGCTGTTCGATAATATCAAGCACACTGTCGGCGAGCAAAAACTCAAGCAGTCTACTATCCCGGAAATGGATCGTATCCAGGTTATCCGGACCATACTGGTTCAGGTCATCCTCGAAAAGAGCTTTGAGCTTTGAAAAATGTGGCTCAGAGAATAGGGGCCTGCCCGGCAGTAGATAACCGTTCCGCAGATAAGAATCAACCTGTTCACGGGTAAGCGCAGAGTTTTCAGACGGACGAATGGACATGACGGTGACACCTCAAGGAAGACTTTGAATGAAGCTATTATACCGGGACCGACTGCTATTAACTATCGCGGTTGCGCTCATCATCGGAGCATCGTTTGTTAAGTACAGGAATGTTCACACTACACCGCGTGCGCCAGTCGTCATCGAAGGAATAGTCCGATTCGATCCGCAAGATCCACTTGCCCCCACACTCCCCGCGATAACCGATGCAGACAGGATCGTAAACCGAGCAAAGGATGAAGCCAGACGCTCAGTATCATACGATGCGAGCTACCGGAAGCTCAAGTATCCTGGTGGCGACGTTGAAGCCGATCGAGGAGCGTGCACGGATGTCATAATCAGGTCACTTAGATCTGCAGGCTACGATCTGCAGAAGCTTATTCATGAAGACATGCTTCAGCACCCTTCCAGGTACTCAATACGAAGAGGGTCGCTAGATACAAACATCGATCATCGCAGAGTGCCGAATCACCTGGTGTACTTTAAGTTCAATGGCCTCGCGCTTCCAAAAGGAACTGAAGGGTCGGATCGGACGTCGTGGCAGCCAGGCGATCTCGTATACTGGAAGCTGCCGTGGGGTGGTCACGACCATTGCGGCGTGGTATCGAACATAACCGGTCCATCCGGTCTGCCGCTTGTAATCCACAACATGGCGCAGGCCGTGCAGGAGGACGTTCTTGCCTCATGGCGCATTATGGGCCACTACAGGTTTCCCGTTAATAAGTCGGATACCCGCTCAGTCAATCCTCACACAATGGCCCCAAAGTCTTCCGCATCGTCGGGCGCATCGTCCTCTTCGGGCTCTATATCTTCCAGGAGAGCCGATGCCTCGTCTACGGTGTCTTCAAGAGAGAGATCACGGCCCTCACTCCAGGCCCTGTCAAATTCCTCGGAATTAAGTTCTGCTTTAAGAGCTGCCACGTTTGCCTCAAATCGAGCCTGCACTTTCGAGCTACGAGGAGTGCCAACCAGGTCACGGATGCCGGTTGATTTTGCTAGCAGAACTACTGCAGCCTCAATGTCTCCCCATTCTACTGCAATGTGAGCGCATAAATCGAGGCTAACCGCAACGCCAATAGCGTCACCCTGTTCCACCGAAGCGGTCAGAGATCTGCAACCCAATTCGTACGCAGTTGCAAGTTCGCCTGCGTGCAGCTCCAACTCCGCAAGGGACCTTACCGCCAGGTTACTGAGTTTTGCATCAGAGTGGTTGGAGGCAATGCACTCTTCCAGGCAAGCGCGCGCGTGGGATTCATCCACTCCTATCAGCAGCGACCCCAGACTTTGTCGTGCACAAAGCGCTCCATAAGGATCGTCTAATCTGCGGCACAGCGCTTCCGACTCTTTCAGCATCTTGATAGCAGTATCTCTGTCCCCGTCCTCGCTCAGTATCAGCCCGTAAAGTTCCAGCGAACGCGATACATTCTTGATCGATTTATCGGACTTGAACAGCTCAAGGCTCTGCTCACAAGCCGTCCTGGCTGCCGCAATGTCACGTTGGAGGTAAGCGGCTCTCGCTACTCCATCAAGTGCAATCGCCTCGTATGGGTTGTTTGAATCACTTGTGGCCGGGCCCGCGAGCTCAGTGAACCATCTGCGAGACGCAGTCAGGTCGAGGTGCCGATACGCGCACGCACCAGCCTGATACAGCCCATGTCGGAGCATCTCGTTATCCGCGTTCTGTCTGGCCAGAGTGGCGGCCTGGTCAAAGAGGTCCCGCGCCTTCGGCGGCAACTCCTGGCTGTACGCAACCGCTCCCAGTATGAGATAAGCGGAGGCCTGTGAGTGCCAGTCTGTGGGATCTGTTTCAGTGGGCACATAGTTGTCTACAGCGGATGTCTCCGGCTTCTTTTCCTCCGCTGCAGACGTTCGGCTAAGAGGCCCCTTCGTGGACGTTCTATCCTGGCACCCAGCAGCGTAGATAGTAACTGCCGCGTTCAAAAGCTCAATCACCTGGCCTTCATCCTCGGCGTCAAACGGCAGTCGACCCAGGTCTGTCAGAGGGCCAAGTAGTTGAGAGTCAGGGTAGTCTGCACGATATCGTTCTATGCTATCCGCGTACCACTTTTGTGCTGTCTGGAAATCTCCCAGCGTAACGGCAATTGAGCTAAGATAGACCAGACACACGGAGGCTTCCGGATTTTGCGCAAGCTCTGTTCGGAGTGCAAGCGCCCTGTCGTAGTAATCGCGTGCCGTCTCGTACTGCTCATCCTGCACTGCAGCATTACCAAGGCCTTCCACGCAGGAGCATGCTCCGGCCCGGTCACCCAGCGCATCATAGAGTTTCAGGCTCTGCTGTAATTGCTCCTCAGCCTGTTCGAAGTTGCTGTATGCCGCCGAAGCCAGTCCGCAATCTCTGAGCACTGCGGCCATCTCGGCTCTTAACGCCAGGCTCTTAAGAATCGCGATAGACGCTTCGAATGCTTCAAACGCGGCAGTGTAAGAGGAGTCGTTTACCAGCATCCTGGCGTGGGCGTAGTGTGCAAGGGCCTCTTCACGCCTCAAACCCAGAGATTGATAGATACCAATAGCCTCTTCGAATAGCTTGGTGGATGCTCTGGCGTCGCTTTCGGCAGCATCATCTGCTTCCTTTAGGGCAGCCAGCGCCCGTTCCGGTGTTTTCCCCGATCCTTTTTTACCAAACCATGAAAACAGATTGCTCAAAATAATCTCCGAATTCAGTCTACTCCGCAGAAGGGCCAAACGCATGATTTCTCAGTCGCGACCATTGTGTACTCACGTGCTCACTAATTGCGCTTCTTCGAAATGCCGGGTTGTTTTTGAATTGCGTCCCCATGCAAACCCAACTCGGGCGGTGCTGGGCGCACAATTCAGCCGGCAACAGCATCCTCATCGGAAGTATCGGAGGAGGGTGCTTCGTTTTCAGTTTCGGCCACGTCGCCCGGTTCTTCCTCAATCTCTTCCGCAACGGGTGGATCGACGATGCATTTCTCAATGCTGTGCGCAATCGCGGCGATGGCAGCCAGCCCCGGAGTCACCTGCTTTTCACTAACGCGCTTTAGATCTTCCTCGCCAAGCTTTTCTTTAAGAAGGGCCATTGTCTCGTCGACCTCTTCCTTCAATGGCGATAGCAACGGCATGTTAAGCGTTTTGCGAATCGAACCTGCGGCGCCAAGGAGCTTCGCTGCCGCCTCAAAATGATTGGAAGCGGCGGCAATAAGCCCGCAGCCAACCAGCGATGCAGCGCACCCGTACCGGTCCGCATCCTCGACCTTCATGTCGAGGCTGCCACAGAAACACTCGTAACCCGCTATGTGGTACCCTTCCAGTCGGTCAAGCTCGCCAATATTGTGCAGCACTTCAGGCTCAATGCCTATGTTCGCGCTCTCCAGAGTCGAAAGGCTCTCGTCGAGGCACGCTTGCGCTCGCTCAGCATCTACCCTGGTAAGGGAGCTGCCCATGCTGGAGAGAGCAAGCGCAATCCCCAGTGGGTCTCCGATCCGCTTGCTGCAGAGAACGGCCTCTTCATGAATCTTAGCGCCGGTTTCTGTATCGCCCCGCTGACAGAATATGGCGCCGAGCAGCGACTGCGTCCGCGCCGTCTCGCTTCCTAACTCATATTTGCGGTAAACCGAGATCGCCTCTACACAGTATTTTCTTGCATCCTCGTACTCGCCAAGCCATGTAGCAAGAAATGCGGCATAACACATCGCATCAGCAGTTTGCAGCACATCGCCGCTGTTGCGGGCGGCATCCGCGCACTGCACGTGAAATTGGCAGGAATCAGGATAGTGCTGGCAACGGTAGGTGTAGGCTGATGCATAGGAAAGCACGTAGAGTACCGTCTCGCTATCGCCGTTCAGCCTGCATAGGTTAAGGCTGCGCGCAATGAGTGTCTTACCTATTTTGGGCCTATCCTGCCTGTAGGCCACGCAGCCAAGGCCAAGGCAAGCAATGGCTTCAGATCCCCATTCGTCTCTTGCCGGGTCAACAGAAAAGCTGTGCCTGTATACCTCCAGAGTAGATCGGTTCACGTTACGGCGCTGGGCAACGCCTCCCAGTTTCGTCATCGCTGAGTCCCACGAGCGTTTGAGGCGAGAAGCGCCAAATACCGCGAGCGCCGCCTGCAGAAGCTCCGCAATCTGCACGCCATCCTGGGTATTGAACGCCACATCTCCAAGGGTAAGCAACGGTGGGATAAGAGACGACTCCGGGTTGTCTTCGCGGAAACGATCAATGCTCTCTCGGTATAGAGCCTCTGCGGTATCGAGTTCATCTTGCGTGAGCGCGATGATACTGAGGTAGATTAAGGAAACAGCAGATTCCGGATTAAGATCCAGTTGACGGTGCAACGATAGGCTGCGTTGGAAGTACTCCTTTGCCCCATCATAGTCTTTCTGCTCATTTGCAGCGATGCCCATGCCTTCGAGCGCCGAGGCCGCGCCGCACTTGTCGCCTGTAGCCTCAAACACCGCAAGGCTCTCGGTAAGCAGATCGTGCGCCTCTTCAAAATCTCCCCGATCTGTGGAGGCGTATCCTGCGTCCCTCAATGTAACGGCAAGCTGTCCCCGTGTGTTCAGTTTGCGGTACAACTCGATGGCGCGTGTGTAGGCGTCGAATGCGGCAGGATAGTCCGATTCGGTTACAAGCATCTTGGCGAGAGCATGCAGCGCATCTGCCTCTTCCCTGCGCATGTTACGCGCATGGAACACAGCGATACTCTCTGAATACAGGGTTCGAGCGGTTTCGATCTCTTTACGCTCAAGAGCTGCGCTGGCCTCCTGCATCATTGCCTGCGCACGCTCTGGAGCTACCTTAGCTCGATCGTCAACTTTGCCCCGCTCGGTCATCCATGGGAACAGCCGGGTCACGACAGCATCCTATCTCCAGACGGGCAACACCGCATCTATCTGGTACCCTAGCGATACGCGCTGTAACACCTGAATTCCTGTATAGGTTTCGCGTAGATGCCGTATCTTTTTACAAAAATTCCTATTACGCGGCCCAAACACCCGGGTACAACGTGAAAAACTAAGTCGTTCATTGTATATTGACGACGAAAACGCCATTTTGTGCGCTTCATCGACCTATTATCTCAGACAGTTTCTTTTCTTTGTTGTAACCGTTTGTACCAAAGAAGTGTGATAAATATGACACTGAGAGCTGTTAACGCCGCCCATATCCACCTGTCTGGTTTGTCTGCAATTGACACTGTAAAGAAGCACAGGGTACAATCAGCCGCAATCCAATCTTTCATCTCTGTGCGGCTGTATCGCATTGCGAATCTCCGCGCCTCGCCCGGCAACAGACTTTATCCCCGATTAAGTATCTTTCAGGGGTTGGTGTCCGGCGTTCAAAAGGGGCCTTAGCGAATGTACGAACTTCTCTCCCGGATCCAGAGCCCCGCCGATCTCAAAGGTCTCAATCGAGACGAACTGAAACAGGTCGCCGAGGAACTCAGACAGGCGATTATCGATAACCTTTCACAGACCGGCGGTCACTTTGCTTCTGATCTTGGTGCGGTTGACCTCATTCTTGCTCTCCACACCGTCTATTCGGTACCCAAAGATAAGATCATCTGGGACACCGGGCATCAGTGCTATGCCCATAAGATGCTTACAGGCCGACTGGACCGCTTCAACACGCTGCGACAGTATGGCGGCCTCAGCGGCTTTCTTCGCCGCGAAGAGAGCCCCTACGACCTGTTCGGCGCCGGGCATGCCGGCACGAGCATTTCGGCAGCTTACGGGTTTGCGGTTGCGCGAGATATGGTGGGACACACCGACGAAAGCGTTCTTGCTGTTATTGGTGATGCGTCCATGACCTCTGGCCTTGCGCTGGAAGGGCTGCACAACGCAGGGCACAGCGGCCGAAACTTTGTAGTTATCCTGAACGATAACGAGATGAGCATTGCCGAGAGCGTCGGCGGACTGGCTACCTACCTCGCCAAGCTGCGCGTTTCACCCATCTATCAGAACGCAGAAGCCCGCGGCAAATCCCTGCTCAAAAGGGTGCCAGGCACTCCCGGACGCATGGTGAACAAGGCGGCGGGGTCGTTGCTGCGCCACAATTTAACGCACCTTGTCTCTTCAGATAATTCCGGTGTTGTGTTCGAGGAGCTCGGCTTCGAGTATATTGGCCCGGTAGATGGTCACGATCTGGACCTCATGATCGACCTGTTCACGCAGATCAAGCAGATGTCAGGGCCGGTTTTTGTTCACCTGCGCACCGTCAAGGGCAAGGGCTACGATCCTGCCGAAGAGAACGCACGCAAGTGGCATGCCGTTACCCCGCCAATGTTTGCTGATACGGCGGCAGGTACGGCCAGCGGAAGTAAATCTAGCGGCCAATCCTGGACTAGCTTCTTCAGCAACACCATCATTGAGCTGGCCAACTCGGATCCGAAGATCGCGGCGATTACGGCCGCCATGCCGGATGGCACCGGGCTAAACAAGTTTAAAGAGGTTCATCCTACCCGATACTTTGATACTGCCATTGCGGAACAGCATGCTGTGGCGTTTGCTGCGGGACTCGCTGCCGAAGGAATGAAGCCGATAGCGGCCATCTACAGCACCTTCCTGCAGCGTGCTTATGATATGATTCTGCACGATGTCGGCATTCAGAACCTGCCGGTTATTTTCTGCCTGGATCGCGCGGGCCTTGTTGGTGACGATGGACCCACGCACCATGGCGTGTTTGATATCGCCTTTATGCGGCACATCCCCAACGTCTCCCTACTAGCGCCTAAAGATGGCCCCGAAATGGCGGCCATGATCACCTACATGCTAAATGAGCACGTAGTTGGCGAGAACTCCGGCCCCATCGCCATCCGGTATCCTCGAGGCAACTCGCCGAGTATCGATTGGGGAGTCGACTCCGAACCCATCATCTACGGTAAGTCAGAGACGATTCTGCACGGTACCGACGTTGCCATGTTTGCCTACGGCAACATGGTGGCGCCTGCGTTTGAAGCCGCGCGAGAACTGCAAGCCGAGGGCATTAGTGTTGAGTTTGTGAACCTGCGCTGGGCTAAGCCGCTGGACGAAGCTGCCATTCTGGATGCGGCGCGCAAGACGCGTCGAGTCATCGTGATGGAGGAAGGCTGCATTACAGGGGGAGTAGGCTCGGCCATCCTGGAACTGCTGGCAGAGCATGGCCTTAGCGATGTGAAGGCGAAGCTGTTCGGCGTGCCGGATCGGTTCGTGGAGCATGGCGCCATACCGATTCTGCATCGGCTCTGCATGCTGACGGCTCCCGACTTCTCTGCCGCCGCCCGTGATCTGCTGGGCAGGCCACAACCCG
>Ga0364886_10477_pt1 | contig 18936 bp, 18 predicted proteins | sample ExccelJu500001D3_4_FD_206926 | JGI IMG/M metagenome (GOLD analysis project Ga0364886, IMG submission 206926) | Enriched cells from Trout Bog Lake Hypolimnion, Wisconsin, USA - BchlTB.July23.5000.01.D3 | ecosystem: Environmental > Aquatic > Freshwater > Lake > Hypolimnion/Profundal zone | place... | reverse complement strand
CTCAACAACTTTTTTAGGGCACGCAGGCAACTTGCGATCCCTCTCAACAACTTTTTTAGTGCTTGCAGGTAACTTTTGGTAGCTCTGAAAACCGTTGCCGTTCTTCTAAAAATACTTTTAGTAACTCTGAAAATTGTTTTTGTTAAGATGAAAGATAGTAACGAAAGAGATAATTGTTTTTGTTTAGTCGTTACCTGACATATCTCTGTCAAGGTGTTGTTTGATAGAACTGATTGGGTAGAATCTTTGCAACAGATGCTTGTGCTGTAAGTCAGCAAATTCCGATATGAATAATAATCATCCATTTCCGGCAATTTTTTAAATTACAATGTAAAAGTAGTTGTTTATTATCCACCAAAAGAATTATTATTAAAATACAGCCTCCCTGCCCTCCAATGCAGGGTTCTGATACAATATTCACAGATTGCTTCGTTGCCCTTACAAAGACGGAGCTTACAGGTAGTTTGAACGTGCGTTAGTTGCAGCAGGGAATATCCTTTTGCTGCGCGCACCACTATCCCCTGAAGGGGCATAAATACAGCGCGCAGCAAAAGATAGGAAGGGCTGCAACGGCTGCAAGCGAAGCATTGCAGCAACGCCCAAATTAAAAAGTAAAAAGAATACAAGCTATTGGCTATTAGCCTTTAGCTATTAGCCAACAGCCAATACAAAAACTAATCAACTGTATTTGTATTAGCTAAAGGCTAAAAGCTAATGGCTAACGGCTTAAAACAAAGACACCCACTACATTGCTGTAGCAGGTGTCTTCTATTTTAATTTAAGAGATGCGTATTACTTGTCTTGCTTTCCTAATGGCTTGTCCTTGTTGAAATCCACCAGGATTGGTGCTGCCACAAAGATAGAAGAATAAGTACCGGTAATTACCCCGATCAACATAGCGAAAGAGAAACCACGGGTAACCTCACCACCAAAGATGAACAGGATCAACAGGGTTAAGAATACCGTCATGGAAGTCATGATGGTACGGCTTAAAGTATCGTTGATGGCCTTGTTGATGATGGTTCCTTTATCGGATCCACGCATGGTACCACTGTACTCACGTATTCTATCGAATACAATTACCGTATCGTTCATCGAGAAACCAATTACCGTCAGAACCGCAGCAATGAAGTGCTGATCAATTTCCATTGGGAATGGTACAAACTTACGGGCAAAGGAGAACACCGCTAATGTTACCAAAACGTCGTGCAACAATGATACGATGGTACCCATTGAATAACGCCAGTCGCGGAAACGGATGAATATGTAGAAACAGATAGCTAACAACGAAATGATGGTAGCCCACTCAGCACCAGTCTTCAGATCTTCGGAGATAGAAGGCTGAACAGTCTGGGAACCCATTTTGAATTTAGTATCAAAGTCATGATAAGAAGTTCCGGCAGGTAAGTGCTTCTGAAGACCAGTATATAATGAAGCTTCTACAGTAGAATCCACATTCTTACCAGTTTGTTTTATCATGTAGGCAGTAGTGATGTCCAGTTGATTACCGGCAGTTCCTACCGTCTTGATGATTGGCGCTTCACCGGCAAATACCAGTTTCAGTTCATCGCGGATTGCTTCGGTTTCTTTGCTTACATCGTTGCTAAATTTGATAGAATAACTTCTACCACCGGCAAATTCCACACCCTGATCGAAACCATTGAAGAAAGAAGCCACACCCATCAGCAATACCACAACAGATATACCGTAAGCAACTTTTCTGTATTCAATGAACTTGAAGTTGGCATGTTTGAATACCTTTTTAGACACTCCGGTAAAGTATTGGAAGTGACGGTTCTTGGTAGTATAGAAATCGGTGATTAAACGCGATACCAGGATACCACAGAACAAGGATAATACGATACCAATCATCTGAGTGGTAGCGAAACCAAGAACAGGACCTAAACCAAAGTAGAACAATATGGCAGCAGTCATGAAGGTGGTAACGTGCGCATCCAATACAGGAGCAAGGGAACGTTTGTAACCATCCGTAACAGCATTATGATAAGTTTTACCCTTAGTCAATTCTTCCTTGATACGCTCGAAGATGATAACGTTGGTATCCACGGCCATACCGATGGTCAGTACCAGACCGGCAATACCCGCGGCCGTCAGCGTAAAGCTTAAGGAACTAAGTATACCAACCGTAAACAATAAGTTCAATATCAAAGCACTGTTGGCTACCCAACCTGCTGTATTGTAATAGATCAGCATCAAGCCAAATATTACGATGAAAGCAATTAAGAAGGCAATACCACCACCATGAATAGCGGCTTTACCTAAGGTTGGCCCTACTATTTGTTCCTGAACTATACGTGCAGGAGCAGGTAGTTTACCACTCTGTAATATTTCGGATAAATCCTGAGCTTCTTTAATGGTGAATCCACCTCTGATCTGCGATGTACCAGTAGTAATAGGCTCATCCACACTTGGTGCAGAATACACTACATTGTCCAATACAATAGCAATAGCTTTCTGATTTTCACTTGCAGCCTTAGTGGTCATTCTACCCCAGATAGAAGTACCGGTGTTATCCATATTCATACGGATAACAGGGTTAGAACCATCATAATCCTGCTGAGCATCCTTTACATGATCTCCTTCCAGTTCAGCCTGTCCGTTATCAAGAGTCTTGATAGCATACAGATTCAGGATATTCTTAGTCTTAGGATCATCACCCGCAGATGCTTTACCATAAAGGAACTTTAAGTTAGGAGGCATCAGACTCTTCACGATTTCCAGATTCAGGTAGTTGTTTAAAGTACCGGTATCTTTCGACTGAATATATCCCAATGCACCAGGGTATACATACTTGCCGGCTTTCTGATAAGCCTGAACAGGTTGTAATATTTTCCAGATAGGATATTCGTTCTTCTTAACCTTGGCAGTATCCTTTGCAGCTACTGATTTTTTACCAGTGCTATCGGTTGCCTTAGCAGTATCTACCGATACACCATTCAGATAACTCTGAACTCTGATATCAGCTTCCTTCAGCTTTTCGCCGATATCAGCAATATTGTATACTTCAAAGAACTGAAGATTCGCAGTTGACTGTAAATAGTTTCTAACTCTTACAGGATCGTTGGCACCTGCTAACTCAATATTGATAATGCCTTTGGCAGGATCAGGATTGATATTAGGAGATGATACTCCAAAACCATCAATACGGGTACGCATGATACGTAAGGTATTGGCAAAAGCGGTTTTAGATTGCTCCTGTAAATAAGTTACTACTTCCTGCTCGGAAGAGGTATACTTGATTCTTGTATTACTTTTAGTAATAAAGAACGGTGCTAAACTACCCGATGGATTAGCTGCTTTGTATTCCGCTACAAACAAGGTAATCAGGTCATCGCCTTTATTGGCTTTTTTAGCTACGGCACTGTCCAGTGCTTTGTTGAAAGCAGCATCTTTGGTAAAATCGGCTAATGATTTAATTAAACCATCCATACCTACTTCAAGCGTTACGTTCATACCGCCCTGCAAGTCAAGACCAAGGTTTAATTCCTTGTCTTTAGCATTCTTGTAAGTTGTAAAACCAAATGGACCAATCTTGTCATCTGCGGTACTATCCAGCAGTTGTTTCTTTCTACCATCCGTAATTTGTTTCAGAGAATCCGCATAAAGAGATTTGTCGGAAGCACTTGTAGGATACTTTTGTTCTGGTGCCTGGAAGTTTGCTTTCACCCATTTGTCGGCTCTTTGTTCCATATCATTTTCATGATTATGAACCCACAGAGTGAACGATAACTGATACAAGCAAATTAGAATAAGGGCAATCGCAAAGAAGCGTACTAAACCTTTCAGTTGCATATTATAACTGTTTAACTTTTTTTTGAGAGCGGCAAAGATAGGGGAATGAACATAATCAGCGTAAAAGTGTAAGAGAATTGTTTTTGATTCTCTTTATATTGTCAAATTATATGTATTTGAAACAATTCAAGACCCAATTAAAATAAGGTCTGAATTCCATTCTTTATTCTGAATTCGTGCTGTAATAACCACTTTTTACGCATCAGTCCGCCGGCATAGCCTGTCAGGCTCTTGTCGGTACCTATTACCCTGTGGCAGGGAACAATGATGGCAATTTTATTTTTACTGTTGGCTCCTGCAACTGCCCTTACGGCTTTTACATCGCCCATTATACGGGACAGATCGGCATAACTCATGGTTTTGCCGAAAGGAATCTCCATTAGTTTACTCCAAACCGCCGACTGGAATTCTGTTCCTTCCTGATGAACAGGCAGGTTAAACTCTTTTCTTTTCCCCTGAAAATATTCTATTAATTGTTCTGTACACTGATGCATAACATCGCTGATGCCGGGTTCGCCGTGCTTTATCTGACTTTTATTATCTATAAAAGTCAACTCGGATATATATGTTTCTGTTCCACCAATTCTGATTAACCCTGTCGGACTTTCGTAATAAGTGTAGTACAGCTCGGTCATGTTTCGATGATAATTCATACCTGATAATAAGTATTAAAACGAATTAATTGACTGGATATTGTTGTTGAGGAAATAAATACAGGGAGACAGGAGTCAGGAGGAAGGAGTCAGGAGAATACAGGAGAATGGTACAGTCCCAAATTGTCCATTGTCCATCGTCAATTGCTTCCTAAATCTTTTTATGCCAGTTTCCGTATTTCATAAATAAATAAGAAGTAATCAGCATGGTGGACCAGTATATCCATTCACTTGCCCAGCCCCATACTATGGAAAGGTTTAATCTTTCCAGTACAATATATACATATATACAATAGCCTGAAATACACATCAGTTCTATTAATAAAGAAAACTTAGAATTGCCGGTACCAATCACTGCATTGAACCATACAACTGATATAGACATTAATAATAAAGCCGTGGATACAATCCTTACTACCGGTACAGCCTGCAGGATAAACTCATCGCCCTGACTGTAGATGGATAAACATACATTGGGAAACAGATTCAGGAAAATAAAGACCAGAAAGGAGAACCCGAAACTAAGTTGTATAATCTTATAGATAAGTCCCCGCACCTCTTTATCCTTCTTCTGACCTATAATATTACTGACCATGGAATTGGTAGTAGCTGCGAATGCCCAGGTAAAGCAACCAAAGAACCCAAATATATTCCGCATGGTATTGGAAACTGCCAGAGCAGTCTCACCATGATGTTCAATTAATATGTAAAAGAATTCCCAGCTGATAATGCTGATGGCATGCTGCGCCACCAATGGCAAGGATTGTTTCAGAATAAGCCGTGTGTGATTCCAGTCGAAACCAGAGAATTTAAAGAGTTGCAGTTGCTTGTCAATCTTTTTGAATCTTATTACCAGGTATATCATCAACAATCCCGATAAGTCAGCCAGTATACTGGCATAGGCTGCCCCGTTGAATCCCAGTTGAGGCATTCCCAGTCTGCCTTTTATTAATCCATAATCAAATACTACATTCACCAGTGCTTCAGCAGCAGTACCTAATATCAGATACCTGCTCAGATTGGTACTCACCAGCAAGGCATTGCGCATCTGATACAGATAAAGAAAGAAAAGTCCAAAGATTCTGATCCTTAAGAACCCAATACATTTTTCTACTATCTCCTGATTGTGCAAAGTATTGCGTAGCATTACAGGAACAAGAAACCAGGTAATAATTACCCCTACAGCGGCCATGGCAAAAGATATCCTGATGCTCTGAGCCATCAGTTTACCTATTTCACTTACCCTGTCCTCTCCTGCCCTGCGGGAAAGCAATGTTTGCAACCCGTTGTTCAGTCCAATACCCGACACAGCAAATATCAGATAATAAACCCCGGTAATGCCGGCAGCAGCTAAAGATTGCTGATTTACCGAACCCAGGAAAATATTATTTATAATGAAATTAATCTGGGGCAACACTATAGATGCCGAGATGGGCAATGCGATGGAAAGTATCTGTTTATAGCTTGTAGAAACCTTTAAATTGATAGTATGCACAGATGACTTTTATAGTTAATTTATAGCGTTCAAAACTAAGGTTCAGGGCTTTGTGAAAATCATTTTATTAAAAAATTTATACTTTTTTGATTTGCTTTACTATTTTTGACGAATGGTACGTCAGATAATTGATATACAAAGCGATGTTGCAGTGCATACACCGTTCAATACAGATCAGCTAATTGTAGAGATAAGCGAATCAAGTTTAGCATTGATTGTTAAGATTGGAAATACAACCAAAGTAGATGCTTTGGAGATTTATGATTTTGACCCGTTGATAGACGACTGGTTCGATGTGTTTTATTTTGCCCGTAGCGAATCCAGCATATTATCCCGAGGATTTAACTCTACAAAAATAATGTTCAATCTTCCGGAAACGGTACTCGTTCCGAATAATTTATTCGACATCAATCATATAAATGATTATGTAGAAGCTATACACGGTTCTACCGGTACTAATATTACCAAATCGGAAAAAGCAGGCACTTCCCCTGACATTAATGTGGTTTATCGCATCGGCAAATCCTTGTTCGATATGATTCACAGCAATTTCATGATGGTGGATACTGAACATGTTTACAGTAAATTCATTAAGCGTGCAATTGAAAACCCGCATAGTGCAGGTACATTTCTTAAAGTGCAGTTTTATTACCACCACATAGTAGTAGCGCTGGTACAATATGGCAAGCTGCAGATTGTTCAGTCTTTCCGTTTCACTACATCCGACGATGTAGTATATCACTTATTGAACATAGCCGAACAGTTTGGCATTTCTATTTCCCAGACCGATGTAGAAGTATCAGGAATATTAGATGAGAAGTCGGCTCCATATACGCACCTGACTAAACTGTTTGCTAATGTATTCTTTGAGAAGTCTGATGAAACAAACAGTTTCACCAAATCATACGAAGAGTATCCTGAGTATTATTTCCTTCCTTATCTGAAGCTGGTAGTATGAGAATAATTTCAGGGAAATATGGTGGCAGAAGAATTCATCCACCTACTAATATGCCACATACCCGTCCTACAACCGATGTGGCTAAAGAAGGTTTGTTCAATGTACTGCAGAACAGAATAGATTTTGAAGATATTACTACGCTTGATCTGTTTGGTGGCACAGGCTGCATAACATACGAGTTAGCATCCCGCGGTGCTTCCAGTCTGACTGTGATAGAAAAGGACCCCATCATGCAGGCTTTCATTCAGAAGAACATAGCTACTATAGGTATAGAGAACTGTAATGTTATCAGAATGGATGTATTCTCCTATTTACAGACCTGTACCAATACCTACGACTTTATATTTGCCGGTCCTCCATATGCATTGGTTACCATCGATGAATTACCAAGATTGGTAGTCAGTAAGAAACTGATTAACGAAGGTGGTTACTTTGTACTGGAACATACACCACGCAATAATTATGAAAAATTTGAAGGATTTGCTTTCTGCAGAAACTATGGAACTACACTGTTCTCCTTCTTTGAATAGTGTAACACTATTGCCGCTGAGAATGGAGAAAAGGAAATTATACAATAATAGTATTTAAAATTGTCGATTGTCAAATATCCATCGTCAATTGCTTACAGCTTCTCTCCTATTACTACATGGTAGTCGAACACAAACTCTTTCTTTACACAAATAGTCCGCAGTGTTTTAATTCCGCATTCTTCAAACATGGCAACATATTCCTCCAGGTTGTACTGATGAGGATGCAGGATATCTCCTGGTATTAATTTAAAGAATGGTTGCAGCCATTTATGATTGTGTGCATCAATACTGATAATCAGCTTCGCACCCTTCTTTGCCGATTTCACCAGTTGCTTTACCGCACCATGAATATCTTTTACATGATTAATGGCATTGATACAGAATACTACATCAAACTTATCTTCTGCCTTAAAGTCTTCCAGAGAGGAAGTAATAAATGCAACTGTAGGATACATGGCTCTTTTGAAATGAGGCAGATCGCTCTCGTAAGCATCTAACAAAGGATCGAAGGCTGTAGTCTGCTGATGGGTGAAGATCATAAATATACCTGCAGGTCCACATCCTGCATCCAGTACTTCAGCATTTGTTTCCACCGGAACTAAATCCCTGAAACGATGATAAAAATCAATCCAGTATTTCCTTTTCCATTCCAGATATGTTTCAGGATCTTTCTTGCCTAAATAGTTTTTCCACCATTTGCGTTCAAACCATTGAGCTATCTTCCATCTTTTAACCGATACGTCCATTATTAATATGTTGATGCAAAGAAAAGGTTTTATCTAATTTATTATCCTGCTATTTTACATATAATAATATAGCATTTGCGCATAGTATCCTATTTTCTTTTACTTTCGCGCCGTTAATACTAAAACATGGCTGGTCAATTAAAAGAAGTTCGTAACAGAATAAAAAGCGTTCAAAATACCCAACAGATTACTAAGGCGATGAAAATGGTTAGTGCTGCAAAACTGCGTAAAGCACAGGATACCATTATTCAGATGCGCCCTTATGCAAAGAAATTGCAGGAAGTATTGTCCAACATTGTCAGTAGTTCCGAAGGTGATACGCCTATTAAACTTGCTGAAGAAAGAGCAGTTGAAAAAGTATTGTTTATAGTCATCACCAGCGATCGTGGATTGTGTGGTGCTTATAATGCCAATGTTATTAAGCTGGCCAGACTAACAATTGCAGAGCAATACGCTACCCAGAACGACAAAGGCAATGTAACTATCTGGAACATTGGTAAAAAGGGTTTCGAAAGCCTTACCAAACTAGGATATAATACAGATGAAACATATAAAGATATTTTCCATCATCTGAGTTTCCCTGATGTTCAGTCAGCAGCTCAGGCCGCTATGAAAGCTTTTGAACATCATGAATTTGATGTAATTGAGATTGTTTACAGTGAGTTTAAAAATGCTGCAACCCAGCGCTTTGCTGTTGAAAGATTTTTACCAATTCCTAAGGCTGCAACTTCTATTACTAAAAAAAGTAATACAGATTTCATCTTCGAACCTGAAAAAGATGTTTTAATTGCTGAGCTGATGCCAAAGATTCTGAATACACAGTTATACAAAGCCGTACTGGATGCAAATGCCAGTGAACATGGCGCCAGAATGACTGCAATGGATAAAGCAAGCGAAAATGCAAATGAACTATTAAAATCATTGAAGATTTCATACAACAGAGCACGTCAGGCATCTATTACAACAGAATTGACAGAAATCGTCAGTGGTGCAGCTGCTCTTCAAGGTTAATTTTTATCTTTAATTCTTATTACAATGGCAATTGAAATTTCCTCAATAATTCCGCATATTGAAGTATTGGTATTTGCCAGCGATAAGCCATTGACTGCTTACGAAATTCTGGAACTGATCAATAATGCCTTTGGCTTTATGGAAGAAAGGGTTTCTATCGAACAGATTGAAGCTGCTCTGGAAGGAATTAAAGAAAAATACAACAGTGAATTTTATCCATTTGAAGTAAAAGAAAGCGGAGGTGGATTTCAGTTTCTGACTAAACATACTTACCATAAGACAGTTATTCAACTGAATGGTGACAAGTTCCTTAAAAAGCTATCTACGGCTGCCATGGAGACACTGGCAATTATTGCCTATAAACAACCAATCACCAAAGGCGAAATAGAACTCATACGCGGTGTAAACAGCGATTACAGTATTCAGAAATTATTAGAGAAAGAACTGATACTGATCAGTGGAAGAAATGAAGCCTTACCCGGACATCCATTGATTTATAATACTACCAAGAACTTCATGGATTATTTTGGCATCAATACCCCGGATGATCTTCCGAAAATAAGAGAAGTTTTGGCCGAACAGGACGTAAAACCTTCCTTAATAAGTGAAATGGATTTCAAATCCTTCACTGGTGATGCTGAAAATGAAGAAGAAATAAAGGATGAATTACCTGATACAGAACCACATTCCAATTTAACCATCAACGAGAATGGGGAGATTACCGATATAGAGGAGGAAGGAGACAGGAGTCAGGAGACAGAATAATACAAAATGTAAATTAATACAACCAATACTTTATACCAATAATTATTAAAGTCATTCACCTTTAATATTATACTATCATGCCAATGATATTTAAATTACTATCAATCGAATAGATACTGTGATTCATCAAATACAACCACACTGAACTGAGTTATACAAGTTCCTTTCACTTAAAACTCAAGAGAGTTTGCTCCTTTCAGCTATATTTATTAAGGATTTACAATCCAGATTACAGAAGATTATGCCATAAAAGCAGGTGCTTTTGCGGCTATTACTGGTGCTTTTACGGAAAAAGCAGGTGCTTTTGCGGTTATTACTGTTGCTTTTTCGGCTAATACTGGTGCTTTTATTATAAATGCAAGTGCTTTTTTGACAAATGCAGGTGCTTTTTCGGCTATTACTGGTGCTTTTTCTTTTATAGCAGGTGCAATAATGGCTATTGCATGTGTAATATTCTTAAATACAGTTGTAATTTCAGAATGGTTTTACCTTTTCTCCAACCATTTTTTTATTGCAGCTTAGCAATCAATATGATATTTTATCAGCTTCAGCTTAATATGGGTTTAAAAATGAATACCTTATCATGCTTTCGTCAATGTCCTTATTATACTAAAAAAGCTTCTCATTTCTGAGAAGCTTTTTTTATTATTACTTTATTAATTTATATTACCATTTCTTAGCCTCGCCCTTTCCTTTTTTCAAAGCAAATATTCTGGTAAGATTGAAACCAAAACGGGTACCATCGCCCCACTTTTCAGTAGTTTGATTAATAAAAGTTCTTTCCGTCATACCAACTGCATTGGTGAAATGCAACTGAAATACGTGACCACCGGTTTCGAAATCAAAACCAAGAGATAAAGTATTTACAGTACCATTCATTTTATTGAACTGATAGTAATATTCAGCAGTAAAGTTTACTCTTTTTGAAATTCTTACTCTGGTTTGCATACCTAAAGAAAAGAAATTATTTGTATTTACTGTTGAATCTGTTACTTTATTAAAATGAACTAATGTAGGTGTTATCTGGAAAGAGAATACATCATTGAATTTCCTGCCAATAGCAAATGCATGAGCATAACTAATAGCATCAGTACCCGACATATTATTAGCCTTAAGATAGGCATCATCAGTTGCATCCATTATAGTTCCTATGTAAGTAACTGTAATTGGCATATTTATTTTACCGGTAGACTGACGCAATAATTTATACTTTACAAAACCATCAAATTCTTTCTGATAGCTGCTTCTGCCAATACCCACCATCAACCTGTTGGTAACACCATAATCCAGCCCAAAACGGATTGTAGCAGGACCATCCAAACCAAACATTTCTTCACTACCACCTTTTAACGGTGCAAAGCGGTGAAGGATTCTGAAGTCCATATTGCCTTCACCAATAGTTTCAATTGAAGGTCCTTGTATAACTCTTGTACTCTTGAATGTAGCAGTAGTATAATCGGTAGATGAAGCAGCAGCTTTTTTGTCGCCTTCATCCATCATTTTAAAAATATCGGTAGTATCTTTCTGTGCAAAGCCAAAAGATACAAATGTCATAAAAGCTGATGCTAATAATATTCTTTTCATTATTCTTAATTTATTAATTATTCAGGATAAATTTATTCGTAAATAGAAGTTACAGTAATATCTTGTTCAGCAGCTATCTTCTGACCAATGTACAATCCTTTGATACCATAGTCTGCAACTTTTACTTTAAAATTAGCCTTGGCAATTACTTTACCACCCGCTATTTCAATTGTACCGGTAGTAGTAACTTCTTTAGGAGTACCATGTATGGTCAATGTTCCTTTTACTGTTACTTTATAAGTTCCGTTTTTAGCGAAATCTACTTCTTTAATATTAGTAATAAATCCTTGAAACTTAGCGTTAGGAAACTTAGTGCTTTCCATGTAGTTTTCGTTGAAATGATCTTCCAGCAATGAGTTGGAAAACTTAAACCCTTTTATCAAAGCACTAAAAGCAATCTGACCATCACTTGATTTCAAAAGACTTTGTACCTGATTGTTGGTACAACCACCTTCTTCTGTAATAGGTTGAAACTTGATTTGAGCTGACTTCGTCTGATACACTTTCTGAGAGAAAGATGCAAAGCTGATTAAGCCTGCAGCGATAATTAATGATACTTTTTTCATAATACTAATTTTGTTGTTGTTTACCTAATTTGATTTTATTGTTTGATTAATTGTTTGGTGCCCCGTTCAGCAACCATGTTCTGATAGAACTTATTTCGCAATCTGTTAATTTAGGTCCACCAAGAGGCATAGGATGCCCAAATCCTGTACCCTGAATATCTAAGAAAGTCATTCCACCAAATTGTGTAGGATCATATCCACCGGTAGTGTCTAAATTCTGAAAATATGGATTAGGATTAGGATTACCATTTAAAGTATCTCTTGCAGTAAGATTATAATCTTTAAAATTATAGACATAACCATATCCATAAATAGCTGCAGAAGTACTATCTCCATGACATTTGCTACAATGAGTGACTAATATTTTTGACACTGCTTTAAAACTTGGTGCATCATCGCAGGATACCTGCTTGCTGGTGCATCCAGTGTTTGATGCCCATATAATTATTGCACAGAAACCAATCAATGCAATAAAATATTTTGTTATCTTCATTTCTGTAAATTTATTAAGTGATTATATTATTAATGAGTATAGTGAAACCATATCCAGTTCTTCACAGCAGCAATTTCACAATCACTCAAATTAGGTCCTTTTAATGGCATCTGATGTTTACCTGAAGAAGTTTCTATATCTGCTACTATAATACCATAGAAATTTCCATAAACAGGATTATAGGTTAATGCCAGTACCTGATTGGAATCCAGACTATTAAATACCACACCGGCACCAAATTTGCTGGAAGTAATACTGTCACCATGACATTTATTACATTCACCGGCTAAAACTGCCGATGCAGTTGCAAATGTAGAATCATTATTGCAAGTTACCTGTTTACTACTACAGCCAGAACTGGTAGCCCAGACAATAATTGCACATAACCCTCCTAATGCAATAAGATACTTAGTAATCTTCATGTTTTCTTTTTTATATGATTGATTGTATTATTTATTAATGATAATTGCCTTATTAATATTAATAATGGTTCCTCCACTTAACAAGTCAGCATCAGATCCAAAACATATACCTTTTACAACTGTTTTGTTGCCAACCTTCAATCCTTGAGCTGGATTCTGAAGCAAGCAATTGATAACAGCAGTAGAATCTGTTCCTACCAACGCAATTGTAGTATCGGAAGTAACTTCTTTAATAGTTCCGGAAACTTCTACAGCTTTTTCCAGATAAGTAGAGTCCCAGTGTGCTTTATTGGTTTTACATGAACTCAGGAATTCATCGGAGGTAACAGTTACTGCAGATTTAGAAGCAATATCCAATGGTCTGTTGCAAACAACCTTTACGTAGTAGTACACACCACAAGCAGAAATAATTCCGATTACAATAAGAGCTGATAATACTTTTTTCCAAGTTTTCATAAATGCAATTTTAATCTTGATTTGAGATTAATCTGAACAAAGCACCTGATACAAATATAATGCCAGGTGCTTTGCCGATGTTATTTTATATAATTGATAAAATCATTATTGTACTGAAACAGGTACCTGAGCAATCCTTTCAATGCCGTCGTTTACAATTACATAGTAAATACCAGGAGAAACAAATCTTCCCGGATTAAACTTAATATTGTTTTCACCTGTTACAGCATCTACTGTAAGGCTGTTCATCTTCTTACCAAGACTATTATACAAGTCTATATTTACCCTGCCATTCATGGTAGCAACATAGTCTATATTTACTGGTTGACCCGTAACTATTGGATTTGGATAAACAGACTTAACAAAGTTCTTTACCGGTTTTACATTTACTGCATTAATCTCAGAATAAGTAGCTAATCCATCGTCATCCACTTCCTTAATTCTGTAATAAGCTATGTTTGAACCTAATACCTTATCTTCGAAAGAATAGGTTTTAAGCGAAGTGGACATTCCTGCTGCAGTTACTTTAGCGATAGCAGTAAATGCTTCATTATTGAAACTTCTTTCTATTTCAAAATAGTTTGTATTGTTTTCAGTAGCTGTTTTCCAGATAAGGTTTACATTATTGTTTCCAATCCATGATGCATTCACCGTTTCAAACTCTACAGGGCTAACTGCTACAACCTGTGTAGAAGTTGTTCCTAATGCATAGTAACCATTACCTCCACCTGTTCCACCTACTGTAGCAAATGTCAATACTTTAGCAGCAGAAGTAGTAACAGTGGCAGGAGCAGTCCAGGTTAGTCCTGTATAAGTATAGCTAGTACCCGAAGTGCCAAGTGGCGTATTGTGATATCCTTCGTTGGAAGATACTGTTATTTTTGAATTTGAAGAAGTGAGTGTTCCAGTAACAGCTTTAATATCTATTCCCCACTCAGCTTCTGTTGCTCCCTGATTGTAAGTAACAGTTATGGGATAGGCTTTACCTTTTACAACGGTAGTTCCAATACCGGCCAATGTAACTGTGCCCTTTGTACCTTTATGACAGGTACATCCTGCTGTTGATTGCCCGGTAATACCAGTACTGTATTCCGACTTTTTAATACCTGAAGTAGCTAAAATAGTTAATAAAGCTAATCCTGATAATGTAATAACCCCTTTCTTCATATTTGTTTGTTTTTAGTTACTATTCAATGTTTCTTCTGGCAAACAAGTTTTTTCTTTAATAATCAATGTATAATGATTATTGAACTGAAACAGGCAATTGCGCTATTTTCTCTGCACCGTTACTTACCACTATATAGTATATTCCCGGTGATACAAAACGACCTAAATTGAACTTAATATCATTTTCACCTGTTACTGCATCTGTTGTCAGGCTGTTCATTTTCTTTCCAAAACAATTGTACAATTCTATATTTACTTTACCATTTTCCAACGCAACATACTGTAAATTAACTGGTTGTCCAGTTATTACCGGATTAGGATATAATGTTTTTACAAAGTTTTTAACCGGTTTGATATTCACAGCTCTTGTTTCTGAAAAATCAACAGCACCACTCTTATCTGTTTCCTTAATTCTGTAATAAGCAATACTTGAACCAACAACTAAATCGTTTACAGAGTATGATTTCATTGACTCAGAATTTCCGGCAGCATTTACTTTAGCAACAGTTGTAAAGGTTTCGCCGTTAAAGCTTCTTTGCACTTCAAAATAATTTGAGTTGGTTTCGGTTGCTGTTTTCCATTCAACGTTTACTTTGTTCTCACCTAACCACGATGCATTCACAGTTTCAAATTCAACTGGTGCATTGGTAGTGGCAATAGTGTCGGAAAAAGTTCCTTTGGCATCTTTACCGGCACCAGAACTTGTAGCAGATGTAGACCCTAGCGTAGCAAATGTAAATTTAACCACCGTACCCACTGTTAATCCTGTTGTACTCCATTTCATACCCGTATAAGTATAGGTGCTGCTTGCAGTAGATGTTAAAGGTGCACTGTGTGTAACTTCGGTAGTACCACTTAGTTTCATACCTGTTCCTGCGGTTAATGTTCCTGCAGTTACTTTAAGATCTAAACCCCAGTATGACATAGCTGAACCAATATTATATACCAGTGTAAAAGGATATGTTGCTCCTGCCTTTACGTGTGTAGGAAGCCCCTGCAATGTAACTGTACCTGCACTACCACCGTGACAGCTACAACCGGTACTACTACCCGTAATACCAGTAGCATGATCGGTCTTTTTGATGCCCGATGTAGCCAAAATTGTTAATAACGCTAATCCGGTTAATGTAAGTAGCCCTCTTCTCATAAATGTACTGTTTGTTTTTTTTTTAAATAAATAATGAAATATAAATTTATATTGATTCAATAATATAATAATATATATATGTGTTTAAACTTTGCCAAATAAACCACGTCGAACGATTTATCTAACATTATTCCACTAATTTCATAATTATTTAATAATCGTTGTAAGATGACGCTTAGAAATATTCTGCTGCCCAATCCTTTGAAAAAAATCCTTCTTTATACTTTTTTTAACTAAAATCAAGTCGTTTTAATATAAATGTTGAATGATTTTATCAAATTCCAGCTTTACTCAATGTTACATACTAATCAGACCACTGTACTTATCTCTATTCCACTGTACGTATTTCATACTATATCTGTAACACCTTTCAACCTGATATTTCCTTATTTCGAAAGCGTAAAAATAACAGAATGAGCCAAACATTTTGTTAAAAACATCAATAATTTACGAAATCAATTTCGTTTTAACTTTTCTTAACTCATAATAAATTAAAAATCTAACCTTCCTGATCTATTAGTTGATGTTTAGCTTAAATATTTCATATCAATAAATAACTAAATCCTTTCTTTGTGCAGGTTTGAATACAATGATTTATTAATAAATAATCAAAACATCAAACAGGCTAATATTGTTCAGACTGATTTCATCAACTCATTTTAATAATTGAAAAATAATGAGAAAGTATTTACTGCTTTTTATTTTAATGAATGCTACGCTGATATGCTTTTCTCAGACAGCATCAGTGAATGAATTACTGAATGTAAAAGGTCAGGCTGTTACTACTATCCATCACAATACAATTACTGACAATTACGGCAGAACGCTGGCACAGTTATTAAACGATCAGCCCGGCATAGTCATCAATGGGGCATATCAGCCTGTGGGTAGTCTGGTGAGTATTTATATGGAAGGAACCCTGGGAGGTAGAGCCCTGATACTGATAGATGGTATCCCCGTTTATGACCCTTCAAGCCTGCCCGACTATTTCGATATTAATCTTATTTCTTTATACGAAATTGAAAGCATTGATATTTATCATGGCACACAAAGCAGCACAATGGGCAATGGTGCCTTTGCCGGAGCAATCAATATTATTACTATTAAAAAAAATGTCAGCAAACCTGTTCAGTTAAGTGCTGCACAAAGCATTGGTAATGAAAATACTTTGAACAGCAATCTGCAACTGTATGGCAGCACTGACCGATGGAATTATGCTGCATCCTATTCGCATTTGAGCACCAATGGTTTTTCGCTGGCGCACGACAGCGTTGGAAATAAAGGATTTGACAATGATGGCTATACCGGCAACATATTGAATACGCATGTAGCATATTCCGCAGGAAAGTATCTGCAATGGAAGGCAAACTGTTTGTACAGTCAGTATAAAGCCGACTCGGATGGCGATGCTTTTCAGGATAGTAAACAATATTATTACAACAATAAACAACTGAACTTAGGCACAGGATTTATTGTAAAAAAGAACAATACTTTGCTGGTGGGCAATTATCAGTATTCTTCTTCCAACCATTACTTTCATTACGACAACGAGTATCATGAAAACTATGTGGGCAAGGCAAATTTTGCAGAGCTATACCTGCAGCAAACCTTGTCTTCAAAACTAAAGCTTTTGTTGGGGACCGATTATAGTTCAGCATACATGAACAATGCCTTTTACGACTCTACTTATGGTCAGGAACATCTGTATCCAACCATAAACATGTTTAGTACTTATGGCAAAATATCGTACAGTACAAAAGATAGCTCCCTGGGCATAGATATTGCCGCAAGAGCTACACATCATACTGCTTATGGATGGGTGTATTCGTACAACATAGGGGCAGACTATAAACTGACTAAAGCAATAAATTTATTTGCCGGTATTGCTACCGGATTCAAGTCAGCTTGTCTGTATCAGTTGTACAACAATTACGGGTCGGCCGACAGCGCACTGGTACCTGAAAAAACACTGAACTATCACCTGGGAATTTCATTCAGACAAAAACAGTTTACACAAAGACTTCGCTTGTATTATTATACATCAAAAGACCTGATTTACTGGGATAATAATATCAGTATGTATGATAATTTCAATAAACAAAAAACATGGGGATTGCAGTATGAAATGGAATGGAAATTAAATACCAATTTTAGTATTACGGCAAACTATACATTGCTGAAGGGGCAGGATTATACCATCGGGCATCAGCGCTATTCCGATACCGTTACCTATCCATATTTATTCCGCCGTCCCGAACATGTAGTGAACATGGGAATTCATTACGCTATAAAGTCTTTTAAAATTGGCATCAGCGGTAGATATGTAAGCGATTATTACGATGTTAATCCGGGCAATACCGATTATATCATCCCACACTTCGTAGTACTGAATGCCTATTCAAATTATACCTTCCATCAGCATTGGCAGGTGTTTGCCAGTATTCAGAACCTGCTGAACAATACATTTTACGATGTAACCGGATTAAATTCTATTCCAATGCTGATCAACTGTGGTATCCGTTTTCAACTATAAACAAACTGTGGTTTATTACAGAATATCGAAAGAATCGGTCGTAATAATAGCCCTGATAGATGTGGGAGGGAAAGGAAGCGACAATATATAATTTTCCTTGATCACTACTTCGTAATTTCTATGGCCACCACTGGCCATTTTCTTCAGATACGATATAGCTTCTACCGGAATAAGTATTTCTGTTCCCTGAAGAGAACCATGACTGGTAGTAGATGTTTCATCGAAAACTGTGGCTCTGAAAAACTGTAATTTGTCCATTATTGTATGTATAGCTATATAAAAATGCAATGCTGTTGAAACAACAAAGCGACACAAGGTAGCTTTTAATCGATAGCAGATATGTTATAATTCATTTTACAGCGATAATGTATCATCAAATCAAAAGACTTAATTCATCAATACATCTTTATATGAATGAATAATTTTATATCAATCCACATTTCCTGATGGCGTATAAAATGAGTTTTTATTGCATCCACATCTTGTGATGGTATATAAAATTGATTTTTAGTGTATCAACATCATGTGATAGTATATAAAAAAGATTTTTAGTGTATCAACATCATGTGATGGCATATAAAATTGATTTTTACTCTA
>Ga0364886_10475_pt1 | contig 18941 bp, 18 predicted proteins | sample ExccelJu500001D3_4_FD_206926 | JGI IMG/M metagenome (GOLD analysis project Ga0364886, IMG submission 206926) | Enriched cells from Trout Bog Lake Hypolimnion, Wisconsin, USA - BchlTB.July23.5000.01.D3 | ecosystem: Environmental > Aquatic > Freshwater > Lake > Hypolimnion/Profundal zone | place... | reverse complement strand
CATTTCGCTGAAGCTGAGTCGTCGAGCCATCCGCAATTCGTCGGCAAGGAGTGGAACGAGGTCGAGCAGGAGATCCATCGTGATTGGGAAATGTCCCATCCGGGAACCTGGAATACTGTGGAAAATGCCATTCACTTTGGCTGGGACACAACCCGAAGGCACCACTGACAGCACGGCCGTCGCAAGGTGCAGATCATCGGTCGCATTGGAGGTACTATGCCGAAGATATATGACAATCCGAAGGAAAACTGGGAGCCGCGAGAAGAAAAACCTACACGTCCCACCCTGGGCAACGGGCCGGCCGGTCCCTCGGCGCAGACGGACAACCGGGTAAACCTCGCTCTGATAGCGCTAGCGCTGGCCTTCGTGCTTGTCCTGATGCTTTTCAAGGTCGCACGGGGGGAGGTGGTGGGTCAGGGGATGCTGAACCTGCCTCATGACGAAGCACAGATTGCAGCGTCCTGCTAGCGGTGAGACCGAACTCCATGATCTGGCCAGAGAGGGCCAAGAATGGGCCAAGAATGGGCCAAGAATGGGCCAAGAATGGGCCAAGAATGGGCCAGCAAGGCGCAAATGCCTCCTTCGCCAGCGAGCCCGTCAAGCCTTGACAACTACAATGGGAACGTCGTGCTCCTGTCCCCATTGCTGCCACTCTTCGGAGCTTCGAGAGGCAAAGACTGACTGGTACTGGTCCGGCGTGCCGATGGCAAGTCTATCTTCCAGGTTCTTCTTGAAATGCGGTTCCAGGGCCGCCAAGGCAATCCAGCCATCCTTGGTCTGATGGATGTTGTACTCCGGAATGCCGCCTCCCAAAAGGGCTCCCGGCGCCGTGACACCGTAACGAAGCGGTTCGGCCATGGACTGGGCCGCGACCGAGAGGGCCACTTCGGCAAATCCGCCATCCTGACCACGCTCCCGGGCCACGAGCAGCGCAAGGGCACTGCTCACGGTCAGTTCCGCGCCGGCCATGTCGGCCATCAGCGTGCGCGGCATGTTGGGCGGGCTCAATATACCCAGGGAGGCCTGATAGGTGAGGTCATGCCCTGCCTCGTTATCTCGGGGAGCCGGATAGCCAACTATTGCAACGTGGCAAAGCCGGGGAAACTTCGCGTGCAAACTGGACCACCCGAGCCCTAGTCGCTCCAGCGCAGCCGGTCTCGATGCGGTAATGAGTAAATCCGCTTCCCCCAGCAACTCGTCGAGGAGGACCCGGTCGAGAGCGTTTTTCAAATCCAGCCTGAGCACCGTGTGGCCGGCTGCCATGTCGCGATACCATCCGGCGTGGTAGAGCTCCATGGGGTCACCCGCCGGGGGCTCCAATTTGGTGACCTGGGCGCCCAACTGCAAAAGACGCGCTGCAGCCGCAGGGCCGGGGAGATTCACTGCAAGATTCAGTACACGAAGGCCGTCGAGAGGTCCCATATTGTCTCCTCGTTCGGTCCACTCGGCAAGCACCCGCCAAAGGACCGTTGTCTCGAGGCGCCAGGAGGGCGCCGGTGGAACACGTGAGCCCGCTAAAAAAAACCCCGTCAGTACCCGCGCACAATGACTTCCAGGTGTCCGTCATTCGGGCAGAAGATGAGGCCGTGGATCGGAACGTCCTTGGGAATCAGCGGGCTCGACCGGATGATGGAGACCACCTGCGCCACATTTTCCTCCGGGCAGGTAAAGGCTCCGAGCCACTGACCAAGATCAGGGACCAGAGCGTCAATGGTGTCAGGATCGATTCCCCTGGCAGCCATCTTCGCTTTGAGGTCAGCGGGATTGACGAAGGCCATGCCGCAATCCCGGTGGCCGATGACGAAGACTTCCTCAACGCCCAAAAGGAATATGGCAACGACCAGGCTGCGGATCACGCCCCCGTTGGGGTCGATCAGGGTGTTGCCTGCGTTCTTGATGACCTTGGCGTCGCCGCGCTTGATTCCCATCGCCGGTTCAAGAAAATCCACCAACCGGGTATCCATGCAGGTGAAGATGGCAAATTGTTTCTTGGGATTTTTGGGCAGGGGCGGGAACGCGCCGGGCCGGACGAACTTTTTATTCGCGCTCAGGATCGTGTCCATAAGTTGCATCGGTCTCTCCCTCTCATGCTCTGGCAAGAGTTGACTCAAAGGTTCGTTTAACAAAAAAAGGCTCACAGTTCATTAACTGTAAGCCCTTGATTTATTACAGCACAGATTACAGCATGAGGTCCCATGCTGTAATAAATCGGGGGCAAAATGGCACGTTCCAGAAGCACGATGTTCACCGACACCATGGTCCGAAAACTGAAACCGGAGGCTTCCAATACACCCGGTCTGAGGGGAACGGATTCACGATACGGGTAATGCCCTCCGGTGTCAAGTCCTGGCTGTACCTCTACCCTTTCGGTGGGCAGCGCCTGGAGTTAAATCTGGGGAGCTATCCTGAGGTTTCCTTGGAGACCGCGCGGAGCAAATTCGAGGAAGCCAGGAAGAAGGTGAAGAACGGTGTTGACCCGCTGGCCGAAAAAGCCGAGGCCGCCGAGGAACGCCGCCATGAGTTGACCTTCGACCAGCTGGCGCGCGAGTACATAGCCAACAACGTCGATGGCCAGCTGGTGGATTTCTCGGCGTACGGCATCAGGCGCATCCTACTCACCTCCGGCAAGCCAGGCGGCGTGGTCGTAGTTCTTCATGGTCCCAATCAGTTCCAGCGCCTGGGGCCCCAGGAATACAGTGTGATCCGCCCGGTTCTTGTTGAGGGCGGTTTCGATCTGGCGCTGGTACCTGTGCTGAGCCGCGCCTTGGTTCTCTCCTTCGGCAGGGTCCACCTGTTGCCGGTAATCTCGTCCGAGGGATTGACTACGGCCCCGGTTACCGTCGCTACTATGTCATGAGCGGCAAAACGGTAGTGTTGCTCTTGATCGGCGGAGACAAGTCAACGCAGAGCAACGACATAAAGTCGCAAAGGCATATTGGAACCGACAACAGAGAGGATGATGGACATGACGCGTAAAACCGGAAACTACGATGAATATCATCTTGAGTGGCTCAAAGACCCCGAAAACGCTGCTGCATTTCTCAATGCCGTAATCGAAGACGATGATAAGGACGCTTTTTTGCTGGCATTACGCGATGTCGCGCAAGCTCAGGGAGGGATGACGGCCATTGCTGAGAAGACGCATGTCAGCCGGTCGAGCCTCTACAAAACCTTGTCAAAACGGGGAAACCCGGAGTTTAACAGTATTTCAAAGCTGTTGCACAGCATGGGGCTACGTTTGACGGTAGAGCCGGACATGCATACACACGGTGTGTGGTAGAGGAGATCGAGTAACCTCTCGGCAAACGAGGAGAGCACAGCGGGTTCATTTGCTGCGCGTGGTTGGGATTTGTCCGATGGGGCCTGTAGAGCCTCTTGACTTTATACTAAAAAATAGTATAGGATTTCCCATGACATGGATTGTCACCTACAGCAACAAGGCCGGCAAGCAGTACAACGCCCTTCCCCCCGCAGTACAGGACCGGCTTGACCTGCTGACGGCGGAATTGGAGCTGCTGGGCCCGTACCGCCACAACTGGAAGAACTATTCGAAGCTGGCAGGGCAAGCCCAGAGGTATCATTGCCATATCAAAAAGGGCAAGCCGACCTATGTTGCCGTGTGGGAAGTGGTCGAGGATCAGGTTAGGCTTGTGGAGGTCACCTATGTTGGAACACACGAAAAAGCGCCCTACTGAGAAGCTCGTTCCGCTTCACCTGATGGTGCACCCCGCCAATGTCGCCACTATCACCAAGTATGTGGAGCAACTGGAAAATTCCGACTCTATTCCCTGGCGCGAGGTGGCGGGGCGGCGCGGCAGCATCCCTTCCCCATCCTGCGCGGCGCCAGGAGCAAGGCTGCACTCACTCAGACCCGCTTGTCGGAGCTGACCGGAATACCTCAGCGGCACATTTCTGAAATGGAGCAGGGGAAGAGGGCTATCGGAAAGGAGACGGCCAGGAAGCTGGCAATGGCGCTAGATCTCGATTACCGCATGTTTTGATAATTGGTTGCCCGATGTTCTCTCATCTGCCTTTAGGCGTCTTGTAAAGTTTGTTACTTCTGTCATTTCGTCAACGGCGAAGCGACTCACCCGCCGGTTTTCGGGGCGGGTGCTATCGTTTTGTTTGGACATCTCGTTATGCTTGTCTTAATTGAATTTAAAACTACGAACCCTTTTACTTCCCGGCTTTGCGAGATATTCTCTGGTTAAATCACATCGGGAATTTTTGACTGCCCGGCGTCAAAGTGCTGTTTGCACAACCAGCGATATTCGCCGGTATACGTTGGGACGCGATGCAGGCCCAGCCGTTCGTGGTTGGGGTCCAATTCGCGCAGCAGGCTGTGCAGCACCAGGATGCCGGAGCGCTCCACTTCACTGAGCATTTTCCCAGGAGGCACGTCGCGGCCCAGGGCTTTGATTTCGGTCGGAAGCTTGTCGATAAGGGCCTTCGACAGATCCAGTTGATCTTTAATGCCCCATGTCTCTGTCGTCTTTGTACCAAAGAAGGTATTGATGCCAGGAACGGCGACAGGGACGACGGTTTTCAAGATATTGAAAACAAAATTTGCATAGGGTGCCATTTTCGTCACCCACACATCCGGTTCGTCAATCGGGTATACACCCTTGTCCGGTTCGGAAACCGGATGCTGGCACCCCTCTGCCTCGCACCATAGTTGCAGCTCCATTGGGTATGAAAAGAGCTCTCTTTTTGAGAAGTTGACATCCCGTGGTCGGAGCGTGAAAAGACGCGGCCCATGTTTGGCTTCATCAGCTATGGCGAACATCATTGCCATAAAGTAATCGGCAATGCGGCTGGCCATACCGTCAAGTTGTTCTTTGATCTCCCGCAACTGAATATCCACCGCGCGTTCTTCAAAGCCAAACAGCAGTTCAGCTATGGATTGTCTTTTGGAACAATCCTGACAGCGGATCGTGCTATCGCCCTCAGCCAGCCATTGACGCAAAGCGTGAATATTGAAACGCCCTTTGCACTGAAGATCACCAACGGTTTCCGGGCAGGGCACCGCAAAGCGGTAGCGCCCTTCCATTCCTGGCCAGTTGTCGGTGATCATTTTCTGCAATGTGTGCTGGATGATGTTCATGAAATATTCCGGCCATACCGCCTGGACATAGATATGAAACTCGCGCCCGCGTTTTTCCAGCATGGCCTGGCCATGGGGTGGATGGCTCAGGAACATTCCTTTTTGCCAGTGCATGCGATGAATGCTACCTAGAGTATTATTTTGCTCGACGGCGTAATCATGGGTGCGGACGATCATCCACGGCACCAGGCCGGTAGGGTCTTCTTCCATGGCGCAGATCATGGCAATGCGCCGCTGATTTTCACTCGGTCTCTGTTCGGGGAGCCAGGGGAGTTCAGGACGAATCTGCGGCACATGCTGGGCGACAAGGCTGGCTTTGCCATCGGGGAGGCGATAGGAAACGTCGTACTTTTCCATCAGGCGCAGGAAGAACGGATAGATGGACGGGTCGTAGCGCGGTTCGTCTTTAAACGCATGATCGTGCCAAACTTCATACAAATGTTTATCTGGAAGTATTCCTTCGCTTTCGGCTGTAACGCGGTCTTCCAGCACAAAGCCGATAGCTTTGGTCAGCCATTGGGGTTGCAGCACTACGTCATCCCGCAGGCGTTCATCGTCGCTGTAATGGACGATATACCCCAAATCGTGCATCAGGTGCGCCAAGGTTTTCGTGGCAATGGGAGTCAATTCATGTTTGGCGCAGGTATCGGAAAAAGCTGTATAGGAAACGCGCGGTTCAGGGTGGGCGATCAACTCATCGCGGGCGGCTTTCCATTGAGGACTGAAGAGCATTCCCATTTGTTCTAATTTGGATGCCTGCTCGGCGATAATCTTTTTCAACGCTGCAATGCCGACCATCTCGCCAGTTTGCCCATCGGGGACTAAACTATCTACCTCGTAAAAACCGACGATCATGTCGCCGTATTGTCGTTGGAGAACGGGCCGGTCGATGCGGGCGATGCGCTCGCCTGTTTTGCAGTGCGAGGAGACGATCAGCACACGTGCGTCATTCCCGACCCGTATGCGGATCATGTTCAGCCAATCTTCCACCTGACCCGCCTGGACGCCGCGGCGTGGCTCCCAGACCAACAGGTAAAGCGAACGGCGGCTGAAGAAGAACTGGTGCGTGACGCGGTAAACATCCTGCCCGCCAAAATCCCAGGCGTTGAGTTGAATCTTAACCTTTTCCTTTGTTGGATGCGGCAGGAGTAAACCGTGAATGTCAATCTCGACGCCGTGCGTGGTCGGTTCGTTCTTTTGCGGCGCTTCATCCTTGTTGCCCTTCAATGCCTTGAGCAGGGTGGTCTTGCCGGCGTTACCCTCGCCGACCAGCACCAGTTTGGCTTCGTAGAGTGGCTCGGCGTTTTCAAGACTGCGCAGATAAGCTATGAGTTCATCCTGGCCAGCATCGTAGGCGCTTTGCAGAGCGGGGTTGAGGGGGTTGCCGTTGAGGTTCAGGTCCACCAGATTTTCAAGTTTAGCTAAGGAAGATGAAATGTCAGAGAGATAATTTTCGGAAAGAAACAGGTTCTCAAGTTTTTTTAGTTTGATGATTTCTGCTGGGAGTTGAGCAATTTTCAAATCAGACAAGTTTAGTGTTTCTAAATTACATAAATCAAAAAGCCAGTCTGGAATACCAGTCAGTGGATTGCCCCAAATATATAGATTTTTAATTTGTGTAAGCCGTTTAATGCTAGGAGGTAAGTAAGTTAGGTTGTTGCCTCCAATAGCCAGATGAACAAGGTTACTCAACTGACCAACACCGTCATGCAATACATCCAATTTATTACTATTTATAATAAGGGTGCTCAAGAGTTTTAAATCACCAATCGCCTCTGGCAATCTAGTCAGTACGTTGTCAGCGAGATGCAGTTCTGTCAACTGCGAGAGTTGTCCAAGCGACTCTGACAGTGATGTCAGTTTGTTGCCGGAGAGATCAAGTAACTGCAACTGCGAGAGCTGTTCCAGCGACTCTGGCAGTTTGGTCAGTTTGTTGTAGGAGAGGTTCAGTACTTTCAACTGCGAGAGTTGTCCCAGCAAATTTGGCAGTGTTGTCAGTTTGTTGTGGGAGAGGTACAGTTCTGTCAGCTGCGTGAGTTGTCCCAGCGACTCTGGCAGTGTGGTCAGTTTGTTGCCGGAGAGATTCAGCTCCGTCAACTGCGTGAGTTGTCCCAGCGACTCTGGCAGTGTGGTCAGTTTGTTGCTGGAGAGATTCAGTTCCGTCAACTGCGTGAGTTGTCCTAGCGACTCTGGCAGTGTGTTCAGTTTGTTATGGGAGAGATTCAGTTTCGTCAACTGCGTGAGTTTTCCCAGCGAGCCTGGCAGTTCGGTAAGTTCTATGCTGCCGAGGTCGAGTTCAATTGCGCCAGATTGCATGACTTTTTCGATTTTCTTTTCTGCTTCGAGATATGCTTCATCATGTGCCATGGTTGCCTGCCTTTCATTGCGGATTATAATTGGTCTCCGAGGTTTAGATTCACTTTCAAACATATCCCACGTTCCGAACTCGAGGTCTCCTTTCTGGCCATCATGACTTTTAAGGTGGATGGCCAGTCCCAGCCCTCCCTGTTGGATTGCCTAATTAAAATGCAATATAAATTAAAGTCGGCTATTGATCAAGTTAATTGTTGAGTTCTGACGTGCTAAAGATTTTGAGGATGGGGGCGCAAGTGCACGAGTTCCGGGTCCCAAGCGGGCTCTGGTCGCTTGCTTTTTAAAGTATTGGTTTTTTCTAAATATTTTGTAGGGTGTGCTGATACTTGACAGTATTACGGCAATGTCCGTGAGGTGTTACGATGGGGTCTGGCTTCTTTCGACACGATTGGTGGAATCCCCGCAGGGGCCGAGGGGACGTTCCAAGAATCCTAACCAACGTAACCGTCAAACCTACCGCATCTTGAATGGATGTTAGCTATTCTGTATTCTGTCTGGCGGCAAGCCAGTTGTCGGGAAGGAGTTTGTGGATCTGCTTGGCGGGGTGCCGCATGATGCGCCGCAGCACATCTTCGAGGTATTCCTGAGGGTTGATGCCCAGGTTGCGGCAGGTCTGGACCAGGGACAGGATGGTGGCGCTGGCTTTGCCGCCATCCTCGCTTCGTACTTTTGGCTCTACTTTTGGGGTCGGACCAAGCTAACCCTTATGAATTGTTCAGCTAATAGCCCAATAATAGGTGTTTGAAGGGCTTAAATAGGCCTTTTCAGTGCCAAAAACAGCATTATAAGCAGCGGTACGTTCGCACAAAGTGATCAATGACCCATCTTGCTCCCGAATCTTTCTTCCTTTAGCTTTAATGAAGGTTTCAATCGGTTTTTTTACATCATATTCAATATCGTTTACAATAATATTGTAAAAATCTCTTTCAATTTGTGGGATTCTGTGGACACCATACTTAATTCAATTTGATCGGCTGCTATTTAGTATGGTGTCCCCGGAACAATCAGAGTCCCTTACTATTTGCTCTCTTAAGGGAGCTGGAGTCCAAGGAGTAATGGCACCTATACTTTGACTACTATATCGACAGCTTAACGTACTGTGATCCATTTTCTGAAGGGACCCCACATAAGACGGATTTAAGGACAGAAGGTAACAAACGGCGGCCGGCCGCCGTTTATTGGAATTATTACATCTTGTGACTCAGAGTAACTCAGAGTATCTGTTCAAGCTATAGGCTCACCAGGTGACCCTCAGTCTTCAATCGCAACAATTGACTGGTTTACATTTAATTTCTTCGCTATTGCGGCAACAAGCTCGACTTCTGAATTATACACAGCATTATCAACAAGGTTATGATGATTCATGATGACTTGATTGTCAATACCATATGAAATAACTGAGCCCGCCCGAACTATACCCGCCATGTGCTCAGGGACGTCATCATCCACGGTCACGGCTACATGTGGAATGTGCTTCATGTTCTTTTCCTCTCTTGTGTATTCTTCGGTATTTCTACCTATGAACGTGGAACTCCTAAAACTGCTTTATGTTCAATTATGTTTTGGCCGCATAAAAATTTTACAAAACGCGCAATTATGAGAGCTGAAACAGCGAAACCCTCGGCTAGCGAGGGTTCACGTTGTAATGCTTTGATTGGGAAGGTGGATCAGCTTCCAAAGTTGCCCCGGCACCTGCGTTCGGCTTTCCTCCGCAGAGTCACTGCTTCCTCTTAGACGGCCGGAACAGCTGCCCACTCGATGCTGGCAGTGATCGGATCTAGCGCCTGGCGTAGAGCGCTTTCTTCGAGAGTTTTTACCCGGTACAGTTCGGCTGCAAGTTTCTGCACCATGGGCCATATTTCTGGGCTGCTTATGAGCCTCGCTGTCTCGCCGCAGAGGGATTCCCGATCTATTGGCTCACCGTTCTCAGCAAAGGTGTTGATATAATGAACAACCCTCCTGTGGTCGTCCGCTGCAGTTGTCGTGCTGCTAACTGAAATCCCATTGTCGTTTAGAAATTTGAGTTCGGCAATCTCCCCAGCAAGATGAAATTTGACCAAGTCCATGGTTGCCTGGTGCATTGTCGAAAGGTTCTTGAAGAAATAGGGCTCCAGATCGACTTCACAACCACCTAGTGAGTCTTCAGTAGGGATAATCGTGATTTTTACAATGTCCAGTGGTATCATGCACGCCACGATGGCGTGGCCGGCTTCATGGTAGGCTGTAGTTAATTCCATCAAAACCTCTCCTGATTAGCAATGATCTTCCGCCAGCCTCAACCAGCCCTCTGGGCGCCTGCCAGTTCGGGCAGCTGCTTTGATGAACCTGGGAAGCATGGCGGCCAGATCGAAGCGGTGATTGAAGCGATATTGATACTCACCGAGATACCGGTGAGAATACTTGTCAAAATCAAAGGCGTGATAGGTGCCCGTGATTGCAGTTTTCAAGTTCCCCAAGATCGTGTTGATCCAGTTGAAGCAGTCCATCTTTGTACTTTTGCCTTTGCCGACGATCTTCCGGTCATGAATGCAGCCGGCTTGTTCCACTGCTGTGAAACATGAAAGCCCATCTGATACGACCTGGGTACCGGGAACCAGCCTCTGGCTGGCCCACTGCTTAACTGCCTCTTGGCTGAACCCTTTTACCGATGAGAATACGGCATAAATCGGGTGCCTCTCATTGTTTGTCTGGACCGCCGCGATGAATGGTACTTTATTCTCGGAGCCACGGCCTCTTTTGCCGCCCTCAAGTTCACCGCCGAGATAAGCATCGTCGGCCTCGACACGGCCAGATAACTTGGTTGTTTGTTCCTGCTCAAACATGATCTGCATGAGCTTGTGCTTTACCAACCATGCAGTGCGATAACTGACGCCGATCAGGCGCTTCATCTCCAACGAAGAGATGTTATTTTTCGTCTGAGTCAGAAAATACATCGCCTGGAACCACTTTGTCAGAGGCAGCTTCGTTGAGTGGAAGACGGTATCTTCAGTTAAGGTCGTCTGCTTTCGGCAGATGCTGCACTGAAATACCTTGACGTTCCCACGCAAGTAACTGGAATGTCGTTTGCTGCCACATTTGGGGCATGTAAAGCCTGTAGGCCATCTAGCGGACTCGACGGCAGACGCGCACCGATCTTCGGTGCCGTAATCTGCAAGAAACTCGCTCAGGCTAATGCCTCGCTGAAACTGAATTCGATTCATCTTCACGGCCTGCCTCCTTGGTAGGAAAGTACCGTGAGTTTAACCCCCAAGGGTGACAGAATATGTCGCACCGCTATTGCAGCGGAAGATCATCGCTAATCAGGAAACCTCTTGGGTGGCAACTGGTTATTTTGGTTAAAGAGTGGCTGTTCCCGGCACGGGTCCAGTTGTCGTCAGGCGCGGTGGGTGGCGTCTTTCAGAAGTCATGGAGTGGTTGGAATCGCTCGATAGGGCCTAGAATGTCTGGGCGTTTAACTGAGTTTCACTTGTAGCAAAAGCCCTAGAGGATACATCAAAGGATACATAGCAAAAAAAGGGCTTACAGCGAATGCTGTAAGCCCTTGATTTATTTGGAGGCGGCGCCCGGATTTGAACCGGGGAATAAAGGATTTGCAGTTTAGAAAATGCACATTTTTTTGTGTTTTAAATCATCTCATCTCATCCCGCTTAGGCATAAAAAACATTGACACATTGAGGTGTTAGCTGTAAATTTACAATCAGGTTGGTTCGTGATGGTTCATCCAAGCACGATAAGTTATTGTGGCATTATTGTGGCGCGCCACAATAATCGGGGGCACTATGGCACGATCAAAAAGCACGATGTTTACCGATATGATGATTCGAAAGCTGAAGCCGGAGGCTGCAAAATTTAACCGGTCGGAGGGGAACGGATTCACGATCAAGGTCTTCCCGTCGGGTACCAAGACCTGGTTGTATGTCTACCACTTTAGCGGAAAACGCCGGGAAATCAACCTGGGAAATTATCCCCAGGTGAGCCTGGAGACCGCTCGGGCCGAATTCGAAGAAGTCCGGAAAAAGCTGAAAAACGGTATTGACCCAGGAGCAGAAGTGATCGAGGCGATTGAGGAGCGCCGGCTGGCTGAGTTGACCTTTGATCAGCTGGCGCTCGAGTATATTGCCAACAATGTCGACGGCCAGTTGGTCGATTTCTCCGCCTACGGTATCAGGCGCATACTCCTCACTACAGGCAAGCCGGGAGCGGTGGACGATTTCAAGGACTGGCGCTCTAGAAAGGTGGCCACCATTACCACCGAGGAAGCGGCCAAATTGCTAAAATGCGTTTCAGACAGGTCGGCGGCCGCTGCACGCAACATCATCAGGGCGGCGCGCCCCATGTTCGCCTATGCCCTCGCCCGGGGCATGGTCCCCACCAATCCCTTCATCCTCGGTAGCGTCAAGAGCTTCCTGTCCAAGCCGGTCCAGATCAGGCTCGAGCCCACCGTCAGGAGCCGGACCTTCAGCGAGGAGGAAATTAGACACTTCTGGAGGGAAGTAGCAAGGTGCAACGGGAGCGTGGAGATTAAGAACGCGTTGCGCCTCATGCTGCTCACCGGCCAGCGTCCTTCTGAGGTCCTAGGGCTACACTCTGACGAAATTTCCGGCAACTGGTGGACCCTGCCCAAGGAGAGAACCAAGGCGCGGCTCGATAAGAACCGAGCTGACCACACGGTATTCCTGGTGCCCGAGGCGCTGGAATTAATCGGGACGAAGAAGGGGTTCATTTTCGAGTCCCCGGTGAAGAACAAAGCGGGGTCTCCGGTCCCACCCAAACCGATAACCATAAACTCCCTCGGTCACATGGTCATGGTTAACCATTACCTAGGTCTTCCACGCTGGGGCGCCCATGACTTGCGCAGGACCTGCCGCACCTTCATGTCCGACATCGACGGCATCACGGCAAACGCGGCCGAGGCCATCCTGAATCATGCTAGGGAAGGGACCAAGAAAAATTATGACCAGCACAGGTACCAGCGCCAGATCGAAACGGCCCTCACCTTTTGGCGTGACAAATTGGTGGAGATTATCGGCGGCCCGCTGTTGCCTGAACTCTCTGATAATGTGATACCGATGAGGCGCAAAGCGGCATCGGAGTGAACCCCCACCGCCAAAATATTCTATTGCACGATTGTCTTCTGAAGGATACAATTATCCATGCATGAAACTCCTTATCGGCTGGAATATTTCCTTGAAGATGATGGCTGCGTATTCCGCTGATGCCGACCGCTGTTCCGGAGTGATGCCGACCGCGAGTCCGCTGCGATGCCGACCGGAGGTCGGCTGATGGCGACCGCCTGATGATGTAGTCCGAGGTGGGACCCCTAATTTGTCATGCTGTCCGCTTGTTGGTCAAGTGATCTTTGTCTTTTTCTCATCGAGTCTCCTTTTACGTCCATCTCGATCTTGTAGGCATTGTGCACCAGCCTGTCCAGAATGGCGTCGGCCAGCGTCGGATCTTGCATAGCGTCATGCCAGGACTTCACCGGCAGTTGGCTGGTGATGATGGTGGACTTTCTGTCATAGCGCTCCTCTATGATCTCCAGCAGTTCCCGCTGGTCGTCCCTCGAGATCGAGGAGATCAGCAGGTCATCCAGTATGAGCACTTCGCACTTCACGAGGCTTGCCATCAACTTCGGGTACCGGCCATCGTGCCGTGCAAGCGCAAGGTCTTGAAGCAGGCGCGGGAACCGCTGGTACAACGTGCCGTGGCCGTCCCGGCAAGCCTTTTGGGCCAGGGCGCAGGCGAGATAGCTCTTGCCTGCGCCGGTTGGCCCGGTGACCAGGATATTGAGGCGGCGCCGCACCCACTGGTTGCCGCTGAGCGACATGATCAGCGAGCGGTCGAGCCCTCTGTCTTTGCGGAAGTCGATGTCCTCGATGCAGGCGGACAGCCGCAGCTTGGCGGACTTGAGGCGATTCTTCATCCGTCGGTTTTCCAGCTCGGTCATTTGCTGGTCCACGATCAGGCCGAAGCGTTCCTCGAAGGTGAGGCGGGCCATTTCCGGGTTGGCGGTCTGCTCCATAAAGGAGCGGGCCATGGCATTAAGGCGCATGGCGTTGAGTTTGTCTACGGTGGGCTGTGTCAGCATTCGAGTCTCCTTTTCAATGGTAATAGGTGGTGCCCCTGATGTTGCGATGGGTCACCAGCGGCAGTTGCGGTTGCTCAGTCAGGGGTTTGCGGTCAAGGTTGTTCTCAAGGGTGGCCTTGATGCTTTTATAATTGAGCCCCTTGATGGTGATCGCTCTCTGGCACGCCGCCTCAAGCCGGTCGTTGCCATAGCGTTTCCCCAAGGACAGGATGCCCATGCAGGACTTAAAGCCCTGCTCGGGATGGGGCTTTGTGACAAGGATGGTTTCCACGGCCTGCTTGGTTGCGGTGCCGATGGCGGCGGCCCATGAGATGAAGCGCTCCGGCGACCACTCGGCGTACTCGCGGTGTGCCTTCGGCATGTGCTCCGGATCCGTGGTGTATTTCCCCTTGGCCATCGACCTGGGGTGTGACGCCACGCGATTCCCCTTGCAGAAGCACTCCACGACGGACTCGGTGTAGCGGATCAGCAATTCCTCGCGTCGCAGTTTGTGCGGTGCGCTGTAATGGTGACCTTCCAGTTCGAAGTGGTAGTTGATGCCCAGTCGCGCCTTCTTCCAATCGGAGTACTCGTAGGGCGCTGGTGGCAGGGGGAGCATCGCCGGACGGTCGATTTCCTCGAAGCGGCTCTTCCTGCATCCCGGTAGCTTCCTGAATGGGCGGTTGTTCAGCATCTCCAGGCGCTTGTGGATGGCGGCGTTGGCCTCGGCGAGCGAGAAGAAGGTCATCTTCCTGAGGGCAGCTAGGATGAAGCGCTGGACGATCTGCACTCCCACTTCGGCCTTCGCCTTGTCTTTGGGACGCCGGGCTCTGGCGGGAATGATGGCGGTGTGATAGTGATCCGCCATGTAACCGTAGGTGGTGTTTATTTCAGGCTCATAGCGGCAGGACTTGGTCACCGCTGAGCGCAAATTGTCCGGGACTACAGCCCTGGAAACGGAACCGAGGAAGGTGAAGGTCCTGACGTGGGAGCCGATCCAGTCCGGCAGAGATTGGGTCCAGGTGGCCTCGACGTAGGTGTAGTTGCTGGCGCCAAGGACGGCCACGAAGACTTGGGCGTCGCGAATCTCGCCGGTTGCAGGATCGATGATGGGAAGTGTCTTGCCGCAGTAGTCGACGAAGAGTTTATCGCCGGCGCGATGCTCCTGGCGCATGGAGATGTCGAGCTTCTTGTGCCAGAGCGCATATCGTTCGCAGAAGTAGCTGTACTGATAGCCGTCGGGCTGGCGCTCCTTGTACTCCAGCCACAAGAGCATGAGGGTCAGGTCCTTGTGGGAGACCAACTCATTGTGCAGCGACTGCCAGTCGGGCTGGAGGAGGTTGCGGACTAAAGGATGGAGGACGGGCGGGTAGAGAAGCCTTTCCAAGGCTTCGTCATCGAGTGGAGGGAGGGGCCATTTGAGCCCGGCGGCGGTAGCGCGGGCGACGGTGTCGGTGACCGTGGTCTTGCCAACGCCGCAGGCGATCGCCGTGTTCTTCCTGCTCTGGCCGCAAGACCAGGCAAGGCGCAGAATCTCTCTAATTTGTCGCATGGTAACTCTCTCCTGTGGCATCCAGCCCTCCTCGAACATTTTGTGAGGGGGGCAGGATACCTGTTGAGTTACCTCGCGACTACATCAAATAAGCGGTCGGCATGCTCCGGAACGCCGGTCGGCTTGCCAGCGGAATGCCGGTCGGCATCGTTCCGGAATACCGGTCGGCATCACAGCGGAATCGCGGTCGGCATCGCCCGGAATACGCAGATGGCCGAGCACCGTTTACCGAATGGCTATCACACCTCCGAGACCGCAACGCACACGCCAGAATCAGCGCGAGGCTCAACCGGGTGAAGCTTGGTAATTTCGGGGACATCAAGGTCCTCGGCGAGGGAGTGAACGAGTTGAGGATTGACTACGGCCCCGGTTACCGTCTCTACTATGCCATGAGCGGCAAAACGGTAGTGTTGCTCTTGATCGGCGGAGACAAGTCAACGCAGAGCAACGACATTAAAGTCGCAAAGGCATATTGGAACCGACAACAGAGAGGATGATATGATGGACATGACACGGAAAACCGGAAAATACGATGAATATCATCTTGAGTGGCTCAAAGATCCCGAAAACGCTGCTGCATTTCTCAATGCCGTAATCGAAGACAACGACAAGGACGCTTTTTTACTGGCTTTACGCGATGTCGCGCAAGCTCAGGGAGGGATGACGGCCATTGCTGAGAAGACGCATGTCAGCCGGTCGAGCCTCTACAAAACCTTGTCAAAACGGGGAAACCCAGAGTTTAATAGCATTTCAAAGCTGTTGCACAGCATGGGGCTACGTTTGACGGTAGAGCCGAACATGCATACCCACGGTGTAACGTAGAGGATTTCAAGCAACGCTAGGGTGAGCGGCGCAGCGGCTTAGCTCCCATCGGCTTCCGTCCACTTCTACCGGCCCGCGGAGTCCGTCTCTACCCGTCTGGTTGGCGTCGCAGTTTCTCAACTTCGATTGGCTTTTATCTCGCCTTTGGTCACACTTCTGTCAGCCTAACCAGCTCTCAGATGCTCTCACGTACTTCCGCACGCTCTATGTGCTCGCATCGCGCGGGTTCAGCCAAGGTCTTTATCGTTGGCGGCGTCCCGCCTCAAATCGGACTCTTTCGGCTTTTCCGGCTAGCAATCGTACCGGTCACCAACTTCCAGCAGTTCAATCTGCTCCCGCCAGCCTACTCCAGCATCAGACTGCACTCAGGAAACTTCCTCAGGCAGACTGCCGATAGCTGATTCTTCCGGTGCATCGAAGGCAGGGTTCGGGTGTTATTAAGATATCAATGCCTGTTTCCGTGGTTCCATTGGCTCGGTTATTTACTTCGGTACGATTTGGCCCTCTGAATGGCGTCCATAATGTCAGCTCTACTTTTTGAGTAAAACTCATCCTTTGCCTGCTCTCCAAGATTAGAGATATGATGATCAATAATGTTTTCTAGAAGCTCTTCCGCCTTACCTTTCTCGTTCCTTTTTAGCAGATCAAGGACCTTTAAGTCGCAGTTCAACTCAGTTATATTAGTACCGAGGTCTTTTTCCAGAATCAACTTTGTAAGTGCAGTACTTCCTTTCAATGTCCCTATAAAGCCTGAAACTACAAAGCCTATTAAAAATAAAATAATCCAAAATACTTTTCGTTTCATCAGGTGTCCTTTTTTCGTCCAATGATTAGGATGAGCGGTGAGCCCTAAAAGCCGGCCACAGTACTGACCTGCCCGAATGGCCATCCGCTCCATCCGTGTGGTTGAACATCCTTTCGGCTCTTTCCCGGCTATGGATTTTACTCTTCCCGCTTGCTTGGTTTTGCCGAGCTTTCACGGCCATTGGATCGTTTCGGGAACCCGGTTTCGTCCCCAAAACTGGTGATTTTCTCGTCTTCCTCGTTCCTACCCACTCTCACCAGCTTACGTGCGCTTACTGCGCAAGCTTCTCCCTCGACACCCTCAAGAACAGTGTCATTACCGACAGTTGTCATGCTGTCTCCCGGTGCGGAAACTTCAGATTCATGCCCCGCCGCTTTGGGGCAATTACCTCCCGCTGTATCAGGGTGGCGCCACATACCGGGCATCTGCCGCAGTTTCCGTCCCCGAACTTGCTCATGCAATCCTGCCAGGTCAACACTTCCGGCTCCGGTATCGGCTCCTGCCCCTGCATCTCACGGCAACTCTCCAGATCTTTGCGTCGGCTTGCGGCATAAAGCCCATAGCTGCGTATCACCTTGCGCCCGGGCTCCGGGACGTGCTGCAGGAGCCGTCTCAGGAATTCGCCGGTAGGCAGTTCCATCTCCCTCGGCTTCTTGCCCTCGCTTTCGCCGTCCCGGTAATCCTTGTACCTGAAGCGCACCCGTTCCGCGTCCCAGGAGACGATGCGCCGGTTCGACATGGGGCCGCCGCGCAGGTAGCGTCCCAGGTAGGTCAGGACGCCGTTGCCGTGCGCGTAGCGCTCCCGGATGCAGACGTTCCACTTTTTGCGGCCCAGCTTGTTCAGGAGGTTCAAGAAATGCTGCTCGCGCTCTGCGGCGGGAATGGCCAGTTTTCCCTGTGCCAGCTCGGACCGTACGGCGGCCAGCATCTTGCCCCGGAACAGGTCGCGGGCTACCCGTCCCGGCAGCAGGTACCCGTTCCGGGCGGCACGCCAAAGGCCCTCGGGAGTCCTGCCGCCTCCCGTCACCAGGCAGTGGCCGTGCGGGTGCAGAGTCGCCGTCTGTCCCCAGGTGTGCAGCCCGATCACCATGCCGGGCTCCGCTCCCAGGTATTTCGGGTCGCCCAATAGCTCGAACAGCGTGTCGCGGATCGCGCCAAACAGAAGCTTCGTCATGGCGCCGACGGCGGACAGCCAGAGTGGATTCAGTTCATGGGGCAGGGTGAAAATGACGTGGTAATAGTCGCAGCGCAGCAACCGTATTTTCTGCCGGGCGAGCCAGCGCTCCACCGAGGTGAAGTTGCACTCGGGGCAGGAGCGGTGCTTACAGGAGTTATACCACTGCCGCTCCACATGCCCCTCGGGACAGGCCTGAACGTGCCCTCCGAGAGCCGCCGTCCGGCACAGGCAGATACGCTCCACGGCCCGGCGCGCATGGGGGGTGAGCTTGACGCCGGAGGCCTTCAAGAGACCGCGGCCGAGTTCGATGATCTTCTGAAGGGCGGCCATTGCGGCTCTCACCTCCTGGAACAAACTCTCGTCCACTTAAAGCTTACACCCGCTTATTCCGCTTTCACCACCTTTCATCAGCTCGCGTCGACCGGACAGGCTCACTCCAACTCGCGCACTTTATCGCAACTTTTACATACTATTTGACGCAATGCGTCACTGTAGTACACTAGCCGGGATACTCATAAAATGTTATTATATAGTTATAAAAGGTGACAACTAACTTCCTTGGCCTCTTTTTGTTCAACAATGTAATTGATCGGTTACAGCCTTATATCTGCCGGTAGATGCAAGTGTATAGGGATAGATGCAAGGGTATACCGGTATATGATGAATGAGTATCTACGGGTATATGCATTCAGGTCGCATTGCCTAATGGCTTGGCATCTGCCGGTATATGCCTTTCCATAGGTGTGCCCGCAATGTTGCCGTACCTTACGAACCAAAGTTGCTCGTCGGGGTTCCACCTGCCGCCAGCAGCTTTGATCGCCGCTCTCAAGACCAGATCGGAGGCACTGATCTGGACCGGGACCAAGGATTCAGCGGCATACCGCACGGGCGGTGGCTTCCAGTCGGTTTTCTCAATAATCAGCTCGACCGTCTTCAGCCGCTGCCTTGACTCGGCATCATACCGGTAGCGCACGCAAACCAGGGCGGCGCCGTACTTTTTAACCAGCCTTTTGGTCCCTCGCTGCCCCGGTTTGAGAACCA
>Ga0364886_10443_pt2 | contig 19013 bp, 18 predicted proteins | sample ExccelJu500001D3_4_FD_206926 | JGI IMG/M metagenome (GOLD analysis project Ga0364886, IMG submission 206926) | Enriched cells from Trout Bog Lake Hypolimnion, Wisconsin, USA - BchlTB.July23.5000.01.D3 | ecosystem: Environmental > Aquatic > Freshwater > Lake > Hypolimnion/Profundal zone | place... | reverse complement strand
GCACTTTGTCGATATGAAGGTGTTGCAAGGCCACTCTGCTTACCACGACATCTACCGATTGATCCTCCATCGGCAACTTGTGTGCATCGGCAGTTATTGTTTGGATATTGTCCGCTTTTATTAGTTTCATCATTTGGTCAACTAACCCGGTATAGTAAGGATCACGATCAACCGCATAAATATATCGGGGACATTTTTTTAGCAATGCCCGTATTGTAGCGCCAGGACCGCAGCACAGGTCTAATATGACTTTATTTTCACCTATTTCTTTTATAAATAGTCTGTCCAGCATATCCGGGCACTTATTCTGACGATAATGCTCAAACGCAGCATAAGCAAGCCTTATGTTGTTAATAGTCAATCTGTTGTCAACAAGGTTTAATTCCTGCAGTCTTTTGACTTGTTCTATCGTCATCGGCTCAAAAACATAATTATGCAGGCGTTTTTCATGACAGTATAATTGGGCCAGACATGTCAGTAATTCGTCATCAAATAATATTTCTGCTGCGTTCATCATTTTTCAAACCGCACTCCTCACCGGAGACGATTTCCTTCCCGCGGTTATTTCCCCTGTTGTAGTAATGAAGCAATGGTTTTTTTAGCATCTTTAAACACGGTTTGAGAAAACTATATCGTTCAAGGTATCCATCCACGACTATGCAGCCTTCATAGGCATTAAACGTGTGCAGTCTCATGTTGTATGGGGGGGAGATCGTGCTGGATAACACCATTACTTCTTGTTCTTCGTATTCTTGTTCAGATAATATTTTCACCTCCATTATGCGGATATAATGTCCATACATTTCTGCACAATCTTGTACCGGTCTATATAACTTCCCCTGGTATTCGAAAAACGCACCGCCAGGTCGCGCAGTTTTGTTGTCGGTTTTCACCGGATCTTGGGCATGTGAACTGAACTTGCCCAATTGGTCAGCGACATATATCCTTAGATTTGCAATAGCATCTTCTGCGTCTTTTTTCGTAGTGGCAAATAACCAAAGTTTATCGTTATACTTTAGCACAGTCGAATCTATGAAAGCCATATCACTTATCTTGATTCTTTGGTAGCTTTGGCCCCCGTTAACTTTTTTGTACGCATAGCAAGCACCGCTGCGATATCCTTCGGGTATAATATACTCGCCGAAAATGAACGGATAGGATAGGTGGTGCGGTTCATTCAAAATAACTTCTATATCTAACAGCTTAAAAGTTCTTTTATCAACAGTCAGGCAGGAAATTCTCCCTTTGCGTTCACAAAAGATAAATTCTTCGGCGTAAATATAGTAGTATTTTTGATCCTGATCATATAGGAAGGGGTCGGCAAAGAAGCGATCCCTGTACCTATGCTGTACCCAGCTTATTTTCATGTTGCCAGGATGCTCAAATATATCTTCAAGACCGGACTCAACAATGCCAACATTCCAATAGTCGAGTAAAAACCTGTTTTTAAAGCCCATGAAGCCCTCCATAACCGGCGTAGTCCTATTTTAAGAATATATAACGGTAGCTCTTTCTTAATCCATGCACCATATAACATAGCATCAGATACACCCGCTTGTAGAAAGGAAGTCTTTCAACATGTTTATGTATCGACCAGAAATGTTTATAAGCACGTGCTTTGTTTCTGGCAAGCGACCCCCGCCTGATCCGGTACAAAGCTAAAACCTCTTTTTGGCCGTAGGCGATATAACCTTCTTTTAATATGCTCAGCCAGTACACATAATCTTCAGCGTACGGGACCCCGGTATCAAAGTATCTCTTCCCGATAATCTCGGCGTTATACACTGCTGTCAGGCACGGAATATAATTGGTTTTCAGAAGCATTTTATAGCTTACCTGCCGCGGCACGATGTAGTTTCCAAAATCGCTGCAACCATCTTCATTGATTCGCCGGTAGGATGAAAATACAAAAGGGTGGCCTTCATTTTCCATAAGTGATATCGTGCTGGAAAGGAAATTTTCTAACCAGATATCATCACCATCAAGAAAAGTGATGTACTTGCCTCCGGCTTCCCGTAAACCCACGTTTCTCGATACAGCCGGGCCCATGTTTTTGCTATTTTGATAAATTTTGATGCGCTCATCTGTTTTAATCTTATTCTGGATTAACTCATTACTGCGATCGGTAGATCCGTCATCTACAATAATAATTTCCCAGTTATTATAGTTTTGCCGAATGACCGATTCAATTGTCTGCTCAATCGTTTTTTCCGAATTATAGACAGGCGTAATAATCGATACTAGTGGTTCCATCGTTTATCTCCCAACCAAGCGTTCGAATAGAGCGAAATAGGCAACTGCAATCTTTTCCGGGGAATATTCCTGTGCCAGAGTGTTTTTTATCTCGTGAAGGTCGTTTCTTGGCGGTCTATGCTGCAAAAGATTCAATATTTGTGCGGCCAATACCTGGGGGTCTGTTGCAGGTTCATAATAATTCACCATATCTTTGGTAACTTCCGGTATACTCGTCGCCCGGGTGGTCAATACCGGCGTCTCAAGCAGCGCTGCTTCCACCGGTGTCATACCGAAGCCTTCATGCAGTGATGGCGAAACAAAAAGGTCTGCATGCTGATATAGATAATTTCTTTGATCATCCGGCAAATAGCCGGTCATAATCACTTTATCGATATGCTGTTCAGCGGCGTACTTCCCGGGGTCAATGCGAAGATGCCCTTTGGCTCCGGTCAGAACCAGGCAATGCTCCACTTTATGCTGAATAAGTTGGAAAGCTTTTAGCAAAGTGATCAGATTTTTGTGGTTACGGATGGCACCTACACTCAGGATATAAGGTTTATTTACCTCAACCTCCCTGCTACTTTCGCTATTTATCCATACTGGATTATTAATAACAGTAATTTTTCCGGGTTCCGTGTCGGGATAGAATTTTAGGATATCCTGTTTTACAAACTGCGAGGGTACAACAAGATGCCTGGTATTATAAATAATATCTTTATAGCGGTAATTCATGTATTTTAGATATTTCCTGCTGAACTCTTGCGGATAATTTTTGAAGAATAAATCATGGATGGTAACCAACGTGGGGACTTCCCTGCTGATATAATCATCAACAGCGCTATAGGGGTGAAAAAAGAGATCATACCGGGCTCTTCTTAGAAACCGCGGAACCAGATACCGGTCCAGCTGTACCAGTTTTATAAATCGATGATACTTGTGCCACTTATCATAATTATCAACAGCCGCTACAGGGATGATAGTGGCTTCCGGAAATAATCCCTCACATTCTTCGCAGAAATTATTAGCAACGAATATATGAAAATTCTTGTTAAGCTTCCCGATGGATTGCAAACCCTTAAAGAGATTTAGAGCGTACTTACCAATTCCCTCAGGTCTCTTCCCATCCATTAGATAAGTGAAATTCACTGCAATCTTCATTTTACCAATCCTTTAAAAAGTTCGTAATATCTCCGGCTGATTTCAATATAAGAATAACAGTTACTATATTCTTCACTGATTGCTTCGAGCTGAGGTCTTGCCGGCTCCGTGCGCAGGAGTTCCAGCATTTTTTCCGCCAGAAGCTTATAATCGTCTGCTGGATGATAATAGTTCAAAAGCGCCCTGGTTACTTCCAACGAAGCTCCGCTCACAGATGAGATGACCGGAACACAGCGAACGGCAGCTTCGATCGCGGTCATACCGAAACCTTCAAACAGCGAAGGATTGACATATAGTGAAGCCTGGAACAAAAGTACGTTAAATTCCTCTTTGCTGACAAGTCCGGTGAAGACGACCCTGTCACCCAGGTTGCGCTCACGCACATAAGTTCTTAAAAATTCCGTCTCTTCCCTGATACGCCCGATCAGAACAAGTTTGTGCGGAATTTTATCCATTATTTCCTCGAAAGCTTTAATTAAGGTGATTGTGTTCTTATGTACATAGGCAATATTTACCGCACAAATATATGGATTTGTGTTTTTATTTTTTGGGGGTGGAGGAGAGAAATCAGTATCGATCGGATTATAAATCCTGATGGTTTTAGACTGGTGCTGAGGATAGTATTTTTCAATTTCCTGCCGGTCAAAATCAGAGATTGCGATGATCTTTGTCCGCAATTTAAAATCAAAGTGATATTGTAAACCATAAATAATCCGGTCTTTCATGGAAAATAGCCTGGCATTGCTAACGCTTTGGATATCATGGGGCAATACAACCGTAGGTATGTCGAACTTCCTAAAACCAGTATTATAATGCGGGAAAAACAGCAAGTCGATCCCCTGCTGGCTTACCAGCTTGTTAAGCTTGAATGTCTTAAATAAGCTATCTGACAGCGTTTTTTTTGCGAAAACGCAGGGATACGTAATTAAGGTACAGGCAGCATCCGGGATTAACTCAGTAATGAAAGCTGCTGAATAATCATAGGCAAAAATATGGATGTTCCGGGCGACTCCCAGAGTTTGAAATCCTTTTAGCAGATTAAAGAGTACCTGCTCTTTACCGCCGCTATGGGTGCGATTTAAAAAACAGGCATCAATGCCAATTTTCATACCTGATGCCACCTTAAATATTTCTTCATATCTATAAGGCGGTTTAAGATAACAGATATTTCTTTAACCCGCAATAACCACATGATAAACAGGTAAATGACTATTCCTGTACCAACAGCCAGCAACAAAGCAAGTAATTGACTGAAAAATCCATCTGTCAGGGTATTTTTCAAAAACCGGTAAATTCCATATGCTGCTGTACTCATCACTATGGCAGCGCCTGCGCTCTTCAAGAATATGACCGAGGCATGCCGATAGTTAAGTTGTCCAATTTTCCTTCTTAAAACCAAGGCATTCGGAACGACGACCAGTGTTGCCGCCAGACTGAACGCAAGGGCCAAACCGTAATAAGACATGGGCTTAATCAATAGAAGACTAAATACTATGTTCAGCAAAATTTGCAAAGCACCTATCTTCATCGGTATTTTGCTTTCTTGTATAGCAAAAAAGGCTTTTGAGATTAGACTGTTTATCCCTGTTCCCAGCATACCGATACTCAAGAAAACAAGTACTCCAGAGGTTTTCAATACTTCATCAGGACCGAACTGCCCCCGTTGATAAAGCGCTGATATAACTGGTTCTGCCAGCACGATAGTGCCAAAAGTCAGCGGGGTTAATATCACAATTAACAGATTCATCGCCCGGGAAAACTTGTCTTTAAATTGAGTAAGCTCGCGTTTCGCGATTTGAGTTGACAGATTCGGGTAAATCATCAAATACAAGGCCGCCGTGAACAATGTAGCCAGTACGCAATTTATGGTATCTGCATAGCCTAAAAATGCTACACTGCCTTCACCCTGTCCCGAAGCCAGGAACTTTTCAACCAGGCCATTTATTTGCCCGGCGGTACTGCCGATAAATATCGGAAAGACCATGTGCAATATCTTCTTCATGTTTTTGGGGTCCGGAAGCCCGAATTGGTAACGAAGATTCTTTAAACGTGCGAAATACAGGCAGAGTAATAAATTGGCGGCATAGCCAAGTAAGAGTCCATACATCAGCCACCAATAGTTACAATATATGACACTCAGTAAGATCACTATAATATTGGACACATTGACTGCAAGCCCGGAAACTTTTTCATTGATAAATCCATCATTACTGTGCAGAAAAGCCTTTACGATTTCATTCATAGAAAAAAGCACCGCAACCATAAAACCGATGCGAACAAAATGCACCGTCAAATTATGGGCCTGTTCGGAATAACCATAAGCGACCAGTGAAACAAGCGGCTCTGCAAAAACAACACCTAACAAGGCAAGACCAACAGCGAATAGTAAGGTCATATTAATAACCCCACTGGTAAAACGATTACTGCTATGAAAACCCTGTTCCTCTTTTATGTTTGTGTATAGCGGAATATAACAGGTGGCGACAGAAACCATAATTCCTGAAAATAGAATAAACGCAATTGATTGAGCCATTAAATAGGAATCAACAATGTATGTAGCCCCAAAATACTTAGCCAGCAGCATCTCTCTCAGAAAGCCAATGACATTTGACGCCAATATTATCAGTGTAATTATAATAGCTGTCTTTTCGGTCCTATTCATCAGCAGTTCTCAAATCTTTCACAGGAGCGAGTGCGGTTCTAAGATATAGACGGCTGGTTTGTTCCCCAATAGCGGCCCAATCATAGTCAGCCTTAATTTGACGCCAAATGGCCTCGGTAACGGGAGCAGTCACATCCTGAAGTCGCTCCAAAAGTTTTTCCAACAAATCTTTTAGCTCCTCTGAACTGGTTTGCTGCAGGATCCAGCCTACATCACCGTACTTGAAAGACTCCGCCAATTCACCTGCAGTTGAGACAAGCACTTTTTTCCCCTCGGAAATTGCCGACAATAAAAGTCCGCTTTGCGAAATTTGACGGTACGGCAAGAGGATCAAGTCAGACAGTCTGATCAATGCGATAAATTCTTCATCAGGAATAAACCGGTCAATGAAAATAATATTATCAGCTCGAATATTCTTTCTTTTTAATCCCATTTTGTTTTTACCGGCAATTATCAGCTTCACTTTTTTAGATTCTCTTAAAGCTTCGGAAGAATGCCAAGCCTCCAGGAGTAGATCTGTTCCTTTATAATATTCCATCGATCCTAAGGCTGAAAATACTATCTCACTTTCAATATTCAAGTCCTCTTTAAGTTTATTACTGTCGCACACATTGTTACAGTATTTTTCCAACCTTAGTAAGCCATGCCTGATTATTTCTATCTTTTCCCCGACAACGAAATCCGTTAAATCCCGTTTGCTGGTGCGGGTATGTACAATAACTTGATCAACAATTTTTAAAATCTTAATAAACATTTCTTTATGTTCGCTCTCCACATGATGGGTGAAAGCGTCATGCGATGTATAAATGACCTTGGAGTACTTTTTAATATACATAATAATCCAATAATCTACAAGCGGCAATTTCAGCCATTGGAAATGGACGATCGCCGGCTTACGCCGCCGAACCTCCTGCAGCAGCATTATTTGCGATTTAACGTAACTGATAATTTTGAATAGACCTTTCTTTTGAGAATAACGGTATATTTTTTTTATGGTGACATTTGGAACAGATATGTTAACTTTCTCATTGGCGTAAAAGCTAACTTTTATGTTTTTGTCGATATTTGTCAATAATTCAAAGTCGTATCCGGCCAAATTGTGAACTGACATTGGATCGACATAAAACAGTTCAATCTGGGGTGCTTTTTCGTGCTGCATACTTTAATCAATCTCCTGTATGGATGCTTTGATGTCATAGCTGATAATCTACCAGTGGTACGGTTCACCGTATCGGTTGTAAGGGGCCTTTCACCATAGCTTTGCGAATTAAGTCTTCTAACCTTACCATTACACTGCCCCAGTCGGTAAAGAAACCGAGTTTAAAACTATATTTCGCCATCATTTGACAAATTCCCTGTACAAGGCATCACACCTTCAGCTTATTTCAAGATATTGCCGAATGCTCCAACAGGCCTCACCGGCTTTCTTTTCATCCCGTATGTTCCCTCAGTCCCGACATGCGCGGCGTTGGTAACTGCAAATATAAAAAACACTGCCTAAAACCGCATCTGCAGTTATAGGCAGGTTATCAAGACTATTTGCATGAGATATCTGTAAACCACTACAATCCCTGGTTCTTACGAAAATTTTACCTGGGCAATCATTCTTGCAATCCGAATCAGACTAGCCTTTCTTTTCCTTAAGCAGCCTTGTCCGCACCACCATCTGATTGCGCCACTCTAAATACTGCTGGTGTGTCATGCCCTGCATAACATCTTTGAAGCCCGAATCCGCTTTCTCCACGAATTCATCGGTAATGACAGCAAAGTCGCCTAATTCTTTGAATCCTTCTTCCAAATAGGCCTTATATTTAAAAAGCCCTTCGCGAAGACTGTCCGAATTCAGTTCCTCAACCCCATAGGGCCCGGTAAAGGCCCACCGCAGCCCAAGTCCGTCAGTTACAGCACTGTCTACTGCCGCTAAAGAACAAATATCATGTTCGAGTAAATAGAACGCTTCTCGAATCAGTGCCGTTTGAATCCTGTTTAAGACATAACCGTATATTTCTTTACAGATAATTGGCTTTTGGCCCAAAAATCGCATGAAATCATAAGCAGCCTGTTTTGCCTCTTGGCTTGCCCTGTCCCCCGCAATCTCCATAAACGGAACAAGATGCGGCGGATTCGTGGGGTGAGCGACCAGACAACGTTCTGGGTAGATCTTCACTTTTTGGGCAATATCGGTCATTCTCAGACCGGAACAGCTTGAGCCGATAATGACTTCTGCCGGCAATAATTCATCCAGTCTGGCAAAAATATTCTGTTTAAGCTCCAAATCCTCCGCTAAGGCTTCCTGAACATAATCAACATTCTTAATAGCCGCTTCCAGGTCATCAAACGGTTTTATTAATTGCAACGCGGTATCAGCTGTTGCCTGGTCAAGCATCCCCTCATCCTTAAGAAAGTCCAGGTTCTGTTTGATAACAGCTAAAACATTATCCAAGCTTCGGCCTTTTCTGTTATATATATTTACCGCTATCCCCTTGCGCGCAAACACGATGGCCCAACTGAACCCAATAAACCCGCTCCCCAGAACGGCAACTGACTTAATATCTTCCGGTCTCTTCATCAGATATTTTACTCCTTCCCTATGACGCAGGCTGGATAGTCGGCGCCAAATGCGCCGGCAGGACCGCAATAGTAGGAAGACCGCCACAACAGGAGGTCGTCTTATTAAGGCTATTTAGCCAGTTCCGCATACCATTTTGCGTATAATTCCGGGCGAAAATCAGGTTTTCCAGTAACAGCATTGTTTTTATAAATAGAACGGGCCGCTTTTGATAAATCGACGGTTGCCATAACAATGCCCTGTTGTTTATCATTAGTGCTGCCTGCGAAAATTTGGTATACAGGATCGCCAGCGGCGGTTGTTGCTCTGATACCAGGGCCAATAATCATGCTTGAACCACCGAAGAAGGTCACTTTATCCATACCAACCAAGTTGGCGCTTGCAATATAAATTTCATTTGCAACAACACCAGCGGTTAACGTCGACACGTAGTATTGTTCAAGAGAAACTCGCCCACTATTTTCCAGAGGATCTTCATATTGTGCAGTACAGTTAATATATAAACGACAGCCTTTTGCAGCATAATATCGCAGAAGCTCCGGGAATTGGTACGAATCATAACAAATGCCAATACCCACCATTCCCCAGGCCGTATCTATTATCAACGGGGAATCGCCTTTTTCACACCATGAATTTTCATCACCAAACGGCTGGATTTTTCGGTAAGAACCGACTACCCCGCTCGGACCAATTACTGCCGCGGAATTGTAAATAGTGCCATCATCACTTTTCTCCGGCATACCAACAATGATATATACGCCATATTCCCCGGCTATTTTTGCCAATAGATTTGAAGACGGCCCGGGGATTGTTTCCGCCTGTACAATTTGCATGCGGCCTTTGCCTGTATGTTCAGTGTCTATATCATAACCGGTTAGTGCCATTTCAGGAAAAACAATAATATCCGCACCGCGTTTTGCCGCTGTTTTTGCATATCCTTTGATACGATTAAGGTTTTCTTCTTTATTCCCCCAAGTCGCATTAAAATTAATTGTTGCAATTGTCACAACATCTTCGACTGCATTCTCTTCTGCCATGGTGGTAACTGAATCCAGAGCCTTCACAATAAAACCTCCTTAAAAATCGACGCGTTTCTTGTTATCTTGGGCGACGTCACACTTGCTTTATATGCCGCCAGCGAAAAACCATGCCCCCGAAATTCTTCGCGTAAAGACACTTGTAGTCAAATGGTACAATTTTCGACATTGTTCGCCATTTACAGCAACATTGTACCATTGTGTCCACCTCATTTCCAGCAAATTATTCGGATTGGTTTAATATAACAACAATTGATGAGGTCAAGCAAAAGTGGACAAATGAACCCAAAAAAAATCAGACAAGTCCCGCTTTGTCCTGGTAGACAAAACGGGATTTCAGCGTCACAGTCAAAAAATGAGGATTCACATGGTAGCGGCGAGCTGCAACCTTGCAAATCGGCCTTTTTTCAGGCTATCTACCGATGAGGTGACAGAAAAGGAACGTCCCCCTTTTGTCTATATGGTTAATGGGATTGTGGCAGGACCTACGTGTATAACGAATCCCCCTTGCCGATCCTGGCAAGGGGGATTCGCTTATTAGAGCTGATTTTTCGCATTCGGTTCCTTTATCTGCTGCAACACATCTGACTTCCAGAAGATAGTTGCCTGGTCACGCGAAACAATCGGGTATAGCTTCAGTTGACCAACCAAGGAATTCAGCGCCTGCCTGGTGAGACCAAGAATCTCCTGAGCTTCTGTACAGGTACAAACCTCTTCTCGAATAAACCTGTCTAATTCATCTCTTGTTCTGAATTCATACTGATACATTTCTTTAACCTCCGATAGCGAAGTTTATGAGACACACGACGATTATTCCGCCGGCTGACCCCAACCATCTTGCCAGATAATTCACTGAAAGTCGGTCGAAGCCAGCCATACCAACAAAATATTGCAAAATTGAAGAACCTCGCAGAAGGCGAGGTTCTCATATCTTAAGGCCTCACAGAAAAGATTCTTATAAAAAGTGCTATCACTAATGTTCTCCGGCAGAATATGGGGTGATATCCTGCTTTAGAGATTTATCTCTGCGGCCAATAATATAAAATGCATAATTCGTGCCAGTGCCATAATAACAGGGGCTTAGACTGACGGATAGTGAATTATCAGCACTTATTACTAATCTTGATTTAAAGTCGTATTGGGTGAATAAGAATTCAGGAAACCACAATTGGTTTATAGAGTCAATTTCTACTTGCAACTAATCTTGCGTATTGCAGCGCCAGAAGCTAAACTGCTTTCGTTAATTGGACGCGCCATGTGTGCTGGTTTTGCAAGACAGAGAAGTCTTGGGTCAATTTGGGCTGCTACTAAACTTAAAGCCGTACTTCCATCTGTTGCGCCGCAGGTTGTTTGCTGGTCGGCAGTATCGGCAGCGGCCAGAACTTCAGCACCCAGAACTTCATCAGCACGTAGTAAACCGCGCAGCATAGTACAAAGGTCGGAATGCCGGCGGTGATATACGGAAACCAGCCATTCATGCTCACCATTGTAATCGGATTGTAGGTCCAAAGGTAGAAGGCCAATCCGATGATATAAGCGATGGCGGCGGCGGGATTTATTCCGTGCCAGTACCAATAGCCTTCCCGCATATTGAAAATGCGGCGCATGCTGAATACCCCTTTGGTAAAGAAGATATAGTCGGTCACCAGTACCGCCCCGTAAATGTTGCATACCAGGCCGATAATCGCGTATATCGCGCTGATGGAATTATAAAATCCCGGCGCAAAGCAGAAGAATACCGGTATGCAACAGAGTATGGTGGCAGTGAACCAATTTAACCGGGGATAGTGAGTTATTGCGGTTATAGCGGCAGGATAAATGCAGGTGGTCATGGCCATGATGTTGGCCACGGCCATCAGTAAGAGGCCGATAACCGGGAGAAACATGCTGCCGGTGTCCTTGCCTATCTGAATCAGCCAGATGGTCGGATCGTACTGCTGGATGGCCAGGGCCGCCAGCGCTGCGAACACGCCGGAGATGCAGGACAGCAGCCCCCAGCCCCACTGACAGCCATGGTAGGCGCCGGACTCGCTCTTGGCCAACCGGGTCCACTGGCCGTAAAAATACGTCCAGGAAAGTCCCAGCCCGACGTTCATTTCCAGTGCCACCGCCAGACTCCAGCGGTGGCTCATCACCGGATCGCCGGGGACGACTACCGGGGCCGCAGGTTGTGCCGTGAAAATCTCGTGATACCCATGATAGGCAAAAATGTAGTACACCAGACCGATGAGAACAAACATCATAAACAATGCAGCAACATTGATCACCCACTTCATGTTGTCCGGGCCGATGTAGGCGAAGAACCAGCCGACAACTAAGCACAGCACCGCCCAGAAGAAATAGTTGGTCGTCAGGAAAGACCCTCCGCCGAAAATTGCGGCCCAGAACAGTATCGCCGCATGGCCGAACATGATGCTGCCGAGGGCCAGCGCGCCGACTACCGCAACGTAAAAGAATATGATATTGATGAGCGTCATCCTTGGCCCGCAGACCGGCACCGAGGACAGCATCTGTTCCAGACCGTAACGGGCCGGGGCCAGCGCGATTATCGCCATCAAAAACAGCGGGAAGCAGTTGCCGAATATTACGCAGGCGATCGCCTCCCTGGCCGGCAGCAGCATACCGGTCTCACTGCCGGTGAGGAAAAACCAGGCGGCGATGCCAAAACAGATCTGGACTCCCATGATGTCCAGCGCCGAATAGATTCTGTCCTTTTTCCTCGCCGGAATCATACTGAAAAAGACATCATCCTTATTTATTTTGAGTCCCAATCCCATGTTGACTTTCCTCCTTCACAAATGAATTCGAGAAATCTAACTGTTGATTGCTATGACAAAATAAATAATAATTGCCAGGTTTATCAGTCCGGCTATTACGTAATCCCTGATGTGTATCATTTCCACGTACCCGCCCTTGCCGTGCACCACGCTGTCTTCAAAGTCGCGTTCCCATTCGTCGATGATTTCCTGCGTCACTTTTTTCTGAGATTCGGTCATTCCTTTAAAATAAATTGGCATCGGTTGGCTTTGGTCCATAACCCCAATCTCTCCTTTCCCAACTTGAATATTTAATTACTTGCTATTAGTTTAATAATAGATCCCAGTGCTATGTGTAGCCATTTTTAGATGGCCTCACAGCTGTTCTAAGCCAATTAACTGGCTTGCCTTGAGTCTGAAAATCAAGGTTGCGTTTCTCTGACTTCTTTCGACCCTCACGACTAACAGGTCGTTTTTCTGCTGGATGTAGACTTCGTCAAACATTGAAACAACCTATATTTAGGTTCCTATTCGATTACCTGTGCACTGCTCGCGCAATTGGTTGCTGTTCGCCGGGCTTGACTTGCAGCGTCCAGACCTTCAGCAGGACTAGCGTGGGGTAGACATGTTTTCGCAGTTATTTTATGGATAAAATTTGAATATTTTACTATATTTATAAAATGGTATTCCATCTTCGTTGGTAATATCCTTTCAATTTTGAAAAAAGTTTAGCGCTGACGCTTCTTGTTGCACCAGTCAATCAGCAATTCTGATAAAGCTCCTATGCTCGTGCATGCCGCGACCTTTCCGTACTGACGCAAAAAGAAAAAGACCAGCTCAACGTGGTCTTCAAAGACGACAACCTTACCGCTGTTTTATCCACAGCATTTCGCAAACAACCCCTCCAGCAATCCCGGCAAGATAACACAAAATATTTTGCCAGGAAAAAGCATGTCCTAGCAGCAGCCCTCCAATTGTCGTGTAGCGAAAGTCGTCAAGCCAAGGGACATGATATAGCTTGGCTACTTCAACCACTACCGATAAGACGACTGCCGTTGTCGTATTTTTCAAGACAGACCTGCCCTTGAAAATAAATCCCATAACGAAAAATACCATGAGACCCCACAAAACATCCCCAACCCATTTCGGCACGCCGGAGACCGCTCGTGATAGCAGACCTATAACCACGACCCCGAGTATCAGGATTACATAATAGACTCTTTTGCGCATAATAACCTTTACTGTTCCTCATCAGGAACATATTCCAGTATATCACCAGGCTGACAGTTCAGCGCCTGGCAGATGGCTTCCAGGGTGGAAAACCGGATGGCTTTGGCTTTATTATTCTTAAGAATGGAGAGATTGGCCAAAGTCAATTCCACTTTAGCGGCGAGATCGGAGAGCCCGATTTTTCGTTTAGCCATCATAACATCAAGGTGAACTACTATTGCCATCTTCATTTCCTCCGCTATATAGTAAGATCGTTTTCTTCTTTGACTTCGACCGCCTGCCTGAAAATCTCGGAAAATACCAGACCAGCAAGGCCAAACACCATGAAAGCTATTGCGACGATAATAGTCAGAAAGCTGATATAAAAGATTATCTTTATGATATAAGCCGCTGATATGCCAAGCGCTTGTATGGCTATCCTCTTAAAACTGACTGCGTTCGGTCGCTGAAAAGGATTGTGATCGTTTATTCTGCGAAAGATTTGCCGCAACTCAAAAACCATGCCTATCCCCAAAACGCCAGTCCCGAATAAAAAAACGAGTAAAAACCAATAGTTTTCGCCTGCTGTCCAGGTTGTACTTTCGAAACCCCACTTAAGACTGACCGGCAAGCTGATGACACACACAACCCCAACGGCGAGAATTATATCCAGCAGAATTTTCACGGCCCCGGAAACCCCTTTTTCACTGACAATCTCCACAGTAGTCCCCCCTTGTCAAGTCTATGGATATATTTTACAACATACCATCGCGAATTTCAATATATATTTATTGATAAACGATAAGCACATATTGAGAAAACACTTGCGTCTTCCACCAACAAAATCCTACATCTGCAATTCCGGTTTTAGCTGGTGGAGTTACCCGAACTCCGGCAAAACCACAAACAACAAAAAAGCCGCGTCCTACGCGGGTTTTCAGTTTTTGAGGATTCACATGGTGGAGGCGAGCCGTGACCTTGCAAATCCACCTTTTTGTTGGTCATAATTAGATATACGAGGCAGGTCATTATAGTAATAGATCACTTTTCCCGATGTTACATTTTGAACATAACGTCTGCAAATTGCCCTCTATCGTTTGTCCACCTTTCGACCATGGAACAATGTGGTCAATATGCAGTTCGATCTCAGGGTTCTTAGCCGGTGTTGCACCGCATGCCCGACATTTGAAGTTGTCTCTGTGCAAAACAATGAATCGAAGTCGCCAATTTACGCCTCGCGGAGAGGTGTTTTTTCTTGCGATGGATTCCGAACTGTCAATTTCAACATCATTATCTATGTTATTTTCAATGCAAGGACTTGCGATCTCTGCACTGCCATCATCTGCACTAACATATTCAACGAATGCTTCTAAAGCTTTTCGCCACGAGCCGAATCTTAGCATGTACCGCTTACCGTGATATTGAGATACGGTTTTATCCATATCCCGGTAATATGGCTGTCGTCCTAGTTTAATCCAAATGTCTTTCATATTTAAGAATAACTCTTCATCTGATGCATTTCTGGTAAACCCAGTTGCTTGGAGTTGTGCTAACTCAAGGCATTTAGCCCATGTCCCAAATCGACGAAGTAATGTCGATGTATCGAAATTACCAAACTTTTTATAATCACCCATTGTAACAGTATCTTTCTTAATTGTTACTGCTACTCTTTTTATGTCGTCCATAATTTCGATGCTAGATAAGGTTCTGTTTACAGGCAATCTTAACCCTGCAAGTTCAAGACTTTTTGCCCATCCACCGAACCTATGTTGGAATGTAGATGAACGATATTTACCATGAGAATCATATTCACTCATTGAAACAGATTCTGCTCGGATGCTTGCCGCAACATTTATTAAATCTTGAATCAACTCATTATCGCTCGTATTCCGCGCAGAATATTCCAACTCAAATTTCATCGACTCATCACTTCCAATGTCATTTCTTTAGTTACTTTAATCAATTGACTTTCATGCGTTAGTGGCACTTATAATCGCATCCATAACAGGCCTGGCCCCACGACGGGAATTGCAATGCAGGCAAGATGTGACCAAGTTGTCCTTAGAATTATCGCCACCTTTACTAACGGGCTGAATATGGTCAAGAGTAGCGTTAAATCGAGTGAGTTGTTTCTCACAATAGTGACACTTGTATCCATCTCGCTCAAAGATCTTCACTCTGTTTGATTCAACATTGTAGAAATCTCCATCTTTGGTGTAATCAACCGGTGGAAGTTCGATGGCGTTCAACTTCGCCATTCGCTCGCGGCATATGGCAATTTCTTCAGGCAGTAAGATCCTATAGGGAGTGCCATCCCGACTAGGTTCACCAATCTTTTGGACGATACCCTTTTGTTCCAGTCCATTCAGTGCGGTCTGCACGGCTCCATAGCTCAAGGTTTCGGATTGCCCGGAACGGGATGATGTAATGACACCTTCCCCTAAGCCCCGCATGCTAACTTTGACAAAGACGTCATTTGTTTTTAGAATGCTGTGTCGAAACATAAACCAGTATATGGCAGCTTCATAAGGAAGGAGTTGTGGCTGTAAGTAGTCTATCACATCTGACACAATCCTTGGAAGCTCAAACAAGTCAAAGGAATCCTTCAATGAGTTTTCACTATTGTCATTCGCCCTCTCTATGTCATCCAGTAGTTGCCTCATTTTGGCAATAATCTCTTTCACCTTCCGTCACCTCAATTGCACTATACTCAGGCACAAGACATCTGGTGTTACATATTCCGGTCGAACGCCGGAAATTCCTGCCAGAAGATAGGAAAAAAAGAAGCCCGCAGGACACGGGCCAAATCAAATACTATGCTGCCATCCGCCCGGCAATCTTGGTGCGGGAGGCTGTCACGGTCATACGCATACTTTCGGCCCTTTCCGATCCGGCACAAAAGAAGAAGGGGCTGTCTCAATAAAAATTGAGACAGTTTTTTTTGCCGTAAAAAATACAAGAGACAGGTTCCGAAGAACCTGCCTCTCGGTGTAAAATTAAACTACCATGAAAAACTTCACACAAGAGAATCCTACACCAAAAACAACTTCATATCAACTGGTTTTACCGCTCAATATGGAAATGCTCATTCCAGGCGACGACTCGGTCAGGCTACTTAGTGAAATCATGGATCAACTGGATTATACGAAGCTGTACAAGGCGTACTGCCGAAGAGGGAGAAAATCAGCAGCAGCGCCAAGAAATCTGTTTAAGATCCTGGTGTATGGGTACATGAACAACCTGTATACCAGTCGAGCAATTGAGCAGGCCTGCCGACGAGATATTAATTTTATGTGGTTGCTGGAAGGAGCCGCCGCACCCGATCACAATACCATTGCCCGGTTTCGAAAAGAGCGGATCGCTGAGGCGGCAGAAGACTTGTTTTACCAGTTGGTCGAGAGGCTTAACGAGCGGAAGGAAATCGACTTTACCAATCTGTTCGTTGATGGAACGAAGATCGAAGCAAATGCTAACAAGTATAGCTTTGTCTGGAGAAAAGCAGTCGATAAACAGGCGGGGAAAGTGCAGGAGAAGCTGGAACAGTTGATTCAATCAATCCTAAAAAAGCATGGCTTAAAGGCCTCAGAATCAGCCACACCGACTGCGATCATAGAACAGCTGCTCAAAAAGCAGAAAGCAGAGAATATCACCTTAGTCCATGGAAGCGGGAAGCGTAAAAGCCAGTTGCAAAAAGACCTGGAAGCCTTGCAAGAGGTGATAGAGCGCCAGCAAAAGTACGCGGCGTATGCAAAGATATTCCAAGGGCGAAACAGCTTTTCCAAAACGGACCGAGATGCCACCTTTATGCATATGAAAGAAGATCACATGAGAAATTCGCAGCTCAAGCCGGGCTATAATGTGCAAATCGCTGTGGAAGCGGAATATATCGCGGGAATCGACATCTCTTCCGAACGATCAGATTCCTTGACGCTTATCCCCCTGCTACAATCGATGAATGGCTTCCTGAAAGGGAAAAAACATAAAAACATCATAGCGGATGCCGGCTATGAAAGCGAAGAAAACTATAGTTATCTAGAAAAAGAAACGCAAAACTGTTATATAAAGCCCAGCAATTATGAAAAAAGCAAGAGCAGAAAGTATCGGAAAAACCCATTTCGCCTAGGAGCAATGGAATATAATCATGAAAAAGATGAATACACCTGCCAAAACGGCAAGAAGATAAAAGCAATCGGATTCGCCAAACGAAAGTCAAAATCAGGCTATGAAAGCGCTCTTACTATCTACGAATGCGAAGACTGCAAAGACTGTCCGCATAAATCAGCCTGCACCAAAGCGGCGGGGAACCGTCAATTCCGAGTATCGAAGAAATTTCAACAGCAGCGGGCTCTGTCCCTCGAAAATATTACAAGCCACACAGGAATCCTGCTGCGAGTCAATCGATCCATCCAGGTCGAAGGCGCGTTTGGGGTCTTAAAGGAAAATCACGGGTTTCGAAGGTTCTTGCTGCGCGGCCAGCAAAATGTGCGAATCGAATTTCTGCTATTGGCTATTGGCTATAATGTGAACAAGCTCCATAGCAAAACCCAGCACCAACGGTGCGGCCACATGCTGCACGAGAAAGAAGCAGCCTAAAAATTAGCCGATACGACATGGCATGCGGGCAAAGGCATCCCCGCTTGTTTTGTTATGCCCGTTATTCCCATACCCTTCCAAAGAAAATCGCCTTTTTGTATTTTGTCCTGCCGAATAGCAATGGGACTGCCTCAAACAGGTTTTTAAACCTATTTTGAGACAGCCCCTTGGTATACAACAACTTTCTCAATGTAGCTGCCGATGAACTTCCTGATCTCCGGCACGTCGCGCTCCCGGATGAACTGCCGGAACATCCCGAACAGGCCCCGAAGCTCGTCTTCGGTCACTTCCTTATGCAGTCCGGTGTCCCGCAGTGCCGTTACTCTGAACTCCAGGTTCGCCTTCTCCGCTTCCAGTTCGGCCAGTTTGGCCGCCATTGACGCTTGGGCGAAGCCCTTGGCCACGGCCTCGACGATGTTGCCGATCTCCTTGTCGATCTGCGACGCCTGAATGCCGATTGTCTGAATTTGGTCGGTGTACTTGCTGCAACGTTGGCGCTGGTACTCATTCAGTCGCTTGACCAGCTTTGGTATGGCCTTTTCGCTGAATACGTTTCTTTCCAGCTCCGCCAGCACAAACCCCTCGATCGCGTCCCTGTTGATATCCTTGTTACTGCAGTCCTTAGCTCTGTCCCTGTTGCCGCAGCGGTAGGTCACATGTTTGGTCTTGACCCGCCCGGAGTGCATGACGTTACCCATCATTGAGTGCCTCAAGCCTCGCTTCAAGCACTCTCTGCAGACGATCAGGCCACTTAGGAGGTAGGTTTCCTTGGCCTTGTACCGGCCAGGCTGGTT
>Ga0364886_10409_pt1 | contig 19026 bp, 20 predicted proteins | sample ExccelJu500001D3_4_FD_206926 | JGI IMG/M metagenome (GOLD analysis project Ga0364886, IMG submission 206926) | Enriched cells from Trout Bog Lake Hypolimnion, Wisconsin, USA - BchlTB.July23.5000.01.D3 | ecosystem: Environmental > Aquatic > Freshwater > Lake > Hypolimnion/Profundal zone | place... | reverse complement strand
TATTCTAATGCCGCTGCCAAAGAGTTGATTACATCCGAACAGAATGGTGTGCTTGTACCCCCAGCTATCGCGCAGGGTTTGGGAGCGCTTTGCGGGAGAGAAAAGATCGGTGGCGACACCGCGCGAAAGGATGGTTACATTGTTGTAATTGCGTTCCTGAAGCTCCTGCTTCATTGCTTTGGTCGGAACCATGGTGGCATCGGTAAGGTTATGCAGCTTGCGCAGATAGTTATCTATAATTGTTCTGAGCAAGCCAATCCCATAATGGTGCGAGTAGCGATGAAAATTGGTATGAAATGAACTGGTGACAGGTAATTGAAGTTCGCGCGCCGCGACCACCGCAGACCATCCCAAAGGCCCTTCCGTGGCGACATGCACTATATCTGGACGTTGCTCTGTCCAAAGCTTGATGAGGCGTTTCTTGATCGGGAAACCTAAACGTAAATCTTTGTAGGTGGGAATTGCTATCCCCTTGGTTAATACTTCTTCCACACCATCCGGTCTTTTAGTTCCTTTATCACTTGATTGTTCCGGGCGAACCAGTTGCACTGAGTGCCCCAGTCGCTGTAAGCCTCCCACGATTCGTCCTAACGTCATCGCTACGCCGTTAACTTCCGGTGGAAATGTCTCAGTCACTATCGCAATCCTCAGATTGGAAAGTGGCGCTACGAAAGACTCAATGGAGATGTCATATGGTTTATTCACGTTTGAGATCATAGCTAATTTAGATTACAAAAATATGTCATTAATTTGACAGTTTCATGCATTGCGAATTTCATATGTTTTTACGGGTAATTCCCCCCCGTGCAGGGGGAAGGCTAGGGTTAACCAATCACTTGCTGCGTTTTTTGCAGTTTAGTGAGATGGCTAGTAGAAACTGTGATGTTCCAAAACTCTACCCCCATCCTAACCTTCCCCCTGCAAGGGGGAAGGGACTGGTGTTGCGAAAATTTCTAGTAATTCCGGTTTTTCCGGCTTAGCGGTTCAATTTATGGATTAGAAAAATTGCAGTCATGCCTAAAGTAACAAGCACTGCAAAACATAAGATCATTGTATTCAGCGAGATTTGGGCTGCTGTCGCTGTGGCATAGATTGCCAACATCACCAGCATTCCGGCATTTTCATTGAAGCCCTGCACGGCAATGGAACGCCCTGCGGTAAGCAGGCTGCATCCCCGGTGCTGCAAAAGCGCATTCATAGGTACCACAAAAAAGCCCGCAACGGCACCGACTATCATCAAGAGGATTCCAGCCCACAACACGGAAGCTACAGTAAGCAAGACCGGTATCAAAAGCCCCAGAATAATTCCGAGAGGTAATAAGGTTGCGGCACTCGAAAGTGTGACAAAGCGCGTGGATAAAATTGCTCCGGCAATCACACCCACAGCCGTGATGCCCTGCAAGTAAGCTGCTTGGGCAAGTGGCAGCCCCAACGATTCACTCGCCCAGCGTAATACGATCAATTGTAATGTTGCCGCAACACCCCAAAGCAGGGTTGTGACCAGCATCGACAGTCCACCGAGCTTGTCGCTCCAGAGAATCCAGTTCTCCTTGAAAAATTGTTTGAACAATAACAGCGGGTGGAAAGAATGACTCGGGTAACGTGCGCCGCTGTCGGCAATGCTAAAACTTAATAGCGTTGCCAGTCCATTAAGTGCCAGAAGACATAACATCCCCACTGTTAAACTTGTCTTCATGTTATCCAGATGCCATAAGACAATTGGCAAGCTGAAGTGATTTATCAGAGGGCTTACCAATAAGCCGCCCAATACGGTTCCCAGAATAACTGCGCAGACTGTCGTCCCTTCAAAAAACCCGTTGGCAGTCACCAGCTTTTCCGCCGGGAGCAATTCCGTAATAAGGCCATATTTGGCAGGCGAATAGATTGCCGCCCCCAAACCGGCGATTGCAATTGCCATTACAGGATCAACACCCACCAGCAAGAGAGAGACTGCGCACACCTTGAGAAAGTTTGCCAGCAACATGACCTTGCCTTTTTGCAGTGCGTCCGAAAACGGGCCGACAAGGGGCGCAAGTAAAACGTAGAACAAGGTGAAGCAAAGTTTGAGAATTGGAATAATCCAGTTAGCAGAAGCCAATTCAATCACACGGGCAATAGCAACAATCAGAAATGCATTGTCAGCGAGCGTTGAAATAAACTGTACGGCAAGTAGGAGGTAAAAATTACGCGGCATAGATCATCAGGGGGAATTTAATTGAAGATTAGCTTTGTAATATTGCATTACGGTTACATTATTATGAAGATTTAATGTCGGAAATATTTTTAACCGTGCGGGATATTTAACTGCCTGTGAGTTGGATCAAGCGTTGTTGCACCTGTTCGTGCGTAAAACCCGATTGGCCTGTGGTATCAAGCTGCAAAGCTTTGCGATAATACTGTACGGCAGAGTTGGGTTGCCCGAGATGGTCTAGGCTTATAGCCAGATTGAAGGCAAATAACGCGCAACCTGGTTCTGCCGCGAGGGCATTAAAGTAGGATTGTTGCGCTTCTGCCCAGCGTGATTGATCGGCATACTGATTCCCCAGAGCAAAATGCAAAGCTGCCGATTCGGGTTGCCGGGCAATAAGTTGTTTGAGACGGGCTTCTTTGATATTAGCGTTTCCCGTCCCAAATGAAGCGAGTGCGGCATTGGCGACAGGATCATTTGGATCGATTATTAATACGCGCCGGTAATATTGCAAAGCGGCTTCATCTTGCCCTTGCTGTTGGGCGATGGTTGCCAAGCCCAGCAGGGCATCGCGGTTTTGGGGGTCTTGGGCGAGAGCATCGTGGTAACGTTGCAATGCGTTCGTGAAATCGCCATTTTGATAAGCTTGGTAAGCACTCGTTAATATCGGGTCAATAGTATTAGTGTCCGGTTGATGCCGGATGTTCATGGCTGTTGATTTTTCATCTGTAAACTTTGTGGCGTGAGATGACGATAGGATGGAGGGTTCTTCGGTGACCTCGCTCGATGTTGTAATTTTGGATGTGGACGCGAGCGGAACCAAGGATAGTATTGTCGCCATATTTGCAGGAGGCGGGGCTGCGACCGGTGAGGCAATGTTAGCTGACGGTGTGACCTTATGGGAGATGTGTTGCCTAGGTGTTGAGATTTGATGATAGACGTAGAAGCTGCCTGCCAAGAAAATGAGCGAGCCACAGATCAGAGAGAAGGGAATGAGCCCAATATACAGCCGTTTTTTTAAAGGAAATAATTTAGTAGCAACCAGTTCTTTTTCGGAGGGGGGCAAAGAATATGTTTTGCCGGTGTTGCTGGTATGGGACTCATCCGGTTTGCGGGAAGTAACGGAAGGAGAAGCCTGAATATCCTGCAATTGCAAAGCAGCCGGGCTACTTGGTTTTCTCTCTTCAGTTTTCTTTATCGCAGCGAGTAAAAGATTCATGGTTTTTGTTTATCAGGCTGATTAGCTATACCGGCGCTGTCATCAAAAAATTTTCTGTCGGGTAAGTTGTTGCGGAATTCTCTGAAGTCGCCTCCCATATTGGCTTCTTTGAGGACAATCGGGCGGATGAAAATTACCAGTTCCGATTTGATATTGGTGTCATTGCGATTTTTGAACAGATTACCCAAAAAAGGGATGCGCCCCAAGAATGGAACCCCGTCGGACAAGTTGTTGATTTGATCTTGCATTAACCCGCCCATTACAGCAATCTGGTTGTTTTCGATTTTTAGCACCGATTCCATTTCACGCGTTTGCGTTTCTGGAATTTGGCTGACGACAGGTTGCGTCGTGCAATTGGCAACCCCGGCACAAGGATTGGACAAGCTCGGATTGGGATCGTTAACGTAACCGAACAAGCGGGTTATGGAAGGGCGCATATTCAGCAGCACGCTATCGTTATCGTTGATTTGCGGTGTCACGCTCATAGTGAAACCGATGGGAACAATATTGGGTGTGGTTGAATAAGTTGTCAGCGAAGAGGTTTGATTGGTTGTGGTGTTGGCCTGAATGGTGAAGTAAACGTAGTTGTCAACGACCCGCAGCATCGCGGTTTGATTATTCATCACACTTAATTTCGGACTGGACAAAACTTTTACAGTGCCGAAGGATTCCATGAGTTGCACCGAGGCGGCAAGAGCCCCGACTCCCGAGGACGGATTTGCGTAATTCAAAGTAAAAATACTGCCGGTGTTGGAGGAAGGCAAGGTGCCGCTTCCGGCTAGGGTAGCTTGAAAGCCGTTGCTACCGGAACGCAGACTCGACCAATTGATACCTTGCTGATATTGTTTATTGAGACGCACTTCGACTATTGTGGCTTCAATTAATACCTGCCGATGCGAGTTAGTCATGACAAGTGAAATAAATTCCTGAATTTTCTCATGCTGCTTCGCGGTGGCACGAACTGTAATAATTCCGTTTTCAGGATTTGAAATGACTGAAGCAGCTTCGCGGAAAGTGTTGCGTTGCGTAACGGTTGTGCCTTCATCCGCCATTATGGCGGCATTCGGACTGTTCGCAATGCCACCTCCTTTTGCCGGGTATTGCCTTCTGTTATTGGAAGTGGCGGGCTGCACTCCTGTGCCGCTGGTGCTGGTGTTCGAGCTATGCTGCACCGACGTTTCGCTTGAACCATCCGGCAATATCTTGTCGGTTTCGCGCAAAATATCTTTTACGTTTGATTCCAGCCTTTCCCAAAAATGGTTCTTCGAGGTATTGGTGATAGACACTTTCGAGCTATTCCCGGTGACGCTGGTGCTGCCGGTTGCGCCAGCCGCACTGCCTCCGCCGACTTGTGTTGAGTCGGATATGCCTCCATCAACATCTCTTGTCATGTTGACGTAGTCAATCTTGTAGATTTTGAGATAGGGTGAATCCGGCATGACGATGAGGTTGCCATCATCAAACTCATATCGTATGTCGACTTGTTTGGAAATGCGATTGAGGATTTGCGGCAAAGTTTGATTGATCGCATTGATAGTGACAGTCCCCTGAATGCCTGCGGCAATATCAAGATTGATTTTTGCGTCGCGTGCCAATGCAAATAAAATTTCCTGAGCAGAAACATCGGTAACAACAACACTGTAAGTTTCAACTTTGATGCTGGGTTTGGGGGGAGGAAGAGGAATGCTGCGTTTAACTGCTTGGGGTATCTCGCCGATAATTTGAGTGGAAGTTACATCCTTTTTTTGGAGGTGAATTTCAGAAGGTAGTAATGCTTGCGTACCAAGGAGCTTGGTCTCGCTACATGAGGCGATGAGAGTGGTGCTTGCTAGCAACAGCGCGTGGTGAAAATTCATTTTTGCCCTTCTTGGCGAGGGCGAAACGCGACACCTCTAGCGCGCTTGTAACATATTTGCTAATTTCGTCTATGTGCTCTTGCGCATAGATGTTCCTAGTCTGCAAAGCTGCTCTTAAATAATAAGGCGGATTCTAGTTTGAAGTGCAATTTTGAGTAACGCTGATCAGGTGGGCGGGATGCGGTAGCATCCATGCCTTTTTGACCAGCCAGTCGAAATTACACAAATGAACTACACACACCTCACCCAAGATGAAAGATACCAGATTTACGTATTAAAGAAAGCAGGACATATACAGAGTGAAATTGCCAATCTGATAAATCGAAGCGAATCGACGGTCAGCAGAGAGCTGCGCAGAAACCGGGGTCGTCGTGGCTATCGACCGAAACAGGCGCAAGCCAAAGCTGACGACCGACGTGCCATTAATGCACGCAGAGTGGATGACGATGCTTGGCAGTTTGCTCAAGAGAAGTTGCAGATGCAATGGAGCCCGGAACAGATTAGCGGGCACGTGAACATCAGCCCTGAAACGGTTTATCAGCGAGTCTATGCAGATAAACAGTCTGGCGGCTTGCTTTGGAAGAACCTGCGCTGCCAGAAGAAGCGACGGAAGCGTTACGGCAAGATGGAGAGGCGTGGACAGATTCCCAATCGGCTCTTCATTGAGGATCGCCCAGCCATCGTTGATGAACGCAAGCGAATCGGCGATTGGGAAGCTGACACGATTATAGGCAAGAATCACCGCCAAGCTATTGTGAGCATTGTTGAACGAAAGACTGGGCTGACACTGATTAAGAAGGTCGAACGTAAAACTTCAAAAGCGGTCTGCCAGGCAATGATTGATTTACTGAAGCCGTACAAGAATAAAGTACGCACGATTACTTCAGACAACGGCAAGGAGTTTGCTGGGCATGAAGAAATAGCCAAAACATTGAAAGCTGATTTTTATTTCGCACACCCTTACGCTTCATGGGAGCGAGGAACAAACGAAAACACGAACGGATTAATACGACAGTACTTCCCGAAAAATAGGGACTTCACCACCATTACACAAAAGGAGATTAACTTCGCAATGGAACGATTAAACAACCGACCCAGAAAACGACTTGGATACCGAACACCAAATCAGGTATTCTTTAAGTCAGGCGTTGCACTTCAAATTTGAACTCGCGTAAAACAGATGGAGCACCTCGCATGCTTTTTATCTGGTTCCTTTGGGCACCCCTTGGGTGAAGCGGAGGGGGAGTGATTAATAACTATCCAATGAGTTCAGTGCCGGCGTAAAAGCGTCTTTATAACGCTGTGGAAGGTTATTCATTCCGATACGCGCCGCATCTTCATTCGGATAAATGCCGTAAAGTGCACGGAAAGCTGGTTTACCATTGACTTTGATGGGCACAATGTAAATATCAGAGAGTACGCCCAGGTTTTTTGCGCGGCTTAAAAAACCTTCCAAGCGCAGAGGGTTGGTATCCTGGGTGAAGAAAAGTTGAAGACTGAAACTGTGTTTGTTAACGTGAACCAGCATCTCTTTGGCAGCGTCCAGTCTTTGTTGCAAAAGTGTGTTTGGAGTTGGTTTGCTTTCATTGGTTTTCTGGGGCGCAGCTTTTGTGACTGTTTGCAGGGACGGAATCTTCGCGGTATTAAGCGCGGGAACAGTTGCAATATTTGAGGATGGTTGCACCACGGTAAAGGTGGGCGCTGACATGACTTGCGAAGCCATGGCCGGTGATGCAACCGGGACACTCGAAGGAGCACTAATCAAAGGTTGAACCTCGGTGACTGGGGGTATGTCTCCCATAGTTTTTTGAACAGAATCGTTCTTTACAAGAATCCAAACTACAATGGCAATAACAAAAACCGAGACTGTTGTTCCGGCAATGATGGCTAATATTTTACGGTTTAAGCCGGATTCGTCCGGCGTAAGTTCGCTATCTCGAATCGCAGCAAGAACATGTCTGGATTCGATTCGATGAGTATTTTCAACGAAGGCGGCAAGTAAAGATTTATCGGCAAGAATATTGACGCGCCGCATTAGGCCGTTTGATGCTTTGCTAATCAGACTAACAGCGGGGGATGAGAAAATATCCGGGCCGCCGTAGCCCGCCTTACGCATACGAAACATTAAATATGATTCGATGACTTTTTTGGAGATAGGCTGCATATTGAAGTGATGGACGATGCGGTCTTTAAGTTGGCGCATGTTATTTTGTTCCAACTTATTATTTAGCTCAGGCTGGCCAAATAGAACGATTTGAATCAATTTTTGTTTGTCGATTTGCAAGTTGTACAACAGCCTTAATTCCTCAAGCGTTTCCGATGGCATTGCATGTGCCTCGTCAACGAGTACTACGCATTGTTCCCCTCTGTTGTGTCTGGCAACCAGATTGTCTTGCAGATTTTGTATGAGTACACTGACGCGTTGACCTTCAATGTCCAATTCCAGTCCGTCGGCGACAGCATAAAGTAGCTCATCTCTTGTAAGACTGGGATTGGCGAGATAAATAGCTTTAATATTGGTAGGCAGGCGTTCCAGTAACATACGGCATAACATGGTTTTTCCGCAGCCGACCTCGCCGCTCACTTTGATTATGCCTTCACTATGGCTAACGGCGTAAATCAGCGCATTGAGCATTTCTCCGCGATTCGCACCGGAATAAAAAAATTCTGTGACAGGCGTGATTTTGAAAGGCGGCTCTTTTAAGCCAAAGTGTTCGAGATACATCCGCTACCCTTTTTATTTATTTAGCAGTGTTTATACTCTAAAAATGAAGTTTTACTTATTTGAAGAATAGCGTGCAATCGTCATTTTTTCAAGTATTTAGAATTAAGTTGCAAAAACACATGGAGTTATCGTGCGGATTACTTGCAGTTTTACCATTTGCAGTAATGCGGATTTCAGCAAAGCAGAGTTGTAGCGGGTGGAGGTGTAGTTTAGAATGCGCCCACTCAAAACGAGCAAGAAGGCTTATTCGTGTCCCCTCAACCCTTGGTAGAAATTTGCGACGTTAACTTTGCCTACGGCAGTCGCCCTATTCTTAAAGGTATCAACATGACTTTCCACAAAGGGAAAGTCATCGCCATCATGGGCGGGAGTGGCTGCGGCAAGACTACCTTGTTTCGAATAATTGCCGGAGCACTAAGCCCGACCAAAGGTGAGGTAAAGATTGACGGGCAAGTGATGCATGAGTTGGATCAGAAAGGGCTATATGCGATGCGCCGCAAGCTGGGTGTGTTGTTCCAGTTTGGTGCCTTGTTTACCGACATGACAGTGTATGACAACGTGGCTTTTCAAATGCGCGAGCATACCGATCTGTCTGAAGAAATGATTCACGATCTGGTGATGATGAAGCTGCAAACCGTTGGCTTGCGGGGTACTCATGCTTTGATGCCGTCGGAGCTTTCAGGCGGGATGGCGAGGCGTGTGGCATTGGCTAGAACGGTGGCACTGGATCCGATGTTAATTTTATATGACGAGCCGTTTACCGGGCTTGATCCGATTTCACTTACCGTGGTCGGAGACTCGATACGCCGGTTAAATACCGCGTTGGGGGCAACGTCGGTGGTTATTACCCATGATGTGCAGGAATCGATGAAGCTAGTTGACTATATTTATTTTATTGCCGACGGCGTGATTGCCGCCGAAGGAACGCCGGAAGAAATACAGGCTTCTGATAAGCCTTTTGTACACCAGTTTGTGCATGGTGAGAGAGATGGCCCCGTACCTTTCCATTATCCGGGCGGAAGCTACATGCAGGATCTGGGAGTAAACGTCTAATGCCCGTCGTGAAGAGTGTAAAAAATATCGGTCACCGTGTGATCGAGGCGATTTGGCGTATTGGCTATGCCACGCATTTTTTTGTGAGGGTATTGCTCAACTCGGGATCAAGTTTTCAACGTTTCCACTTAACGGTTAAAGAGCTTTACTTCACCGGCGTAATGTCGCTTATTATTATTCTGGTTGCGGGGTTGTTTGTCGGGGTCGTACTTGGCTTGCAAGGCTATGAAATACTGAGGCGTTATGGTTCCGAATCGGCACTCGGCACACTGGTTGCCTTGAGTCTCTTGCGTGAGTTGGGGCCGGTGCTGGCGGCATTGTTGTTCGCGGGGCGGGCGGGTTCGGCGATGACGGCAGAAATAGGATTAATGAAAGCTTCCGAACAGCTTGCCGCGATGGATATGATGGCGGTGAGTCCCATTGCGCGCGTGGTAGCACCGCGTTTTTGGGCGGGTGTGATTTCTATGCCGATACTGGCTGCGATATTTTCGGTAATGGGAGTATTGGGCGGATACCTGGTGGGGGTGGTGTATATCGGTGTCGATGAAGGATCGTTTTGGTCGCAGATGCAAGCCTCGGTGGAATTTCAGCATGATGTAATGAATGGCGTGTTGAAGAGCCTTGTGTTTGGTGTGGCGGTTACGGTAATTTCCCTGTTTGAAGGATTTGACGCTCCGCCTACAGCCGAGGGAGTTTCAAGGGCTACCACTCGCACCGTTGTACAATCGTCATTGGTTATTTTGTTGTTGGATGTAGTTTTGACCGCATTTATGTTTCGGGGGAATTGATATGGAACGAACCACATTGGATTTGTGGGTTGGCGCGTTTGTTGTGGCTGGAGTGGTTGCTCTAGCGATATTGGCGTTTAAGGTTGGTAACCTGAGTACCTACAATGCCTCGGAGTCTTATTCCCTAAAGGCAAGCTTTGCCAACATTGGCGGGCTCAAAACTACGGCTTCTGTCAGAAGTGCGGGGGTGTTGATCGGACGTGTAACAGAGATTAAATTGAACCCGGAGCGTTACGAAGCCGAGGTCACTTTGAGCATTGACAAGCGTTATCAATTTCCCAAAGACAGCCTGATAAGTATTTTGACCTCCGGCTTGCTGGGTGAGCAGTATCTTGGCTTGAAGCCGGGTATGGATGACGAGATGTTGAAAAATGGTGATGCGATTAAACAATCGCGTTCCGCGTTAGTGTTGGAAGACTTGATCGGGCAGGTTGTCGCCAATAAGGCGGAAAGTGCCAAGTAAATTGTTCGGAGAATATAGATGAAACGATTGTTAGCTGCAGTCATGGGAGTATCGTTGTTGGGGTTTGTGGCGCTGGCACAGGCGGAAACAGCGGTTGATCCGGATACAATGGTAAAAGGTGCGGTACAAGATGTTTTGGCTTTGCTAAAGAAGGGGAAGTTGGACAAGAAAGAAATACAAGATTTGGTAGACACACGAGTGTTACCCTTGTTCGATTTCACTTTAATGACGAAACGAGCAGTTGGACAAATATGGAAGACCGCTACACCTGAACAGAAAAAAATACTTGTTGATCAATTTCGCGATCTTTTAGTTCGTGTGTTTATCGGAAAGGCATTTAGCGGAAAGACCGATGTTACGGTGAAATTCGAGCCCAGCAGATATTCCGAAGGCGACGATCAGGTGACTGTGAGAACGCTGATTATTACACCTGGAGAGTCGCCCATTCCGGTCGAGTATGACTTAAAGAAAACTTCTGCTGGCTGGAAGGTCGTAGATTTTTCCGTTGCTGGGCCAAGATTGGCTTTGGACATCTACAGCAATCAATTCCGCGATCCGTTGCAGCAGTCTGGAATTGACGGCTTGGTAAAATTTCTGGTAGAGAAAAATCATGCTGCCGAGATAGCGTTGGCTGCAGCACGCAAGGCTGATGCAAAGTGAATAATGGTGTTAAAAACATGATGGAGCTATCCGGTCGCATGACCATGGAAACTGCTACTGCACTGTTCAGTAAAAAGTTGCCATGGCCTGAGGGTGGCGATTTGGTCATCGACTTTGCGCAGGTTGCGGCGGTAGACTCATCCGCTGTAAGTTTAATGTTGGCATGGCTACGCTTGGCACAACGAAAGAATATGAAACTTTCATTTATTAACGTCCCGGGTAATTTGCGCAGCTTGGCAAATTTGTATGGCGTTTCAGCATTGTTATCGTTGCCCGTGGATGCCTGATCCGCGAAGGTGCTTCGTTAGTCGTTAGTCGTTAGTCGTTAGTTTGGGTTGTAACAACTGACGACTAACGACTACCCACTAGCTCAGAATTATGCAAAAACTATCTATCCAAGGCGGTAATCAATTACGCGGCGAAGTACGCATTTCCGGTGCCAAAAATGCCGCGCTGCCTATCATGTGCGCAAGCTTGTTGACCCCGGAGACATTGCGTCTGACCAATTTGCCGGATTTGCACGATGTGGGAACGATGCGCAAACTGTTGCAGCAAATGGGCGTGTCGGCTGACTCGGTGCCGGGCGAAGTAACTTTCAAAGGCGACAAAGTCGATAATTGGGAGGCACCGTATGACATGGTAAAGACCATGCGCGCTGCGATTCTGGTGCTTGGTCCGCTGGTGGCACGCTTTGGCGATGCGCGTGTTTCTTTACCCGGCGGCTGCGCCATCGGCTCAAGACCTGTCGACCTGCACATCAAAGGGCTGCAGGCGATGGGGGCGGAAATTACTATCGAACACGGCTATATTCATGCCAAAGCAAAGCGACTTAAAGGTGCCCGCATCTTTTTTGATATTGTCAGTGTTACCGGCACCGAGAATTTGATGATGGCGGCAGTGTTGGCTGATGGCGTAACCTTGTTGGAAAATGCGGCCCGAGAACCGGAAGTGGTGGACTTGGCGGATTGCCTCCGTTCGATGGGAGCCAAAATTTCTGGCGACGGCTCAGATACCATTACTATCACCGGAGTGGAAAAGTTGCACGGTGCAACGCACCGCATCATGCCGGATCGTATCGAGAGCGGCACTTTTTTGGTGGCTGCTGCAGCGACAGGTGGCTGTATCACCTTGCGCGAAACACGTGCCGATATTTTGGAGACAGTACTGGAGAAACTTGGCGAAGCAGGGGCAAAGATCAGGGTTGAGGGGGACTCCATACATCTCGAAATGAATCGCCGCCCAAAATCAGTGAACGTTCGCACTGCACCGCACCCGGCATTCCCAACCGATATGCAGGCGCAATTCATGGCGCTCAATTGTATTGCGGAGGGTAGTGCGATGGTAGTGGAAACCATTTTTGAAAACCGCTTCATGCATGTTCAGGAATTGCGCCGTCTAGGTGCCCATATAGATGTGGAGGGCAATACCTCGGTGGTGCGCGGAGTCGATCATTTGGAGGGTGCCACGGTTATGGCAACCGACCTGCGAGCCTCTGCCTGTCTGGTCATCGCGGGTCTGGTTGCACAAGGCGAAACCGTGATTGATCGCATTTACCACCTGGATCGCGGATACGAACGCATCGAAAGTAAATTGTCGGAACTTGGGGCAAATATTTGCAGGGTAAAGTGACCGACTGTAATGCCCGGCTAATCAATTATCAACAGGGCATTAGACTACTTCGCTCAGTCGTGCATACCGATGGTTTGTTTGTATGTTTTAAAGCTTTAGCTTCGGACTTGCCTTGTTTCATCTCCAATGCAAGAAGCGATATTTCATTCACGGATTCCTGAAGCTTCAACGTCAGTTCTTGACGATCTTTATTTGCAACAGTTTCCCGGTTTTCGGGATAGTGGAGCTGTGTATAGAGTGCTACATAATCATGGAAGGCTTTTTGGAGGTTGAAAGCGAGATGATACTCATTGGCTATAAAATTACTACTGGTAACCATTTATGAATTCCTCCAGGTTATTAAATTATTTACGGTGCAGTAATTCTACGGACTTGTCACTTTTTTCAAATGTTGAATACCGCCAGTTTTCAGTCACAATTTGCCACACCGATAATTTGTATAATTTTTAAGCGGAGATTTGTATGAAAATATTTGGTTCAGTCATATTAATACTTCTGTGTTTGACAAGCTGCGGGACACCACCTGTACAAACCACAACAACATCGTTTTATGTGGGTGAATATAAGAAATCAGGAACTATTGCTGTAGTAACCGGAGTTACGGCCTCGAACAATTCTTTAGAGTTTGAACACTATAAAATGCTAATAGAACAAAAGCTTGCTTCAGTTGGTTATAAGATTTCCAACAATCCGGCAAGTGCCGACTATATTGCGTATGCAACTTTTGGAATTGACCTTGGTAAAAACACCGTAGTTGCCATCCCTATTTATGGACAAAGCAGTGGCGAGTCTACGTACTCTTCCGGTGCCACTTATGAGACAGAATTTAATACCTTATATCCTGGTGCAACTTATAGTATGCCGGCATACAGTCTTGCGGGTTCGGGGAGTCAATCCGAAGCGGGGTACACAAGGGCAATCGCTTTGGATATAGCTATAGCAACCAGCATCAAAGCAGGACATCCAAAGAAGGTTTTTGAAAGCAGAGCAAACAGTATTGGTATGTGCGGGGTATTTGCGGCAGTATTCGAGCCCATGCTGGAAGCAATGTTCACAGATTTCCCAGGCGTAAATGGAAAACCGAAAACAGTTCAAGTAAAATGGGACGGCGGATGTTGATAGATACTATATTCATTAACTTATTTTATTGAGGAAGAACATGCGAGCAAATAGTCACCAGACCAATTTCAAGTTTAGTAAACGCATTTCCAGAAATCTGCTGGTTATATCAACAGGAATTTCTATGTGTATCGCGTTTTCTGCATTCTCAGGAAATGCTTGTGCGGCAGACTCGGACAATGACGCATCGGCACAGCAATCCAGAAGCCAAGCCTTTCAAAAAAAGGTGCAAGCTGAAAAGGACGCCGAAGACAAATTGGAACATGATTTTGCACTTCAAGAGCAGGCGAGAAAAGAGCAGGATGAATTGAGCAGAATACGCGCCGAACGAGCCAAGGCCAGAAATGAGCGTGCGGCGGCGGCCAAATTACAAGAACAACAGCAACAGCAACAGCAAAAATAATTAAGGAAACGCCGAATAAGTCCGGCTTCGCCCGCTCGTTTCGCGCCCCCCAAGGGAGATGCTTTGGGTAACTCGGTGAATAAAAAACTTACCCTAGCCCTCTCCATATGGGAGAGGAAGACAAACAGACGTAATCGTCGCATCCTTAACAATTAACAAAGCATGACGATACTGACCGTACATCACCACAATTGTTGAATTAGTTGATGCTATTGTTTACGACTTGAAAAAACGATCAAGCAACAATTCGAGTCAAGTTTACCCAAGTTAGATTGCGGCTATACGACAAGGGACAGCTTGTCGTGCGTAGCGCCAAAGAATTAGGGGAAACGCCGAACAAGTCCCCTCTCCCTCAGGGAGAGGGAGAAAAACTGACTTATTCGGCGCATCCTTAGTTCTTATATCCCGTCCGGTAACACTGATAATACAACTCATCCGACTGTCCGCGTAATTCGCGTAAGTTAATCCCAAGAAAGGTATTATCTGAGTTTGGGCATGGCGGCAACGAAGCTTCTACTGAATCTAAATGCAAAGTATTCGTCCCGCCAAGAATGTCAATAGATGAACAGCCCGTTAAGGAAACCGTCAAAACTAAAAGTATCAATGGCAACCGGAAATTGCCCGCTTTTGAGTAAAGATCAGTTTGAAAGAATTGACACATATGCCAATTGTACAATCAGCGCATTTTTGTTCCAAGTACCATGTTATTCCAGTGCTGCGCTAACGGGCACGGCAATAGCAGCCCTGAACAAGCCCCCTTCGCCCCATAACCAAAGGGTGAAGCTAAGGAGAAGGATTGGAGCTAAAACTTCTTATAACCTACGCGCTCCCGCAATCCTGCGCCTGCCCTAAAGTGAGGGACACACTTTGCCGGAACAATTACAGTTTTACCGGTTCTGGGGTTGCGCGCCTTGCGCGTGGGGCGGCGATTCACTGTAAAGCTGCCAAAATCGCGTATTTCTGTGCGCTTGCCCTGTGACAATGCGTCGGAAATGGCATCAAGTATTACCCGCACAACCAAGTCTGCATCTTTGTTCAAATGTTTCGTGTATTTCGAGGCAAGGCGGAGTATCAAATCGGCGCGGGTCATTTTAGCTAGAAAGGGTAGTTTGACTGACCAAATTCTACATCAAATAACAAACATAAATGCATCGTCGATAACTCAAAAAGAGCAATCATCAAAATAATCCATTTTTTGTCGTCGTCGCATGTCTTTTAGCCAGGATTTAAGGTTTTTGATATCTTTGAGCGCAAGCAGGTCATTTTTTAATCCGCGAATTTCATGTTGAACGCTGACAATGTCGGTGGCGAGGTTGCGCATGAGAGTGGCCGGTTTCAGCCGATCAAAGGGTGAAAAGCCAAATTGTGATTTGAACATATCTTCGGTGACAAAGATTTCGCGCCCCAGTTCGTCTAGCTGTTCTTTCAAGATTTTGCTGTAATGTTTAAGACGGTTTGAAGTAATGTTGTTGATGGTGGTCTGATCAATATGCTCCAGTTCCAGTTGAAGCTCCAACAGTAGTAACAGATTTTTCTTGTCGTAAGCCTGATTAATGCGTTGCATCAAAAGTGTTTTTCTTTCGCGCTCTTGCGGGTCTGGCTCACGGTCCGGGTGCAGGGCACTGACCAGTTTGCGGTATAGTTCGCGGATAGACTGGCTGGTTTGCTCCGCCTCGGCTTGTTGCCTAGATTCTTTGGCAATTTGCTTGGACGTCTTTTTTCGCTTTGCCTGACGCTCTTCGTACTCAAGTCGCTCGGCTTCAAATTGTGTCTGTCGTTCATGCGTCCGTGCCTGTGCCCGCTTGAGTATTTCTTCCGGGTTGCTCATGTCTAGATCATCGCCCAAGTCAATACCTATGAGGTCCTCCAGCATCGATTTCATGTTTTCCAAGGAGGCGGATTTTTCCTCGTCAAAGTCTGAACCGCTGTGTTTGTTGTAAATTTTTTTCAATTCTTCATCATTGCGTTCCTCGGCGAGATCCCCTGCCATCCTGCTAATCAGGCCATGCAACATGCGGCGTTCGTTCGAAGTAAGACCTTTTTTATCACTGGCGCGATCCAGAAAATGCACTAACTCGATTTGCACTTTCAGAGAGGCTTCGACAAGAGGAAGATAATCATTTGTGAATTGTTTCTGGTAAGCCGGAATAATTTCTTGCCACGCCGCAAGGTGGTTGCGCTTGTCATCAATTTTCTTGATTAGCGTATTGAACACTTTTTGTTCTTTTGACAAGTGCGGATAGTCTTTGCAGGGGACAATACTTAGGACTTTGGTCTGAGTTTCGAGCATGAGTGCCTGCAATTATTTGTGTGCTTGTGGTTACTCTATCGAAAACGATCCCAGTCTGCTTTGCCGAAATGAAGAACCGCTGCCGTCTCCGGGAAACGGCAAGTTAGCTTTCGAGAAAATAATGCGCTCAGCAACCGGTTCGAGGATGAACTGCAATGTTGCAGAGCGCGGGAGTGTTAAACAACTGCAAATATTATTTTGGCTGCTGTTGCTGATTTTGCTGCTGCTGTTGCTGTTGTTGTTGATTTTGTTGTCTGGCCGCTGCTGCTGCCGCATTTCGATCTGCCCGCATTTTTTTCAATTCCCGCTCTTCTTTATTGGCTTGATCTTGAATTGCATAGTCACGCTCTCTCCTGTCAGCATTGGCTTTCTCCGCATCTAGTCTCTTTTGATGTACCGCACTTGGTGCAGGCTGGCCTTGGGGTTGACCTTGACCTTGACCTTGGCCGGGTGCAGGGTCGGCAGCACTTGCGCTACCCGGTAAAGCTGAGATTGCAAGTCCTAAAAATATACTCGCAAACACAGAAATTGATTTTTTTGAGGTGTGTAATCCTGATGCAACAACAATATTTCGAGTGGATTTGATCATAACTCTAGGCTCCTTTAAGGATAAAATTTGTTGGAAAAGTAATTGCGACGGGGTTCGGGACGCATTGATAGTAAGCTATCAAATTAAACCGAGCAATGTCAAGAAAATTCGGACTTTCTGATGTAGAGGAGAGCGAATCTAGCGGTAGACGATTTTTTATCCGCATTCGTCCAAATCGCGACCCCGTTGAAGGGGGAATGGTCGGGCTATATAGAAGTTCTCTAGAGTTCCCAGCCCAGCCCAATTTTAGCTATGGTGTAATTTGTTTGACTATCCGGCTCCCACGAGACAGACGTGCCGCTTGGATATGTGGCACTGATACCATAAGCAAATGCTATGTAATCGATACCGGCATTGACATGCAGTTTTTTGATCAAGGCGTAATCAGCGGATATGCCGAGCTTATATAATTCAGAATTACCCAGCGAGCCCGAAAATCCGGTTAGCCCCGGGCCGGATGTTACCGCGATAGATGATTGGGTTGTGTGTCCGTACAGCGCATCAACAGTGAGTACAAGCCTGTTGCCAAGAGAATACTGACACAGCAGACCAAAACCAGAATACATATTGGTATAGGTTTCGCCGAAATTGACCCCGCGATCCCACCTGTGGGAGCCGAGTTCAACGTAGGGCGTCACCATTGAAGCCCCCCTCTCAAAGCCTTTTCCGTAGCGGACACTGTAATTCTTTAAAATTGCGCTGGAGGTACTAACCACTGTTCCGTAGGCGCCATTTGGCAATGCGCCCCCGACATAGTTTGTTACTCCCATAGTCTGGTCGTAAGTTGCTTTGAAATAGTCATTTCCCAGCCAAACATCTTTCATTATGGAAACATAATAGGCATTTCCATTTATCGAACCGGTTTCTGTATCTAGCGTTCCAGTCAGACTTCCAAACTGTCCATTACCCGTTTCAGTGTAATCGACAATGGTCATAATAGACTGATAGCCAAACTGATTGTTGGACACTTTAATATCAGAGGAATCCCCAGAAGAACTGGAAGTGCTATTGCCAGCGGAAGTGCTTCTGTCAGATAACGCTGCCAATGCGGGCGCAGAAAACATCGTGCTTACTCCGCAAAACAAGGCAATTGCCAAAGATGTATTTTTCACGCTGATATTCTCAATGTATATTCCATTGAGAATTATGCTTGAAAAGATCAAATGCTAAGGGATAAAAAGAGCCGGTATTCGGCTTATTTTGCAATAATTGCGCCCCCTGTGCCTTTTAACCATAAGAGAAAACATGACGAATGCCCATTGTTTCGTTGGGTTGTGAGGTCAGGATGGAACAGCAATTTGGTCCCCGACAGAGTATGAACAGCAGCTTGTAAGCCGCTACCAATAAGGGTTTGGCATGTTCACTTTTGGTTTTTACCAACAGATTTACCAACAAGCCGCACAGGTCATCATCGGGGCGGGTGAGCTTATGACTCGTAAGCGTGGGTTTTTTTCACGATCACGACCTCTGTCACCGCGCCCTTTGCCGGGCATACCTCTATGCCTTGCGCGCTCAATTGTCGTTCGATTTCCTCATACATCACGGGCAGTACGCCGCTTTTCTCAAGCTTGCTATTGAACCGGTTAAGTGTACTTGCATCCGGCATCTTATTGCCGATCACGAAGCCACAAAACAATATGAAGTCTATTCGCACACGCAAGGCGCGTTCAAGTTTCGGGTAAGACAAGCAAAACCAGCGGGCAAGTAGCAGGGCGCGAAACATGGCATGGTAATCGTAAGGTACGCGCCCGCCCTTCCTGAACATCGCTTGCCAGTAATCGGCCTGCATGTGCAGTTCTATATCTTTCCAATTGATCGTATCAGCCATAGCCAGCAGCGAATCGCCCGCCAAAGCTGCCTTTGCATTTGCCATAAGTAACTGCATAACTCCTCCATTTTGAAAAGGTCAACTCAACTGCAACGCGAGTTGCAACAAGTTGACTATGCTATAGGGCTGCACATACCTGATTATTTGGGGTTCGAATTACCCGCGAAAAGAATTGCTCGGAAGTACCTTAACACCGGGGGGGGGTATGTTGCTTAG
>Ga0364886_10468_pt1 | contig 19299 bp, 14 predicted proteins | sample ExccelJu500001D3_4_FD_206926 | JGI IMG/M metagenome (GOLD analysis project Ga0364886, IMG submission 206926) | Enriched cells from Trout Bog Lake Hypolimnion, Wisconsin, USA - BchlTB.July23.5000.01.D3 | ecosystem: Environmental > Aquatic > Freshwater > Lake > Hypolimnion/Profundal zone | place... | reverse complement strand
GCGATGCATTACTCACATCGGTGGCATGTACCGTTCCGTTGGTTAATTTCCACAGTAGCCAGCAGTCAATGGTACCAAAACAAATAGTACCTTTTTCCGCTTTTTCACGTGCACCGGGAATATGATCCAGTATCCACCTCAGTTTGGTAGCAGAAAAATAAGCATCCGGCACCAATCCGGTTTTTTGCTGTATCATTTCAGCCTTCCCCTCTTTTTTTAAGTCATCACAAAAATCAGCCGTTCTTCTGTCCTGCCAAACAATGGCATTACAGAGCGGCATACCGGTTATCTTATCCCATACCACGGTAGTTTCACGCTGGTTGGTAATTCCAATGGCAGCAATTTGCTGCACTGTCAATCCGGCTTTTGTAATAGCTTCTGCTGCCACACCCAATTGGGTACTCCAAATTTCATTGGCATCATGTTCCACCCAACCGGGTTGGGGAAATAATTGGGTAAATTCTTTCTGGGCAATGGAGATAATGGCACCTTTTTTATCAAATATGATCGCACGGCTACTTGTGGTACCCTGATCAAAGGATAAAATAAACTGATTCATATAACAATCGTTTATGGGAAGATACAGAAAAACAGTATAAAGCGTTTTGTTTTCTAACGGGGTTTCAGCCAGTTAATCGGGTCTGTAAACCCGTTTTTATCACTCACCATAAAACCAACTTCACCGGTGCCTTCCAGGTTTACAGAAGCTTTACCCAATACGGTACCGGCACTTACTTTCTGGCCTTTATTGATATTAACACTGGAGAGGTTACTATAAGTGGTAAAATATTTACCATGCTGCACCAGCACTGCCTGGCTTTCACCCATATCAATTACAGATATCACATCCCCGTCTGCCACACAATGTACATTGGTACCAACCGGTGTGGCTATAAAAATTCCGTCATTCTGTTCATGCAATTTAGTATCGGGAATAATATGAATGCCAAATTCATGCGAAACATACCCCCCTGCAACCGGCCAGGGTAAACGCCGTTTGTTATTTTCGAAATTGATCGACATTTCCTTGCCTTCCGGTGTTGTTTCAAAAGTACTGTAAGGCCTGGCAGATCCGGATCCTGCTCCTGCAACTCCGGTAACCGGGTCATTGCTTTTAATTTTACTGCCAGTTGGGGTTTTAGGTGCTACCACCACAGCATTTTTACTTTCTGCTGCTGCTGCCGCTTTTTCAGCCGCATTCAGTTTGGCAATCCGCTCTCTCTCTTTACGCTGGTATTCTTCCTGCTCCCGCCGTATGGCTGCTGAAATAGCACGGCTCAGGTCCTGCCGTTGCCTTTCCCTTTTCTTCAGCTGTGCCACCACATCATTCTCCTGGTCTTTCAGGTTTTTCACCACCTGGTCCTTTTCTTTTTTATCCTGTTCTAAAACCTGTAACTGGCTGCTCTGTGTTTTCAGGGCATTATTTTTGGCAATTTTATTATAATTCAGGGTACCAATGGTTTGCTGCAGCAAATCTTCTGTTTTAACAATCGCCTGTGCCTGTGTTTCCCGGTACTGGCGGTAACTTTTCAGGTACATCATCCTTTTCATGGCATCATTAAAATCGGATGCTGAAAATAAAAAATTCAGGTATTCATAACTTCCACGGTTCTTATAAGCAAATACCAGACTCTGGGCATATTTCTGTTTCAGTGTATCCAATTCCTTTTTCAGGTGGTTCTCTTCTATTTCCTTTGTAAAAATATCATCATCAATGCGGTGCACTTCATGGTTAATATTATTCACCAGCTGCTCTCTTTTGGCAATTTTGCGTTGTACAATGGCCAGCTGACTTAAAGATTGTTTTTTATTTTTCCTGATCCCGTCCAGTGTTACATTTAAATCATCTATTTCTTTCTGTAATTGTTTCTGTGCTTTCTGTAAATCTTCCCTGCTCTGGTTTTGTTGCGCAGCAACAGGCTGGCAGGCCAATACTGCCAGTATAGAAAAAAGGAATAGTTTTTTAATGAAAGGATACATAAATAAGAAATAGTTCAATTTGTTAACGCTAAATAAGCTTTTAAATTACTTCAGCTTAAAATTTTTGGGTATGGCAAAAACATATTTTAACGGGTCGTTAAAAGAATGTTCTTTAAAATCCAGGGTAATATCGGTGATGGACTTTTCCGCAATGGTAATCCGCCGGTAAGCAGCAAACTGGTATTCATTATCCTGCTGGTAATTTTCAAAAGTAATATCACAGGTCCGGTTCCGGTTAAAATCCACATCATCCAGTTTACTGTGCAATACCCTGAAATCTGTATTATTCAATGTTACCGAATGTTTAAACACATCCCCCACCATCAATACCAGTAACTGATTAACGCTGGATTTATAAGAAACCACATTACTATCCAGGAAAATAGGGTTCCCTACCAGTACATCCTGTAATGTTCCAAAATCAAAGGGTATTTTGGCAACTTCCTGTAAATAGGCAATCGCCCTCTTTTGCTTGGTCTTGTGCTTCATATCAAAAGTAAATACACTGTCTTTATTCACCATTACTTCAAATAAAAGGCCGGCAATGGGATGAGTTATTTTAACATACACAATACTGTCTTTTTTAATGCTTACATAGGCGGTAACAGTGGGCATACTGTTTTCGCCTCCCTCATAATCTACTTTTAACTTGGCATTAAAAGTGCTGAAGTCAATTTTTTTCTTCATCACTTTACTCATTATATTCTTCACAATGGCTTCAGAATCCACTTTAGGTACTTCACTAATAATAATACGGGGCATGGTATCTTTCTGGGTGAAAGCTTGTTGTACTGCTGATACTTTTTTAACAGTTTTACAACCTGCCGCCACCATCAGGGCTACTACAAAAAAGGATAAATAACGCATGTTTTATATTTTTCCGGTATGGCCAAAACCACCATGCCCGCGTTCAGTTTCATTAATAACAGCCACTTCCAGCCATTCTGCTTTCACTACCGGCTGTATCACCATTTGTGCAATCCGGTCTCCATGATGTAAGGTAACCGCTTCACCGGAAAGATTTATTAAAATAACTTTTATTTCACCTCTGTAATCAGCATCAATGGTACCCGGACTGTTTAAACAGGTTATCCCCTGTTTAATGGCCAATCCACTCCTTGGCCTTATCTGTGCTTCATACCCTTCCGGCAGTTCTACGGATAAACCGGTGGGTACCAGGTATCTTTCCAGGGAGGATAGGGTAACCGGAGCTTCCAGGTTGGCACGGATATCCATTCCCGAAGAACCTGCTGTGGCATAAGCGGGTAATGGGTTACTGGATTGATTAATAATTTTTATAGCTATTTTGCCCATAGCAACGAAGGTAGCAATTGCAACCTGATCAGAAAAACTATATAAAACTTTTGATTTACCTTCATTTTTTTTTAAGGAATATGAATAAAAAAACAGCTATTATTTTAGTAAACTGGAATGGTTTTTATCATAGCGATAATTGTATCACATCAATTTTCCAATCAAATGCAACAGATTATGATATTATTGTGGTAGACAACAATAGTGAAGATATTTCCGGTAGTAAATTAAAGGAAAAATATCCGGGCATAATTCTTATTGAATCCAAACATAATGCTGGTTTTTCTGGTGGCAATAATATCGGATTACAATACAGCCTAAAAAATGGTTACCAATATTCATTTCTTTTAAATAATGATACTTTTGTACAAAAAGATTTTCTATATGAATTAACCCGGTTTATGGATTCCCATTCAGATTTTGCAGTTGCTCAGCCAAAAATTTTCTTTGCAAACCATAGAAATATACTCTGGAACGGAGGATCTTATTATAATAAATTATTTGGCATAACATATTCAAAAAGATATGGCAGAAAAGAAACGAAGGAACAAAACAGGATTCAAATAGTAGATTGGGTAACTGGTTGTGCTTTTTTTGTACGAAATGAAATATTAAAACAAACCGGTTTATTAGCGGAAAACATGTTTATGTATTATGAAGATGCAGATTTGTCTATTAGGATTAAAAGCATTGGGTATCAACTGGCTTTTTTGCCGCAATCAGTCATTTATCATGTAGCAGGAGCTTCTGGTAAAGCAGCTCTAAAACTGGATGAAGGGTATACTTCCCCGGATATTCTTTACTACAGTTTACGTAACAGAATCTGGTTTCTGAAAAAATATACCCCATTCTATTGTATTCCTGCTGTACTGACATATAATATATGCTATTATTCTTCCATTCTTCTCTATTTTTTCTTAAGGCGCAGGTTTAAAAAATTTAAGGCAACCGTCAATGCCATTCAAAATGGCTTCAAAGGAATGATTGAAACACCAGTTATTGTGAAATAATAAAATTTACTATTTATTTTAAAAATATGAGTATCGGAGATAATATAAAAGTTAATCTGTTTGGTGTTCAATACAGTGTTACCGATTATGCAAAAGCCACTGCAAGAATTATTGAAAATGCGGTTAATAACCATTCATTCGGGGTTTCAGCATTAGCTGTGCATGGATTAATGGAATGTTATTATAGCAAAGAATTAAAGGAAAAAGTAAACAAAATAGATATGGTGGTACCAGACGGGCAACCTGTACGGTGGGCGATGAATTATTTTTTTAAATCTAACTTGAAAGACCGGGTATACGGTCCCACCCTCACCTGGGAAGTGTTAAAAAAAGCCAATGAATTATCACTTAGAATTTTTTTATACGGTAGTGATGAAAATACTTTGAATTTATTTGCAAAAAAAATTTTACAGCATTTTCCAAATATAATCATCGCAGGTTTGCATATTGATCGTTTCCGGGAAGCCACTTTAACTGAAGACAAGGAAGATATTGTAAAAATTAATAAATCCGGAGCCCAAATCGTTTTAGTGGGTAGAGGTTGCCCCAGGCAGGAACTTTGGGTTTCCAATCATTTGGGTTCAGTTAATGCAGTGATGATGGCTGTGGGAGCTGCATTTAACTTTCATGCCGGCAATATTAAACAAGCTCCTTTATGGATGCAAAATGCCGGCCTGGAATGGTTGTTCAGGTTAACGATAGAACCTAAACGGCTTTGGAAAAGATATCTTATTACAAACAGTACATTTATTTATTTATTTGCATTAAAAGTTTTAAAGTTAAAAAATTGAAAAAGATAATTGTAACCGGAGCCGGGGGACTAATAGGAAGTGAAGTAACTGAATTCTTTACAGCAAGAAATTTTCAGGTGATTGGTATAGATAATAATATGAGGGCTGATTTTTTTGGAGAAAAAGGCGATACAACCTGGAATATCCACAGGTTAGAAAAAAAATACAGCCAATTTAAGAATTATCCGATTGATATCAGGGATAGAAATACCATCCTGGCATTTTTCAAACACCACCATCCGGATGCGGTGGTGCATACAGCTGCCCAGCCCAGCCATGATCTTGCCGCATCCCGGCCTTTTGATGATTTTGATGTAAATGCCTCAGGCACTTTAAATTTACTGGAGGCTACAAGGCAAACCAAAACCGACATTCCTTTCGTACACTTATCAACCAACAAAGTTTATGGAGATGCACCCAATAATTTAAACATCATTGAACTGGATACCAGGTACGAATTCGGGGATCCGGCATATTTTAAAGGAATTAATGAAAATTTCAATATTGATCAGTCAAAACATTCCATATTTGGTGCTTCCAAACTCGCAGGGGATATTATGGTTCAGGAATATGGCCGTTATTTTAATATGCCAACCTGCTGTTTAAGAGGTGGGTGCCTAACCGGCCCCAATCATAGCGGGGTTGAATTACATGGTTTTTTAAGTTATCTGATCAAATGCAATGCTAATAAAATAAATTACCGGATTTTTGGCTATAAGGGTAAACAGGTAAGGGATAATATACATGCTTACGATATTGCAAACTTCATTTTTGAGTTTATTAAAGCACCTCGTATTGGGGAAGTATATAATATTGGAGGTGGCCGGGAAAATTCAATCTCCATCCTGGAAGCTTTTCAATTAATTGAATCAATTTCCGGAATAAAAATGCAGTACGAATATGTAGACCAAAACAGGTCAGGAGACCATATTTGCTATATTTCAGATCTATCAAAAATTAAGTTGCACTATCCTGAATGGTCAATCACCAAAAACCTGCCTGCCATCTTTCAGGATATTTATAAATCTTTTAAAACAAATCCAGTTAATTAAAACTTAAACTCAGGTCATAGTTGACAATAATTCATATTTGTTGGTTTAAATCTGTACTTATAGGTAGGCCAACATTTATGGTCAGACAAGAATGTACTGCCAGCTTACATTTAAAATATTACTTTATAGATAACTTTAAAACCTAAATTTGACACTTTAATTAAAGAATGATTATTTTTCCTTTTATATATATTTACACTTTTTTTATTGCTTTGCTTAAAATTTTATATAACAAAGCCGAAGCAGTCTTACTATTTCTAATTTTTGGATTACCGGTCTATATCACTGCAATTTCGGTTTGCAATCTATATGGTTTCACCAGTATTATTCCCGTTTTACAGTCTTTTAAGGAAATGATCATTTTAACTACTTTAACAGTAGTACTGCTCAATTTGAAAAAAAAAATCCATTTTCACTTAGTTGACAAATTAGTGCTGGCTTATTTTTTACTGGTATTATTATACGCATTAATTCCATTAGGGCCCAATACATTGTTACAGAGACTATTATCACTTAAAAGTATTGCATTTTTCCCGATGGTATATTTTACCGGCCGGATGATTGATCCCTCAAAGATTTACCTGAATAAATACCTGAATTATATTTGCCTGCTTTCCCTTGCGGCTGCTATAGTAGTTCTTTTGGAAGTAATACTGAACCGCCATTTACAAACCCTTACCGGTTATGCCGATTTTATGTACAGGTTTTTTAATCAGGAATCCACAGGAAATTATGGGCTTAGCTGGACATTTGAAACTCAGAATGGACTCAGGAGGTTTGCCAGTTTTTTTGCCACGCCTTTAGATCTGGCTGCAGCTTCTGTTATTTCAGTAGCTGTAATTTTTGCAGCAGTAACTACTAACAACAATCAGTTAAAATTCAATTATTTTTACCTGTTTACCATCCTGGCCACCCTTATTTCCATCACTTTTGCACTTTCAAGGGCCTCCTTTGTCAGTTATTTTATCTTATTTTACCTCTACTTATATATTACCAAAAGAAAATACTGGTTACTTGTATTTAATACCTTTCTCCTGGGTATTGCTATACTGGCAGGCATTTTGCTTGTTAAAAGCGACGTGATTGAATATATTATAACCACTTTAAATTTCAGTAATTCTTCCAGCTTGTCGCATATCATCGATTGGCTTGCTGGTATCGAATCCATCGGCAAACACCCATTTGGCCTTGGATTGGGTACATCAGGCAATGCAGCCAACAGCATCGGATCCACATCAATAGGGGGAGAAAATCAATTATTTATAATTGGTGTACAAGCTGGTATTTTACCCATGTTACTATATACATTCCTTTATGGCAGCATTATTTATTATGCCATCCGTTATTTTAACCATTCCACCGGAAAACGCAGGAAACTGGCCCTGATGGTGTTACTCATTAAAGTTGGTCTCATTATACCCACTTTAACCTCAGAACTGGAATCATTTAATTTTATAAGTTATATAAGCTGGTTCTTTACAGGTTATTTATTCAATATCTGTAATTCATATACATTATTTACCAACAGGTTAATATGGGAAAGAAAATAATTATAGGCATCGATATCAGGGATATTAAAGTGGCAGCTACCGGGCAAAAAACTTTTTTGCAGGAATTGTATTTTCAATTTAAAAAAATCAATAACCCGGACTTTGAATTTGTATATTTCACTACTAAAATACCTGTTTATAAGGGAAGAAATAAACTATTTTTAATAGTAGAACATTTGCGTTACCAAGGCTGGAAACAAGCTATTTTACCGGTATTAGCTTTGTTTCGTAAATGTGATGTTCTTTTCTGTACCGATTATTTTGTTCCTTTTTTCCATTTGGGGTTTAAATCAGTGCAGGTTTTTCACGATGCTTTTTTCTATGAATACCCGGAACATTATAATAAATACTGGATGCCGCTGTTTACCTATTTAGCCATCCCGGCAGCAAATAAATCTGCATTTATTATTACCCCTACCAATTATACCCGCAATACCATTCTCCACTATACAAAAATCCCTTTAGACAAATTAATTACTGTTTACGAAGCCCCGAAATCCTTTCATTTACTACCCACAACAATTTCTGAAACCCCAAACATTACCCTTTTTAACACAGTCCGGTATATTTTTCATGTAGGCGTAATTGAAAAAAGAAAAAACCTGCCTGCGCTTATTAAGGCATATCATTTGTTAATCAACAGTATGGAAACGGATCTTAAACTGATATTGGCTGGCAAAGGAACCAACCGAAAGGATTCAGATGACACTCTACAGATCAGGAACTTAATTTCCGCTTTACATCTGGAAGATAAAGTAATATTGACAGGATATCTGTCTGATCAAGAATTATCCATAGCATATAAAAATGCTTTTATGTATGTATTTCCATCTATCAATGAAGGCTTTGGCCTGCCATTACTGGAAGCTTTTCAGGCCAAACTTCCGGTATTGGTAGCCGATAATTCCTGTCTGCCGGAAGTAGGCCAAACAGGCGTTTTAACCTTTAACCCTTTTAATATTCAGGACATTTTTGAAAAAATGAAACTGGTAATTGAAAATAAGGTCCTTAGGCAAGAGCTTATCAATAAAGGGCAGGAGCGCTTACAGCATTTTTCATGGGAAAAATCAGTGCTGCAATTACTGGATATATTTAAAAAAGCAGTAAATAAACCATAAACAGCCTTATTACAATATTATATTTATATAATCATCCAAATGAGTATTTCACACAATACCCGTATTTTATTAATACATAACACCTATCTCGAAAAAGGGGGTGAAGATACCGTAGTAAAGTGTGAATGGGAATTTTTAAAAAAACAGGGAGCTGCAGTATATTATAAGGAGTTTAATAATGCATCCTTTACTAAATTCAATCCTTCAGCCTGGCTGTTACCTTTAACTATTACGTTTAACCTCTATTCATTTTTCAGCCTGTTTTTTTTCATACGGTACAAAAAAATTAAATTAGTTCATGTACATAATTTTTTTTACAACGCTTCCCCTTCTGTTTTCTGGGCAGCTAAACTGGCAGGGGCAAAAACTATTTTAACAATACATAATTACAGGCTGTTTTGTTTAAAATATAATTTTTTCAGAAATAATGTTTCCTGTTTTGATTGCTATAACAATCAAAATTTTAAAAAAGGGATTCAGGAAAAATGTTTCAAATCTTCCTATCTGGCATCTGCTGCACTTGCCTTTTCCTTAAATTTCCATCAATGGACAGGTACCTGGAAAAAAAAGGTGGATTGCTATATCGTTTTAAATAAGTTTACTGCCAACCTGCTGCTGCATGGAAAAAGGATTCCTGAACATAAAATCGTATATAAACCTAATTTTTTAAGTACCACTGATTATACCGATTATTCAAACAGGCAGGATTTTTATTTTTTTGCAGGTAGGCTCAGTGAAGAAAAAGGAATCCGCCACATGTTGGAAGCCTTTACACTGGTTCAGAAAAAACTGATTATTGCCGGATCGGGTGAACTGGCACCTTTTATTCAACAACACCAGAATGAATATATTCAATATATTGGAAGTCAAACCCATGCTGAAATCCGTTCATTCCTGGTTCATTGCAAAGCGCTTATTTTACCTTCTCTTTGGATAGAATCTATGCCCATGACTATCCTGGAAGCACAGTCCTGCGGCACAATAGCCATCGCGTCAACAAGCATGAATACAGCAGAAATGATTACAGATGGAAAAGATGGCTTGCTGTATCAGTCCGGTAATCCTGTAGAACTGGCCAATAAGATTCTTTACCTGGAATCAATGGAAAGGGAAAAATTAAACTGTATGTCAGCAGATTCTTATAAAAAGTTTATAAATTTATATACAGAAGCAGCGCATTTGAAAAAAATTAATGAAATTTACGGCGTCTGAGCATACTGTCTACTCCCCCCAAGACAGATTTATGTACATATTTAAAAGATTTCCATTCAATTTAAAATGATTTAATGAAAAAATATTTATACTTCCTTTGCATAAATTAAATAAGCAAATACATTGTTTAGCAGTTCCATTTATTTACAAAAATTTAAATAATCATATTTAATTAAACTATGCCAAGGATTCAGAAAAAATATTCAGCCATCAGGTATATTTCCGATGCTCCGGTTATTATATTGGTATACCTGATCGTTTTAAAATTTTTTCCCGGACATCAAATAGTAAGGAGTTTTACATCCAATCTCATCTTTATCCTGCTTACTTTAATTATCTGGTATTTTACTGCTAATATTGCCAATCTTTATAAAGACAGAAGGTCCAATAAATTTTCAGAAGAAATCATTTTCATTATTTATACAGTAATGCTATTTACCATTTTGCTAAGTTCGGTATTTTTTTTCCTGGGCAATTACCTGTCCTATAATTCGGAATTCATGTTTTCCTTTCTTTCATTACTCACTATATTCATCATTACCGCAAAATATATCATCCGCAAAACAATGCATTCTGCCTTATTTCAGGGTAAATTATACGACAGCATTTTACTGGTGGGCGCCACTCCTGCTGCCATGCAGTTATACGATGCCATTAACAAGTATTATTATTACGGATATAAATGTGTGGGGTTCCTGGATAATGAAACCATTAAACTGAACGGTTGCCACTATGCCGGGCATATAGAAAACCTCAATACGGTTTTAGCTAAAACACCGGTAGATGAAGTGGTAATTGCCCTGCCCAATTCAAAACACAAACTAATCCGGCAATGTATAGAAGTTTGTGACCATCATTCCACTTCCGTTAAAATATTGCCTGATTTTCATCAGTATGCTTCTTCCGCCAGCCATATTAATAATATTGGCCTGGTTCCGGTAATCAACTTTAATTCACTACCATTAGATAAACTGGAAAACAAATTACTAAAACGCGCATTTGATATCACTTTTTCCATACTCTTTTTTATTTTACTGGGGTTCTGGTTACTGCCATTAATTGCACTGCTCATTAAAGTAACTTCTAAAGGCCATGTGATATTTAAACAGGAAAGATGGGGGCTCAATAATAAAAAGATCATTTGCTATAAATTCAGGAGCATGGTGGCCGATTGTGCAATTGAAGATCAAAATGGCCATTTTGTACAGACAACCAAAAATGATGTACGGGTTACCCCACTGGGTAAAATACTGCGTAAAACCAATATGGATGAGTTACCGCAGTTCTGGAATGTTTTGCTGGGCAATATGTCGGTGGTGGGCCCAAGGCCACACCCAACCCCGCTTAATATTCAATCCCTGCAAACAGTAGATAATTATATGCTGCGGCATAAAGTACTGCCTGGTATCACCGGCTGGGCACAGGTAAATGGTTCCCGGGGTGAAACAAAGACCCCGGAAGTGATGCAGTACCGCGTTAATTTTGATTTATATTACATTCATCGCTGGACATTCTGGCTGGATTGCCAGATTATCCTTCAAACCATTATCAATATATTCAGGGGCGACCAGAATGCATATTAATCAACTCAACAGTCAAAATGAAAAAATTGTTATTTTCAGTTTTTCTTTGCTTCACTGCTTTTCAATCCCTTCAATCGCAGATGGTTTGGGAAAACTACCAGGTAGAAGTATATAATTACCTGGGCAGGCTTTCTCAAAAAGGAATAATACGTTTTGACGATCTTATTTTACCCCTCACCCGGCAATATATCCAAACAAAGCTTACCGAAGTAAAGGAACATACAGTATCCTTGTCCCGAGTTGAAAAAAAAGAACTGGACTTCTATTTACAGGAATATAATACTTCATTGTTTACGCCAGTAAAAGATTCAGTTAATACAGCATTTTTTAAAAAAGACACCGGAAAACGCTGGAGAGCTTTTACTTCCGCTTCACCTAATTTCTATATTACGGCCGACCCCATTCTTCAGGGCTCGGAAAATCAGTACAATACTACCCGTTACCAGCATAAAGCCTGGGGTGTGGATGTATGGGGGCAAATTAGCAAACATATTGGGTTTCAGTTTGCCGCCAAAGATATCACAGAAAACAGGGATGGAAACCCTCCCGATAGTTTTAATTACAAGGGCCCTCAAACTGGTTTTATACTATTGGGGAATGCCAATAATTATACGTTTACAAATTACAGTGTGTACCGGGGCCATATTGGTTATATGTGGAAAAATGGATCAATCAGTGTGGGCCAGGATTACCTTTTATGGGGCTATGGCGAAAATGGCAGGATGGTATTGTCTGATAAATCTCCAGCCTATCCATATATCCGGTTGGATTACCACCCCCTTCCCTGGCTGCAGTTTAATTACGAACACGCCTGGCTGGGTTCCAATGTATTGGATTCTGCTGCATCGTACAATTATAATAACAATGTGTTTGGCGGTGTAAGAAATATTTATATAAAGAAATTTATGGCTACCCATTCCATCACTGTTACCCTTAAAAAAGGGATTGATTTCAGTTTAGGTGAATCTGTAATTTATACTGACCATGTAAATATCGGTTTCCTCATACCCATCATGTATTTTAAGTTGTACGATAATAATGTCAGTAATAATAATATCCTTGCCGGTAGCAATGGCCAGGCTTTTATGCAGTTGAGCCTCAAAAATATCCCGCATAATATGCACCTGTATTCCACCCTGTTCATTGATGAAATAAGGGTATCGCAGATATTTAACAGGGATAGCAGCAGAAACCAGATTGGTTTTAACTTCGGTGCTTCTATAACTGATTTCCCAATCCGCTATTTAAGCCTTAGTGCAGAATATACAAGGGTTAACCCCTTTGTTTATCAGAATTTAAACCCGGCACAAACCTACACTAATCAGGGATTTTATCTTGGGGACTGGATGGGTAATAATTTCGACCGATTGATTTTTTCATTAAAATATACTCCTGCAGCCAGAGTAAAATGTTTGTTACGGTACCAGTATATCCGTAAGGGATTAGGAGGGACGGCAGACCAACAGTATTTTCAATATCCGGAACCTTCATTTTTAACACCACTTATTTTTACACAAAAACAATATTACTTAAACATATCCTACGAGTGGAAACACAATATATATATGGTTGGTAATTATAACAGAACAGAAACCAACAATATTTCCGGTGCAGTTCAAAGCAATTATAACAATTACAGTATTGGTTTAAATTTCGGACTGTAAGAGTAACGCACTGTAAAACTGGCCTACTTAAATTTACCGGTTAGCTGGTTTTTAACCATTACAACCAAATAATCTTTAAATATTAAATGCTGTACTGTAAAATAAAGGATACTACAGCAAACTACTGCAGAAATGAGCTCTGTAATAACGGGTAAATGAAAACTTTGTAAAAACAAAACTACCGGAATAAACAATAATGATGTAGCAACTGCCTTTATCAATAAAACCCACTGATAATTAAAGTAAAAATGTTTTCTTAAAAAATAATAATATAAACTGGTTACCAGCAGTTCACAAAATACATTTGCCAGAGAAGCCCCCTCTTCCCTGTAAATGGGCACCAGTATAAAATTAAGGGTTACACCGAAAATCATGCCTATTAAAACCGACAAGAACATTTCTTTGTTTCTACCCAGCGGCACCATAATCTGTAACGCAAAAAAATAGCCAAAGCCAATAATAACCGGTAAAAAAGCCAGTATTCTTAAACTGGTTGTAGCAGTATAAAATTGTTCGCCCGAAAAAACCCTGATCAGTTCGGGGCTTAAGATAAAAATACCCATAGAAATAGGAATAGAAAATACTGCAGTAAAGTGAAAAGACTTCTGCAATAACTGATCTGTTTCCAGCTTATTTTTTTCATGAAAATATTTACTCAGTTGTGGCAGCATAATAGCACCAAAAGAAGTAATAAAAGGCAGGCTGATCTTGGTAAGCTTAATGGCTGCTGTATACAAACCAACAGCCTGTTCATCGGATAAAAAACCCAGTAAAACGGTATCCAGCACCATATACATGCTGGTAGCCACATTGGTTCCAAAAATATATAACAATGGCCGCAGGTGTTTTCGTAATGCCAGGTTATGCAATACAAAATCTGTCCTTTTGCGCACCAGCAAAAGGCTTATAAAATTATTGCCCAGCATGGAAAAAATCAGTATCAGTAAATAAAGCGTAAAATCTGTTTCCGTTTTTACAAAAACATACAGCAACATTAGAGATATTGCTTTAATAAATACAGATCGTAAAGAAATAATTTTAAACTCTTCCAACCCTGCATATAACCAGTCAATAGACGAAAAACCAAAAGCAATCAATACCACTGCATAGCCATATAATTTAATATTCGGCTTAAAAAAAGGAAAGCAAAAAACAATCAGCAGGTAACAGAAAGATACAATCAGGCTGGTAATAAAATAAATGATAAATAATTCAGAAAATGCAGCAGACATCTTTTTTTTATCATGCCGGTGCCTTGCAATTTCCTGAATGCCGTATACCGGAATTCCCAGTGCAGCTATTAAGGCAAAGTACTGGGCAAAGGAACTCGCCATTTGCACTTTACCTATTCCTTCCGGGCCAAGTATCCTGGAAGCATACGGAAAACTGAGTATGGGAAATAAAAGGTTAACAACAGAAAGCAACAGGTTGTACAAATAATTCTTTTTCATAAGTTCCCTGTTCTTAAACAATAAAATTATAAGGATACTTCTTCTCGTTTTCTGCGGAAAACACTAATCCAGAGAAAAATGGCTAGAAAGCCGGTAATAGCCCCCCCCAATCATACCTGCATACCATTTTATACGGTTAACAATCAATGGTAAATCTGGGTTGTCAATAATTTCTACAGTCGGGGTTTCCTGAATCAACGCTGTTTTAGAAATTTCCAGATTCTTTACCACTTCGGTATAAATGGTAGACAAAACCAATTTATCTCTTGCAGTAATTTCTGCATTAACGGCTGAAGTGGAATAAACCGGATTCAGGTCTATCAGTTTGCTGTTTTCAGAAGAAGAAGCATAGGTTTGTCTGTTTAATAAAAAACCAATACTGTCTGCCCTTTTTTGCAGCCTTTCCACATTCCTTTTTAACCTGCCAATTTTTGTATCTACATAAAAGCCGGTGGTGATATTCAATAGCCGCTCACAAAATAACTGAGCCAGTTTTTCATCCCGCATGGTAATTTCTATCGAAAAAATATTCAATTTTTTATCCGGTTTGGAAATATTGAGTTCTTTTTCCGTAATCCTTAATATCAGTACCTGCAGCAAACTGTCTTCCAACCTCGAAACTTTGTTACGGGTAGCATAAAAATTAACGGTACGCCCCACATCTTCTGTGCGAGCCCATTTAGATTTTAAATGATATTGTTCCGCATAACGGTCGGCCAGCGTTATCCCATTATCAGCAGAATCGCTGTAGGGGGTTAATAATGTTTTTTTTATAAAGCTGCTGCTCTTTAAAAGCTCCAGTAAATTATCACCGGCCAGAATACCGGACCCTCCGGTTAAACCACCCAGGTCTACCCCTAATTGTCCGGCTACTGCCGATGCCAGGGAGCCACCCGATGTTTTGGCATCTTCCACCACAAAACTAAGTTGGGCTGTAAAGGTTTTAGTTTTAAAAATCGCATAGATAGTTCCCAATACTGCACCTGCAACAATAAAAATCAGCATTAGTTTCCATTGCCTGAATGCATTGATAATATTGTTGCCAAAATCTTCCAGTATTTTTCTGAAAGAGAATTCCGGCTCAGTTTCAACATCAAAAGAAAAGGTATCCATGTTTACAGTAATTTATAAATAGTTACCATCGCAGTTAAAGCAGTTAAAATGGTTGCAATTTCCGCCATATTGAGGAATTGTTTTTTCTGGCCATCAGCTTCCGGCACTTTAATGATACTGCCGGGCAAAACTTTAGGGTATCTTCTTAAAAACAGAAAATGTTTGGTTTTCCTGTTTATTCCATTGGGGTACTGTACATACACTTTGCCAAGGTATCCCCGTTCATTAATACCACCGGCAGCAGAAATATAGGTGGATAACCTGCGGGATTGATATTCTACAATCTGGGGATTAAATACTCCTCCCGTAACTTCCACATAAGTATGAGTTTTAGGTATATAAATACTATCGTTAGCCTGTAACAAAAACTGGCTTTTTTTGCCTTCATGCACCAGGTCTACACCTACTCTTAACCCTTTCCTGTATACTTGTACATTAGCTAAAGAGCCGAAACTGGATAATCCACCGCTACGCTGAATCAGATCCGCAATAGTTTCATCTCTGCGTTCAATCTGATAATCCCCCGGAAATAAGACTTCTCCTTTAATAAAGGCAGATCCTAAAGAATGATAATTTAATAATCGGGGAACAAATAAATTGTCCAGTGGTTCCAGGGTAAAATTTCCCTGGTTAGATACATTGGCAGAATCTAAATCGATACGTATAATTTCCACCAGCCGGTTGGCCAGTGTATCTGATTTATTTTTATGAATGCGGGAAATTTCTATACGATGTTGCGCCGCTTCAAAACTAAATCCTCCAGCCATCATTATGGCATCAATTGCTGTCATTCCATTTCTGTATTCCAGATTACCAGGAGAACGAACAAATCCATTCACATTCACAGTAACCACATCCTGCAAACTGTCTATAAATGGAATATAGACAGAATCATCTTTAACCAGGAGCAAGTCTGACTGCCGATGATTTAAAATCTCATACAGATTCACGGCAATCAAACTACGGTTATTATCGGCAAGCCTTCTTTTAATTACTAAATTATTCCCGGCAGCCCGTTCCCGCAGGCTATCTGCTTTTTTAACCAGCTGAGACAGTTGCATACCATCCTCAAACTCATAAATTCCCGGATGGTTCACAGCACCTGAAATAGTTACTTTATTGGTAATCTGGTTTACAATTTTATCAATAAATACGCTATCCCCATTATGCGGCAGGTAATAATTAAAATCTTCATATGCAATATCTTTTATCTTTTTATCCTTTTCACCCAGTTGCACCACTTTGATATTACGTCTGAAAGCTGTATCTCCAAATCCCCCTCCCAGTTGTATCAGGTCTGCCAATGTTTCTTTGGGGTGCAATTCATAGATAGCCGGTCTTTTAATTTCGCCGGATAAATAAACATGTTTGGTATATACCGGAAAACGGATCAGGTCCTGGTCTTCCAGACGCACATCTTTTTCAATAATACCCTTTTGTAAAAAAGTATACAGGTCAATCACTTCCAGTACTTTATTATTACGGATGATCTCTATATTGCGCAAAGACCCATTATCTGTAGGCCCTCCGGAAAGATATAATACATTAAAAAAAGAAGCCAGGGAAGATACACTGTATGCTCCTGGCCGCTGGGCTTCGCCTATCACAGTTACCCGTATTGTTTTCACATTGCCAAGGGTTAAAGTAAGTTGTGTATTTCCGTTTTTTAAACCAGGATAAACTTTTTCTCCCAATTTATTACGTATTACTTTTTCGGCCTGTTCAATACTTAAACCAGTAACCTGGATAATACCTGCATAAGGTATTTGAATTGTACCTTCGGGAGTTACTTTCTTTTTAAAACTGTTTTCATTCTGGCCGGTTAAATTCACAATCAGATCGTCATCTGGCCCAATGATATAATTTTTTGGAGTAGCAATTCTCAGATTGGGTTCAAAACTGGAATTAGGGTTACTGAAAAATTCAAAACCATAGATCCTGCTCTTTCTTCTGGATTGTGGTATTTCTTTAATCCAGCTGCTATCCCTTAAAAAGCCGGAAGTATCCGTTACTAAATTCAAGACCCCGGTTTTAGATAGTTTGGAATTACCCTGCATATCCACTAACCTGCGCTTAAAAGCACTGATTTCAGCAGTACTCATCCCCTTTTGTGCCATCATACTCACTGCCTGATTTTCGGATAAGCCATTTTTCTGCGCTTCCTGCCACAATTGCATCATCTGCTGGTCAGATAACTGGCTTACTTTAACATCAGGAGATAAATTGTTTAATATAGACTGAGACTGTAATGTACCTGTTAACAGTATCAATACCCCAAATAAAAAACCCGTTTTTAAAAGTACGTTTAAGTTCATTAGTGCTAATTCTTGATGGAAAGCAAATATCGCTATTCCCGACTAATTATTAATAACAACAATTTTTAAATTATCTATAGACCAGCTCAAGGCGCAGGTATCATTAAAGGGAACGGCAGCATCTGAAAGATCCAGCTGAAAACTCGATTTATTGTGTTGAATGGTGCTGCTCATTTTATATTCACTGGTTCCGTTGGGTGAACTGAGTAAACTGCAGGTACCCGGTAACTGATAAGTATATGAATCTGCAAAAGCAGGACTGGAGACAGATCCATTGCCAATCCAATTGGGGTAAGCTTGTTCAATTCCGGTAACATTAGAAAAACCGGTAATATACTGGTACCCGCCATCAAATTTTTCTACCCATACATTATTTTTCCATTGGTCGTGCAGGTATAAATCAAAAGAAACATTCAATCCATTATGCGGGGGCAGGTTATTTAAAATCAGTTCAGCATTACAATTATTAAATTTCCCCAGTACTTTAGATCCATTAAAAGTAAAGCGTTTAGGCGCACTTAATGAATCCACCACGCCATTAACCCAACCGCTAACCACAATTCCATGCCGGTCATTTTCAAAATCATTCTCATATACCAGAATATTTTTGGTCAGGTTTTTAAAACATCCGCTCCATCCAAAACAGGCAAGCAACAGCATAAACAGAATGGCGTTTTTTTTAATATCAGTAAAAATATTCATGCGCTAAAAGTAGTTAAGTTATAGGAATTGAAAACCTTCACTTAGTTAATTTTTTTTAACCAGAAAGAACCGGGATTAGTTGTTTCCTTAATGTTATACAATACTTTTTTAGTTGCACCAAAAAAATCAGATTTCAGGTAATTTAAAGAAAACAGAATTTCCCAGGCTGGGTTATTGTGCAAAAATGCTTCCAGTAAATATTGCTCGTTCCAAAACCTGAATTCTTTTTTCAGCCATACTGCAGGGTAATGGCGGGGAGAAAATATATCATGAATATGCACCAATACCCCTTTATTTAAAGCAGGCAGTATTTGAAAGTATTCAAATAATACATCATTTTCAGGGCGAATGATATGGGATGAATCGATAAACAATATATCATTTTTCTGCAACTTGCTAAAAATACTGATATCCAGCGCTTCCACTTTTTCCTTTATCAGGGTA
>Ga0364886_10461_pt1 | contig 19550 bp, 14 predicted proteins | sample ExccelJu500001D3_4_FD_206926 | JGI IMG/M metagenome (GOLD analysis project Ga0364886, IMG submission 206926) | Enriched cells from Trout Bog Lake Hypolimnion, Wisconsin, USA - BchlTB.July23.5000.01.D3 | ecosystem: Environmental > Aquatic > Freshwater > Lake > Hypolimnion/Profundal zone | place... | reverse complement strand
GCTTTTGAAACAGAAGTAGGGAATGAGGATATTGCCCTTAATCTGCGTAAAAGCCAGACTAATACCGTGGATCAGTCTTCATACAATTTTGCCAATACCATGAGTAATCTGGAAGGGGTAATTGCTTATGCATTGGGTGGTAAATCCTCAGAAGGATTTAAGGAATTTTATCCTCATGGACTGACTGAGTATAACCAGCCAGGAAGGCAGGATATGCCAATATTAATTAACCGTATTAATACCATTACTGCAAAGTATGATACACAACTTGGATCTACAGTTGTGACAGATTTGCTGGCAATTGGAACCGGTTTTAATGCTGCCCGAACTGCTCAGGTATCTACCAATGCAGGATTGGCACAGAGTAAAACTGCTATCAGCAGCAACGGGTTAGCGCTTCAGCTTGGTATGACTAAAGGTCTTCATGAGATTGCTGCAATGTATCCGGGGGATACTGTTGCCTGCAATGGATTAGTCAATTTCAGTCTGTTGTATTCCTTTACGCACCATCCACACGATGTACACGATGGCACATTGGTGGCAGAAGGTACAGTAGTAGTGGAAAACAGAACCATGACCGATACAGTCAGTATAGAAGCAGCAAACAATGGCACTAATGCTCCTTTCTGGATATGGCTGGGTGCAACTGCTATTGATGGCGATGATTCTATGGCGGTAAAAGTAATGCCGGGTCATACAGTAGTATTGAAACCATCGGATATAGGTGGTCCCGGCAAAACATTCCTGTTGATTAAAAACGACAGCAGTGTGAATGCGGCCAGTTATATAGTGACCATTATTGGATAGGTCATTAGTCTGTAGACTTTGGTCTTTAGTCTTTGGGAAACAGCCTGGGGATGATGAAATAAAAAGAGTGTTGAGGAATTTTCTTCAACACTCTTTTCTGTTTAATAATTTCTATAATGGCTGTTGGCTAATAGTTTATGAATAAATCATTCAATTTCCTCAAATATTCTCCTCTCAGATTCCCTTGATTTTGATTATTTCAAATCTAAAACTTTATTTCCTGACGAAAATCATATCCCCACATGACGAATGTCATGTTTTTGTAACCTCTGCCTAACTAACATTTGTAATCGAAATAAATAAAATTTACAGATTATGCAAAGAACTTCATGGGCCGAGCCCTTCAAGATCAAGATGGTGGAACTACTGAAAATGACCACTCCAGCCGAGCGTAAAAAAGCTATTATAGAAGCAGGGTACAATACTTTCCTGCTTAAATCCGATGATGTATATATCGATCTGCTGACCGATAGCGGCACTTCCGCCATGAGCGACCGTCAGTGGGCAGGTATGATGACCGGCGATGAAGCCTATGCTGGTAGTAAAAACTATTATCATCTGGAAGAATCTGTCCGCAAACATTATGGCTACAAATACCTCGTGCCTACTCATCAGGGACGTGGTGCCGAACATATCATCTCCAAGATACTCATCAAAAAAGGCGATGTTATTCCTGGCAATATGTATTTCACTACTACCCGCTTACACCAGGAGCTGGCAGGCGGAACCTTTATCGATGTAATTATCGACGAAGCCCACGATCCTGAAAATCTCTTTCCTTTCAAAGGCAATATCGATCTGGTAAAGCTCGAAAATGTCATCAAAAAATATGGTGCTAAACGCATTCCTTATGTATGTGTAGCCACTACTGTCAATATGGCCGGTGGTCAGCCCATCTCTATGCAGAATTTAAAGGCCGTTCGTGCACTTACCAAACAACATGGTATCCGTATCATTCACGATATGACCCGTGTGGCCGAGAATGCCTGGTTTATTCAGCAGCGCGAAAAAGGATATGCTAAAAAATCAGTAGCTGCTATTGTAAAAGAAATTAATGCACTCACCGACGGAGCTACCATGAGCGCCAAGAAAGATGCCATGGTCAACATTGGTGGATTCCTGGCACTGAACGATTGGGATATCTTCGAAGAAGCCCGCAACATGGTAGTGATATATGAAGGATTGCATACGTATGGTGGACTGGCAGGTCGCGATATGGAAGCTATGGCCATTGGTATTGCCGAATCCGTTACTGACGAACACATGAATGCCCGTATCGGACAGGTATTGTACCTCGGCGAAAAGTTGCTAGAATACGGTGTGCCTATTGTTCAGCCTACCGGTAGTCATGGCGTGTTTATTGATGCTAAAAAGTTTCTGCCACATCTTACACAGGATCAGTTTCCTGCGCAGACACTGGCTGCCGAACTATATCTCGAATCGGGTATCCGTTCTATGGAGCGGGGCATTGTATCGGCGGGTCGTAATGCCAAAACCGGCAAGAACTATTATCCAAAGCTGGAGCTGGTAAGGCTCACTATTCCACGCCGTGTATATACACAGGCACACATGGATGTAGTAGCCGAATCGGTAGCCGTAGTGTACAACAGAAGAGAAAAGATAAAAGGCCTGAAAATGATCTACGAACCAAAGTATTTAAGGTTCTTCCAGGCAAGATTTGAGCAATTATAAAATCAATAATTGCTGATCAATAGATCATAAAAAAAGGTGGGCAATGTGCCTGCCTTTTTTTGTGTCCCCGAATAATCATTTAAAGTAGTCCTCCTTGTCAAGATCAAACTGCCCCTATTCACCGGAATAAATTGACTTCCTTAAATGTTGTAGCATAATTAAGTCGTTTTTTTTTAGAATTCCAAATTGAAATTATGGAGTTGCGATGAGTATCATTACATCATGTCAAACAAAACAATTGAGATGTTTACAATTCGTAAGGTACTACATTTTTATAGAGTTGTTTCGCAAGTAAACGTACCTGATAATTAAAAGTCGGCTGTAACAAAAGCCTGTAAATATGAATCATTTTTTTAATGATGATTTTGCTGCTTTTGCAGAGCATTACCATACATTTTGTTTTCCAACCTGTACCTAAAACCAAAGTAGAAAGCTTTGGTGGAAGATGCTGTAAAAATTTAATAAAAACAATCGCCTACAGGTTGCTCAATAAATTTAAAAATATTTATACCGGGATTGCATCAAAGCTTCACAAATTATTATTTCAGTCGGTTTGATTATTAACTTTAGCAATACTTCCAGAATGAAATATGGATTTATTTGTACTAGTTTATACCAAGGGTTTAAGATGACGATTGATGCCCGAAATTAAGAATTTCGACAGGTATCAACTAATTGTTGCACAGAGTACGTCGATGGAATGAAATAAAGGCTATTGAAGGTTGGTCTTTAGGTTTTGTACAGAATGCTAAAAATTAAAATATTATAGATTACATACAGAAGGTTGGATAATATCATAACTACCTGAATAATTTAGTAAGGTAACCAAAATCATGTTTCTATAAACTTTATAGCCTTTACCTTTGCAGTCCTTAATCAGGGTTTACAATGGCTATAGATTTCAAACAACTGAAGACATCTTTAAAGGGAGAATTATTTACCGACAATACTATACGTACGCTTTATGCTACCGATGCATCAGCTTACAGAGAGATGCCATTGGCGGTGGCCATACCTAAAGATGAGGAAGATATTCTGCTGCTGATTGAATTTGCCATTCAGAATAAAACTTCAGTAATACCAAGAACTGCGGGTACTTCGCTGGCAGGTCAGGTGGTGGGAAACGGCATTATTGTGGATGTGTCGAAAAACTTTACCAAGATACTGGAACTGAATAAGGAAGAGCACTGGGTGAGGGTGCAACCGGGTGTAATAAGGGACGAACTGAATATGTATCTGAAACCGCATGGCCTGTTCTTTGGCCCTGAAACCTCTACTGCCAACCGCGCCATGATTGGCGGGATGGTGGGAAATAATTCGTGTGGATCAAACTCGGTGGTGTACAGAAGTACACGGGAACATCTGCTGGAAGTGAAAGCCATTCTGAGCGATGGGAGCAGGGCTGTTTTTGGAGCCTTGAACCTGGATGAATTTCATGCTAAATGCGAAAGTAATACTCTGGAAGGAAACATCTATAAAACGGTTCGCAGTCTGTTGAGTAATGCAGATAATCAGGAAGAAATCAGAAAAGAGTTTCCTAAGAAAACTGTGGAGAGAAGGAATACGGGTTATGCCATAGATATGTTGCTGGAGACTGCTCCATTTACAGCAGGTGAGGAAGACTTTAATTTCTGTAAACTGATAGCAGGATCGGAAGGAACCCTTGCTTTTCTGACAGAGATAAAGCTGAATGTGAGTCCACTGCCTCCTAAGGAAGTGGGGTTGCTTTGTGTACATTTCAACAGCATTGATGAGGCTTTGAGGGCGAACCTGATAGGGTTGAAATATTCACCGAGTGCGAGTGAACTGATAGACCATTATATACTGGAATGTACCAAGGATAATATAGAACAAAGTAAGAACAGATTCTTTGTGCAAGGCGATCCGGGTGCCATACTGGTGATTGAATTCTGCAGGGAAAACAGAGAGGATATAACTGCAATTTGTAAAGAGGTGGAAGCCGATATGAGAGCTGCCGGACTGGGCTATCATTTTCCTTTATTGTTTGGAAATGACAGTAAGAAAATATGGACCTTACGTAAGGCTGGACTTGGTTTGCTGAGTAACCTGCCCGGAGATGCAAAGGCAGTACCGGTGATAGAAGATACCGCTGTGGATGTGCAGGATTTGCCTGCATTTATCCGTGAGTTCAATGTAATATTGAAACAATATAACCTATACTCGGTACACTATGCCCATGCGGGTAGCGGTGAAATACATCTGCGTCCGATCATTAACCTGAAGACGGTAGAAGGCAATGAACTGTTCCATAAGATTGCCGAAGAAATAGCTACCCTGGTAAAGAAATATAAAGGATCGCTGAGTGGTGAACATGGGGATGGAAGACTGAGAGGAGAATTCATCAAACAGATGGTAGGAGAGAAGAACTATGCCCTGCTGAAAGAGGTGAAGAAGACCTTCGATCCGAACAATATATTTAATCCCAACAAGATTGTTGATACACCTCCGATGAATACCATGTTGCGGTATGTACCGGGGCAACAGACACCTGAGTTTAAGACTTATTTCCGCTATGCCAATCAGGATGTATTGCAACATGCAGAACAATGCAACGGATCGGGAGATTGCCGGAAAACAGAGTTGAGTGGTGGTACAATGTGTCCATCCTTTATGGCGACTCGGAATGAGAAAGATACTACCCGTGCAAGGGCTAATATACTCAGGGAATTCCTGACCAATTCCACCAAGGCCAACCGCTTCGACCATAAAGAAATAAAGGAAGTGATGGACCTTTGTCTGAGTTGCAAGGGATGTAAATCGGAATGTCCATCGAATGTAGATATGGCCAAGCTGAAGGCAGAGTTTTTACAACATTATTATGATTCTAATGGAGTGCCATTCCGATCAAAACTGATTGCTAACTTCAGCACATCAGCGAAGCTTGGGTCTATTGCTCCGGGCATCTACAACTATATGATGAAACAACCTTTCATCAGCAAGATGATAAAGAGAATTATAGGTTTTGCCACTGAAAGATCCATGCCTTTGCTGCATGAGGAAACACTATTGAGCTGGTATAATGAAAAAATAAAAACTAAAACCGGAAAAACTAAACAAAGTGAAAATGATAAACTTCAAGTAAAGACTCTTGAAAAGCATAAAACAGTGTATCTATTCTGTGATGAGTTTACCAACTTCAATGATACACCTATTGGTATAAAGACTATCCTGTTGCTGGAGCACTTGGGGTATGAGGTAATTATACCTTATCACCTGGATAGCGGAAGAGCACCAATGAGTAAGGGTATGCTGAAAAAGGCTAAGGTATTTGCCAATAGAAATGTAGAGTTACTACATCCATTAGTGAGTGAAGTCAGACCATTGATAGGTATAGAACCTTCGGCTATATTATCGTTCAGGGATGAATACCCCGACCTGGTGGAGGATAAACTGCATGAAGCTTCCAGGGAATTAGCAAAGCATGTTTACATGATAGATGAATTCATAGCATTGGAAATAGAAAAGGGGAATATTCATAAAGAACAATTTACGACTGAACATAAAGAGATCAAACTACACGGACATTGTCAGCAGAAATCCGTTGGCTCTTTAGATTACACTGTAAAGGTTTTATCCTTTCCTGCTAACTATACTGTGGAAACTATTCCTTCGGGATGTTGTGGTATGGCCGGTTCTTTTGGTTACGAGAAAGAACATTATGCCTTATCGGTACAGGTGAGTGAACTGGTGCTGATGCCTTTTGTTAGGAAGCAACCTGAGAGTGTAATTATAGCAGCACCAGGTACCAGTTGCAGACATCAGATAAAAGATGGGGCACACAGAAAAGCATTGCATCCGGTGGAAGTATTGTATGAAGCACTGCTGAAATAATTTATACAGGTATTTGGTCTTTAGGTGTTGGTCTTTGGTAATACAGAATACAATGGATTATTATTTATTCATATAAAGTTTGACAGTCCAGTCTGCTGCTTTATATAAATCAAGTGTAAACGATTTTCCATTGGACATTTCTGCTCTGAGCTTTATGGGAAACTTCATTATCTGAAATGTCCAGCTTGATTTAATGGCAGTTTTGAAAGTGGATAGGTGTCTGACATAAGAAGGATTATCCATACAAATTAAATCAGTAAGTAACAGAACAAATCCATTTCCATTTATGGATGTAGACATTTGTTGAGTGGGGGAACCCGTAGTAGTAGATATTTCAATAGTAATTTCATTGCCACCTGTTCCGGTGTTATTGATATCTATTTTATCAAAATCATTGGCACCACTCATTACATAGGTTATATATTTATCACCCCTGTATACATCTCCGCTCCAGTAACCTTTTATCAGTGAGTCGGCTCCTTTCTTTCTTGCGTCATGCATTTCTCCTTTACCTTCTTTTATACCATCCTGAAACTCGCCGGAATAATAAATACTGTCGTTATAATAATAAATGCCCTTGCCATTTGGTTTGCCGTACTTGAACATACCAATATAATGGTGTATTCCAAAAGCTTCTCCATTTCCTGAGGCCAGTCCTTTTTTAAGAGGACCTATATAAGTAGTGCCAATAGATGGCATCAATACTGTAGTGGTGTCTTTTTTATTCTGGGCAGATAAGACTGTACTAAAAAGAACTGCTATTAAAAGGACATATTTAGGTGTTTGCATATATAGTTTTTGTGTTATGAAATAATCTTATGAAGATTCATCCTCATCACCAACAACAGTTTCCATCACATTGTTTTCAATATTATCTTTGTTTTCTACAACTTCAGTAACAACATTTTCAGGTACAAAACTATCGTTCGACAGTTTCTCTTTTACTTCTTCTATCTTCGATTTTATTTCTTCAATAGAAGTGGTTAATTCCTGAATCTTTGCAGGTAGTTCGTCTATGTTTTTATTGATGTCGGTAATCTTTTCTTTCAGCACTTCAATGTCTTTTACAACTGCCTCAATCTTATCATTTTTTTCCTTCATCCACTCTTCCACTTTTTCGCGGAAACTATCTGTCCATGCAGTTGCATGTTTCTTTTCCAGGTCTACCAGTTGATCATTTAGTTTACCGATATATTCATGCTGTTGTTTAACCCTGTTTTCAAAACGTTCAGCATATTCTTTCTGCCCCTGCAGATATTTTTCCTGTTTATCTTTATAGGCAATCTGGTTCTCGTATCGCTTCTCCAGCATAATCAGAAAGTTCTGCTGATTCTTTATCCATTCAATTCTTTTTTCATCCCTTTCCTTCTTCTTTATCTCCCATTCTTCCTGACGTTTCTGTTGTTCTTCCTTATGGGTTTCCCAAGCCTTGTTCAGATCTTCTTTCAACGCATCTATGCTCGCAAATATTTCTCCCTTATGTTCCCTTGTTAAATGGTCTTTGTAGTAATTTACAAAGTTCCGTACATCATTTATTGTAGCAGTTCTTACTTTCAGGGAATACTTTATATCTTCAGGTTTCTCTATCAAATACCAGGCTGCATGTCCTGATAAACCTGCATCCTGCAAAAACAGATGAAACCTGTTCACCAGGGCTAGCAATTCTGAAGCTTCTGTTTTAGGATGACAGGCATCTACTACCACACAAAGCTTCTCGGTAATTTCAAGCGATTGAGAAATCAGTTTTGATCTTTCCTCTCTTTCTTTAGTATAAATACCATCTTCCTTATCCTTGATAATATTTCTTAGTGAAGCATATTTTTCCCAGGCTATTGTCCTTCTTTCCTTGCTTGGCCATCTTGGGACTTTAAAATATTCAAATGCCTGATTGCCTAATTTCCTTAGTTCCTGAAAATCATTCTTATCCAGTGGAGTTTCCTCTGTTTGTTTAGCAACAATAGTATCCATCTGAGCAATCAGCTGTTCAGCTTCTTCCGAAAACTTTTCGTTGGCAGCTTCAGCTTCCAGCTCTTTTTCTTTCATCTGTTGAATAAGCACGTCAAACTTTTCGTTGGCAATATCTTTAGCTTCAGCGGTTTCAAACTGAGCCGCTTTAAAATTCTCGGCTATTTCTTTCTGACGTTGCCAGACTTCTTTTGCCGGAAAAGAACCTGCACCAAATTCCTGTATTAGTTTACCAAAAGTTTCTAACTTTTTATCAATGTCAATGGCATTCATCGCTATGTTATATATAATTTACAGTTACAAAAGTGGGGTAAAATACAACAAATTTCAAAATGTTGTATTTATTCGTGATTTAAGTGATCAATTTTATACTCCAGACTTAGTAACAATGTGCAAAAGATATCAATATTAAAATGATGTTTTCTGTATTACTCACGACTCACGATTCAAGACTCACAGTAATATTGCATATTTTTAGTCTGAGGAAACTATATCCAGCATACTACTTATTTCAATGGCCTGAATACTTTGAATACAACTACATGCTACAGGATTATTCCGGCAATCATTACATTGTATATTCAATACAAAACTATGTGCATTTTTGCCCACAGGACTCCATCTGCCGGGATGTATAGGCCGCATAGGAGGAAACAATCCAATTGCATGTTTACCTAATGCTGCCGCAATATGCAATGGCCCCGTACTATTGGCCACCAATCCATCAGCATGATTAATAAAAGAGATAAACTGATTCAGATTCATCATGCCGGTAATGTCAGTAACCTGACTGCCTGCTGCATTAAAAAGTGGGGCTAATAATGCCCTTTCTTTTGCAGTACCCGATATGAATATTTTATACTGATTCTTATCAAGTAAATTAATCAGCGATACAAAATTATCAAGCCCCCATTCCCTTGCACTGCCCTGCGATTTAGGATGCAGGATAAGGTTGAATTTTGTAGGGTCTAACAACAATAACGGCTCCGCCTTTAATGGTTGTATATTGGTAAATCCATAATAACCTGCAATCTGTTCCAGCGTAAATTCTTCCTTAATTCCTACAGAACTTAACAGCTTTAAGTTAAGTTGTGATTCATGTAAATCCGAATTCTTTCTGCTCAGTTTTATCAGCTTATTGCAGGTTATCCAGTGGTACAGTCTGTTGGTAGTACCTATGCGTAACGGGATCTTCAAAGCCTTGGCACGGTCAGCAATTTTCTTTAGAGGAAATACATGGATGATGGCATTAGGAATGCTTCCGTTTATTAATATCTCCTTGCTGTAAAAGTCCTCTACATCTACAAACTCATCTACATGTATGCAGGCTTCTATAACCGGCCTGGTATAAGCCTTTCCAATAAACCCAATCTTCACATCCGGATAGTATTTTTTCAATACTCCTGCCATAGGCAATGTAAGCATTACATCCCCTATGCTGTCTGTCCGGCTGATCAGAATGGATTGTATCATAACAGATTATTATAACTTTCTGCCTACTATTATCAGATGATGTGGTTCAGCAAAATCGGTGTATAAATGTTCTATGTTCAGGTGGGTGAATAATTGCTTTATAAGCCCTTCATCAAACACATGATGATGCAGACATCTGTTCTCGAAATTCTTTAAAGTCCGTTGTCTGAAACTTTCTTTATTCTGTATGTCAGGAGTCATTTTATAATCATGCAGTGTTACCACTTCTTCCATATGGGTCAGGTCATCTTCCTGCATATTGTTATCAAAATCAGTCTTAATGTGATCAAACTTTGTAATGCTTCTGTTATGGTCAAAAGTATATCTGCTATCGGGCAATACCAGCACTATTATACCATGCTTATTCAGTACCCTTATCCATTCATTCAAGGCCTTTATAGGATTGGCAAAATGTTCCAGGCTATGACTCGATAATATAAAATCATAAGCAGCATCTTTTACAGGTGTCAGGTTGTTGCCTTCGCAGATAAACTGGTACCCTGTCTTTTTATTCTTATCGTATTTATACCCTTCACCTTCCTTGATACTGCCTTCCCAAACTGTGTTGTTAGAGAAATTGCAGCCATCTACTTTCGATGCAATTTTGTAAACAGGCAGGTAGTTGTCACTGTTGAATATTTTACTCGGACCACCAATCTCCAGCCCTTTTTTATTTTCAAATAATAGATGAAATGTTTTGAAACCATTAAGCTCCATTCCGGTTAGCTTTCTCCATAATTTTTTTACTTTCCTGATCATGAGTTATAATTGAGTTATGTATGAAAATAAAGGTCTTTAGATTAATTCATCATTTATGAAAATCAGGTTCTCGTTATTCATCGAGAAAGAGAAATTATAATCGCTGATAGCCTTAAACACAGCCTTTGAACTTCCTTTCTTAAAGTTATCATGCAGCTCAATGATGATCACCTTTGTCTTAGGTAACCACTCTGCATAGTTGAATCCAAACACCTCTCTTTCTGCGCCTTCAATATCTACTTTCAATAAATCAAGAGTTTCCCATTTGTTTTGTTGCATGATACTGCCAATCGATATGGCAGGGAAAGAATCTTTAGTATCCTTATCCGTTTCAGCCACTATATAATCGTTTTGTCCAGGACTGTTAGGGTTAGTGATATACAACTGAGCATCTCTATACCATAATCCCTTATTGTGCAACTGAATATTTTTATAATTAGCCGTATTCCTTTTCAGCGATTCAAAGTTGGCTGTATTAGGCTCTATAGCCACAATACTTGCTTCCGGAAAACGGTGTGCAAAATATACAGGCGAGAACCCTACGTTAGCCCCTGCATCTATTATGGTGCGTGGCTTTACAGGTAGTTCTATATCGTACTGAGCCTCTACAAATACCTGTTTAAATGTATAGTCGTCGCAAGTGTTAGGGCGCAGGTATAATGCTGTTTTATATCTCGAAGAATAGAATTCCCCCGAAGAAGTAAACTTGAATTTACCGTATATTTTTATTCCGTCCAGCAAACCAAAAGTCTTTATCAGATACGAAAATCTTGAAGCCATTATAGTATGTATTGTATGTTATTATATTATTGTTAAGCCAATCGTTTATACCAGTTTCACAAATGTTTTCAGGCAAAATAAGCATTTTCCTATCGCCGATTTGTTTTTATACGCCAGTATTTTATCTCTATGCTTAAAAAAGGTAATCATTCTTAACCAGTCATTACTCAGACTAAAGCTTTGATAACCCTTATACAGATTGAAAAAAGCCTGTTTTTGTTCTGTCAGATTATCCGGACATCTGTCGTACAGCAACTTCATTCTTTCCCTTAGCATATCCTGCTCCTGCTGTGTTGTGTACTTCTTTTTCTTCCTTCCTTTCACCTTCACCGAACCAAACACATTGCTGTCATGCTGACGGTAATTTACCAACGGCTTGCTGATAAACTTCAATGGCCCCTTTGTAGTAGCTATAAATCCCAGCCAGAAGTCGTGGGTCACTATGTTTGGAAATGGCAGACATCTGTTCACCAGATCTCTTGTTATCAGCATTGCATGTCCCGGAGCCCAGGCACCTATTGCATACATCAGACAATCGCTGTAGCCAAACTGTCTTCTCACATCCGAGGTTGTTTTATGCAGACTGTTTCCTTCCGAATCTATCAGTGCCGAATTGCTGTATATTATCTCGTGATCCCCTATTTCTCTCAGCAGTATTGCTATTTTATCCAGTTCCCATATATCATCCTGATCACTGAGAGCTATATAATTTCCCTTTGCCAGCAGCATTCCCTTCTCAAAATTCTTTACATAACCGGCATTGGTTTCGTTGGCAAATATTTTGATGTTGGGATAATCTTCAGCATACTTTTTCAACACTGAATATGTATTGTCAGTCGAGCAGTCATCCACCACTATCACCTCTATATTCCGATGAGTCTGTTGTATTATACTGTCCAGTTGCAGCCCTACATATTTCTCGCCGTTATAGGTAGCTACTACCACCGAAACCAGTGTATCAGGCATTGCAGCCATAGTGTTCAGTTTATTATGATGAATGCCCTCCGGCATCCGTTATTTAATCAATGTATAGTTCTTATATTCAAACAGTCTTATGCCCGTCATTTTCTCCAGCTTATACAGAAACCAGTCCTTCAGCGAAAACTTCTTTTTATTTACATCAATACCTATATCCCATTTCATTGCGGCAATCCTATCCTTCATTACTGCAGGATGAGTCTGTTTAAACAGCGTAAGCGAATCATATTCATCATAATTAAAAATGTCCTCCTGATGAATTTGTTTTTTCCATTCTTCTGCGTTATCATCAAACCACAACTTGGCAAAGTTCTTCAGCTTACCCATCATCTGTTTCGGGCTCTTCACCCAACCATAATGATATACATAAGCATCTATCTGTTTCACCTTCAGTTTATGCCCGTTCTTCCTGAATCCCTGTGCATCGCGGTACGAATTTATCGATGGATCGTTTCTCACAATCCTGATTTCCTTGCTATACCATTTCCTGCTGTCTCCAATATAGTCGTATGTGCCGTAAAAGTGAGTATAGTTAAACAATAATCCATCCACTCTTTTATCATCGGCATTATCTTCCATAGCCTTCTTGATAGCCGGTAAGTATTGTTCATGAATCGCTTCATCGCCCTGAATATAAAATGCCCAGGTTGCCTCAGGATTAATCAGTTTGAATGCCTTATCTGTTTCCACTGCCAGTACCGCCCCACCTTTTCGGAGTGTTTTGTCCCAGATTGAATGATGTATTTTTATTTTAGGGCTGTCAATCGATTGAATCAGTTGCAGGGTTTCATCTTCACTATCGCCCACCAGTACTATCATTTCATCTACCACGGGCAGTATCGATCTGATAGCCTCCACTATTGGATAGTCATTCAGTACGGCATTCTTAATAATAGTAAAACCAGATATAAACATGTAAGCTGAAAATAAAATAGACGGCAAATATAAACCCAAAACCCATAGCCCTCCTTATTCAGGCAAAAGGCATTATTACGTAGTCTTTTGCCTTTAGGTATTAGTCTTTAGTTTTTTGATTAAAGCTAACAGCTCATTTGTATTCATTATCAAATTATCATATCATCAAATTAACACATTAGTTTTTTGGGCGTTCCGCTTCGCTTCGCTCGCGTCGGGTCGCCGCTGCTATCTTTTTGCGCGCCCCCGCATGTTGTTTCCATTTCCAGGTTGTTTAGGGGGCGCACAAAAAGGATATTCGCTTTGCCCCTAACGCAACAATACAAATACATCCGTAGAGACGCAATGCCTTGCGTCTCCTCAATTACCCACCATATCAATCAAATGTCATTAAGTTAATAACAATAACCCTGAAAGGATTAAATATGAATAGCCCGTAGTATCAACCACGGGTTGAAACCAATAAAAACAGTTTCAATATTTTTCAACTTATTTTGTTTGTCCTCTTTATTATGTGTTAAAGATGACTCTTTTTTCTATTGACACACTTTAACTTACAATTTCGTCTCATTTCCCGGAACATGTATAAATTTAATGCGCTAACCGGAAATTGACTCTGTCATTATATTAGTATTGTAAATAGCATATGTCCAATTTCAAACCGATGCTCTCCAATTCAAATGAGCATATCAATATTTTTATACCGATAGTCGATATTTTAATCACGATGGTTCAGTTTTTCATACCGATCATCATGAATTTTATCACGATGGTCGATATTTTCAAAACGATGGAGAAGAATTTTATCACGATGATCGATATTTTAATCACGATGGACGATATTTTTATCACGATGGTCGATATTTTTATCACGATGGTGAAGAATTTAAAATAGCATGATAAATCATTAAAATAGCATACGATATTTTTAAAATAGCATACGATTTATTTAAAATAGCATAAAACCATAATAAAATAGCATCTCAAACCTTCCGGCTGCCTACCAATCATACCAGTAAAATTCAATAAATTCTTCCGGTCTGAGTACTAAGTACTATTATCTAAGTACTTTAACCCTATTTTTTGTTTTGCCATACTGAACAAACCATTATATTTACAATCATTTTAAGCGATAAACATGGAGATATTAGCTGGAGAATTGCTGCGACACATTGACAGCCCTTCAGATTTAAAAAAGATAGACCGCGATCAGTTACACAAGGTTTGCGAAGAATTGCGTCAGTATATTATTGACGTGGTGAGCGTGCATGGCGGACATTTTGCAGCCAGCCTTGGCGTGGTAGAACTGTCGGTAGCACTGCATTATGTATACAATACTCCCTACGATCAGCTGGTATGGGATGTAGGCCATCAGGCTTATGGTCACAAGATACTCACCGGCAGAAGAGACAACTTTGCCAGCAACAGAAAATACAAGGGACTCAGCGGCTTTCCTAAACGCAGCGAAAGCGAATACGATACATTTGGAGTAGGGCATTCCTCTACCTCCATATCGGCAGCACTTGGTATGGCAATGGCTGCCAAATACAAGGGCGAAAACAGAAAATCGGTAGCCATCATCGGCGACGGCAGCATGACGGCGGGTATGGCGTTTGAAGCCATGAACCATGCAGGAATTGCCGACAGCGACCTGCTGGTGATACTGAACGACAACTGTATGAGCATTGACCCGAATGTGGGTGCTCTGAAAGAATATTTAACCGACATTACAACATCGCAGCTGTACAACAAGTTCCGCGATGATGTATGGAAAATACTGGGCAAACTGCCAACGGGAAAGAACTTCTCGAGGGATGTAGCCAGTAAAATGGAAGCCGGTATAAAAGGTATGCTGAGCAAAAGCAGCAACCTTTTTGAGGCATTGAATTTCAGATACTTTGGCCCGATAGATGGCCACAATATATCGAAACTGGTAGATACACTGGCGGATCTGAAGAAGATACCCGGACCTAAACTGCTGCATATAGTAACGGTGAAGGGTAAAGGATTTTCGCTGGCCGAACAGGATCAGACCAAGTGGCATGCACCGGGTTTGTTTGATAAATTAACCGGAGAGATTCTTAAGAAAACTCCTTCGGCTCCACAGGCTCCAAGATATCAGGATGTGTTTGGTCATACCATCATTGAACTGGCTGAAATGAACAGCAGGATATTTGGGGTTACACCTGCCATGCCGAGTGGTTCGTCGCTGAAGTTTATGATGGAAAAGATGCCGGACCGCGCTTTTGATGTAGGCATCTGTGAACAACATGCTGTGACGCTGAGTGCCGGACTTGCCACACAGGGTTTAAGGGTGTTCTGCAACATCTATTCTTCCTTTATGCAAAGGGCCTTCGATCAGGTGGTGCATGATGTAGCTATACAGAAACTACCGGTTGTACTTTGTCTGGATAGAGCCGGACTGGTGGGTGAAGATGGACCTACGCATCATGGATGTTACGATATAGCTTATTTCCGTTGTATTCCCAACATGGTGATCAGTGCGCCAATGAATGAAAAGGAATTGCGCAACCTGATGTACACCGCACAGCTGGACAAGAATGAATATCCTTTTGTGATACGTTATCCACGTGGTGCAGGTGTAATGCCGGAATGGAAGACTCCGTTTGAAGAAATAGAAATAGGGAAGGGCAGAAAGCTGAAAGACGGAAAAGATATTGCTATCCTTAGCATTGGTCATCCCGGCAACTTTGTACAGACTGCTATCAGAGATATGCGTGCCGATGGTATAGATATAGCGCATTATGATATGCGTTTTGTAAAACCTTTGGATGAGGCATTGTTGCATGAAGTATTCTCAAAACATAATAAAGTCATCACCATAGAAGACGGAACAGTAGTTGGCGGATTTGGTTCTGCTATTCTGGAATTTATGGCCACCAACAATTATAAGGCTACTGTAAAAATAATGGGTATCCCCGACAGGCTGGTAGAACATGGCACCCTGAAGGAACTTTATCTGGAATGTCATTATGATGCTGCTGCTGTTGCCACTGCTGTAAAGGAAATGATGCTGCAGTCGGTAGCGGTAAATGAGCTATTAGGAAGTATTAAGTAATAGGTAATAGGTTGTAAGTTTTAAGTTAATACAATTTAATTTTTGCTTTTACAATCTTCAACTTAATACGTAAAACCTACCACATATAACTGTATTTGTATTCTTTTCACTTTTGATTTTTTACTTTTTACTTTACAATGTCGTATTTAAAATTTCATTCAGATCAGCTGTTCGATGGATATCGTTTCAGGGATCAGCATGAAGTATTAATCACCGATCATAATGGAGTAGTAGAAGGCATTGTACCCATGGAAGATGCCGGGGATGATGTTCAGCATTTTGAAGGAATTATCTGCCCGGGTTTTGTAAATGCCCATTGCCATCTTGAACTTAGTTACTTAAAGAATATCATTCCCAGACATACAGGATTAGTTGGTTTTATTGATCAGGTAATGCAGGGTAGAAATGCTGCTACAGAACTGATACAGGAAGCCATTGTGGAGGCAGAAAATGAAATGATTGCCAATGGAATAGTTGCGGTGGGCGATATCTGCAATACCACCCATACAATAGCACAAAAACAAAAAGGAAAGTTGGTGTATCAGAATCTGATAGAAGTGGCCGGATTTGTTCCTGCTGCGGCACAGAACCGGTTTAATGCAATGGCTGAAGTTGCAGATGCTTTCTATCAATCATTTCCTCATAATACTTCTATTGTACCCCATGCACCTTATTCTGTTTCAGAACCACTTTTTGAGCTGGTAAGAGACTATCCCAACAACAAGCTATTCAGCATACATAATCAGGAATCAGCGCAGGAGAATCTGTTCTTTAAAGATAAACAGGGCGAGTTTCTGAATCTGTATAATAATATAGGAGTAGACCTCTCTTTTTTTCAGGCTACAGGCAAGGGAAGCCTTGATTATTATGTAGGTAAAGTAGCTAAAGATATTAATACTTTGTTTGTCCACAATACCTTTACTGCAAAGGAAGATATTGATAACATTGTCCTTCAGTTGAAGAATCCGTATTTCTGTCTATGCCCTTCGGCTAATCTGTATATTGAGAATCAGTTACCCGATATTGATTTATTCCGACATTTTAATGGAGGAAATAATGTTGTAATAGGAACAGATAGCCTTGCGAGCAATAGTTCATTAAACATTTTACAGGAATTATCCGTTATTGAAAATATTTATCCTTCTATAGGGATTGAAGAATTACTAAAATGGGCAACCATCAATGGTGCAAAGGCCATTTATGTAGATAATTTATTGGGAAGTTTCGAAAAATACAAGAAACCGGGAGTAATTAAGATAGGTTGTAAAAAATATTCTTCGAAAAGTTTGGATAATTCAACAATAGAAGTATTTTTGTGATCCAATATACCAATATAATATGAAAAAGTATTCTATCACTACACTGCTATCCGTAGTATTTTTCTTTGTCCTAATTATTGCTACATCCAAGTTTCAGACAACTTACAATGAAGGTGATAAATTTGGCTGGCCTTTTGTGTTCTTCTCAGCACTTAACAATCATGAGTTTGTAACAGACAAGACATTTTCTTTTTTAAATCTGTTTTTAGATTTAGTTCTTTGCTTTAGTTTCGGATTTGGATTATCCTCTATCCTTGCTAAACTAAGACACGTGAAATCTCACTAATTATTACAAAAAAAATCTGTTAGCTATTTATACGAAGGGTTGGAACAAATGTTTTATGATAACATTTGTTCCAGCTTTCTTTCTCCAATCTGCTGTCTCCACATGGCATAGTATAAGCCCTTGTCGGCTATCAGATCCTGGTGAGTGCCTATTTCTTCAATAGTGCCTCTTTCCAGTACAAATATTTTATCGGCATGCATTATAGTACTCAATCGGTGTGCTATCAGGATGGTTATTTGTTCTTTCTCTGCTGATATAATCTTTATAGTCTGTGTAATATCCTCTTCAGTTAATGAATCCAGCGATGATGTAGCCTCGTCAAAAATCAATAAGTGTGGTCTTCTTAACAAGGCCCTTGCGATGGCTAATCTTTGTTTTTCTCCACCACTCAGTTTCAGACCCGATTCGCCTATCAATGTATCCAGCCCATTCTGAGCCCTTTCCAGCAGGTTGCTACAACTTGCCTTTTCCAGCACATCCAGCAAATCTTTTTCAGTAGCATCCGGGTTGACATACAACAGATTTTCGCGGAATGTACCCGAGAACAATTGTGTATCCTGAGATACAAATCCAATCTGATTTCTTAGCTCTTCAAAATCAATGTCAGAGCCATCTATATCATTATATTTTATGACACCCTCGTTAGGTCGGTACAATCCCACCAGCAGCTTAACCAGTGTGCTTTTGCCTGCACCACTTGGGCCAACAAAGGCAATGGTTTCTCCTTTCTTCACCGAAAAGGAAATATTATCAATAGCCTTATATCCGGCTGATTTATGCTGAAAACTAACTTCTTTAAAATCAAGCTTTTCTATTACTCCGATATGTGCCGGATTAACAGGTATTTGTTCAGCCTCTTTCTTCATCAGGTTATCGAAATTCTGAAGGGATGCTTCTGCTTCTCTGTACGATAGAATAATATTGCCTATTTCCTGCATAGGTCCGAAAATAAAGAACCCATAAAACATCAGCGATAAGTACTGTCCTGGCGTAATACTACCCTTATATATCAGCCACAAAAGTGTCAGCATCACCAATTGACGCATGAAGTTTACCAGCGTACCCTGTATAAAATTTAAGGATCTTATACTCTTCACTTTCTTTAGTTCAAGACCAAGTATTTTATAGGTATTTTTATTCAGACGATCAATTTCCTGAGTAGTCAGACCAAGACTCTTTACTATCTCTATATTTCTCAGGCTTTCGGTAGTAGCACCTGCCAGTTCATTTGTTTCGCGAACAATCTTTTTCTGAATTATTTTAATCTTCTTGCTCAATAAACTTGTGGTAAGTCCAATGAGTAAAGTACCTCCGAAATATACCGGCATAATGCTCCAGTGAAGTCTGAATGCATAAACAGAAACAAATACTACACTGACTAATATGCCAAAGAATACGTTGATAAAATTGCTGATAAACTTCTCGCAGTCGGACCTTACTTTCGTCAATATGGATAATGTTTCACCACTTCTCTGATTTTCAAATTCATGGAAGGGAAGGCGCATAGAATGTTTCAGCCCATCGGTAAATAACCTTGCGCCAAATTTCTGTACTACTACGTTACCAAAATAATCCTGAAATGCTTTGGCTATTCTACTCATCATGGCTGTACCAATCAAGAGCAGCAGATAGTACAATGCCCCAT
>Ga0364886_10396_pt2 | contig 19725 bp, 17 predicted proteins | sample ExccelJu500001D3_4_FD_206926 | JGI IMG/M metagenome (GOLD analysis project Ga0364886, IMG submission 206926) | Enriched cells from Trout Bog Lake Hypolimnion, Wisconsin, USA - BchlTB.July23.5000.01.D3 | ecosystem: Environmental > Aquatic > Freshwater > Lake > Hypolimnion/Profundal zone | place... | reverse complement strand
GGGCAGCGGATGCTTTAAAGGCTGAACGGACAAGGCAGAAGCGGCAGAAGGCGATAGCAAATATCAGTAAGAATAATCAGGTGCTGGCCAAGCTGAATAACTAGCAATCACTCCACACTTTAGTCAGCACCTAGTTTACTTAATACACCTTAGTTTATTGTTTCTCAGGTTGACACTCACCTGCTTTAACTTGATAATTGGCGCCGGTCTTGATGACGCATTTAATGGGAGATTAGCTCAGAGGGTCAAGCAGCGGACTCTTAATCCATTTGTCGCGAGTTCGATCCTCGCACGCCCTACCAATATACAAACGGCTTCTAGGGCATCAACCTTAGAGGCCGTTTTCAATTCTAGATTCACAGACTACGCATAAACTAAAGTCCTTAGCTAGAGCGTCTGCTTTAAATCAATGTAATTGAGAAGTCTTTAGACAGAAATGGACTGGAGGCGGACTGTTGCCTAGGTGGTTTAAATTAAGCTGAAGCGAGGTAAAAAGCCAGAAGCACGCCAACAAATACAATAGAGAATGTCAACAAAGAAGCCAGCCATTTAATGGCTAACTTGGGCACATCCTCTGGCGGAAGTGTTTTCACGTATAGATGGTGGTTTAACTGGGCTCCCAATGTAATTGTAGCGCCAATAATCACCAACGTAATACCAAACACATTAGAGAGCCCATTGTTTTGATGCAGTTGTCTTAAAGTAAAACTGGATGCAGAGAGTAGCGTTAAGATCATGCCGAACTTAGCGACTACAAATCCTAGCGCCATCACTGTTATGCCAGATCTTACCCAAGCAAGCAATGTGCGCTCTGCTGCAAAAAATATTCTTGGATCTGAAGTGGTCATGATAATTTGCCTTTCGTTACTTTCTTGATTGCCGCGCCAGTTTTATTTTTTCTGAGTTACGGTAGCTTTCAATTAGTTCATAGATACCCATGCCAATCAACATAAATCCAACAAAAACAGCGCCTTTAATGCTGCCAAAACCTAGCAACACAAATGCTGGTGCTGGACATATGCCAGATAAACCCCAACCTACTCCAAACGCAAGGCCACCAAGAACTAAGCGTTGATCAATGATGCGTGATGTTGGCAAATTCATCGATAATCCTAGCAGGCTATATGTACGCTTTTTAGCGATACTAAATGCTACAACCCCTACAAAGATAGCGCTACCCATTACAATCGCGAGTGATGGATTCCACAATCCCGCGAGGTCAAGAAAAGCTAGCACTTTAGCTGGGTTAGCCATGCCAGCAAGTACCAAGCCAAGCCCGAAAATAAGTCCCGCTAATGCTGAGAAAAATAGCGAATAAATTTGTCCTAAATGTTTTTTCATTGAACTGTTGTACCTAATTTAAACGGCTAGAACATGCCGGACAATAAAAACCGTTAAAAAACCAGTGCCCATAAAAGCTAATGTTGCAATAATTGAACGTGGTGATAAACGTGATATGCCGCATACGCCATGACCGCTTGTGCAGCCGGAACCATAACGTGTACTAATGCCAACAATAAGTCCTGATATAGCTAAAAGACTGTTGCTAGCTTCAATATTGATATTTGGGAGAGTGTTAACCGTGGCCCAGGCTAGAGGAGCAAGAATTAACCCGATAATAAAGGCCACGCGCCACCCTATATCATTGCGTTGTGGCCTATATAGGCCGCCCAGTATTCCGCAAATACCAGCGATCCGCCCATTTAGTAATATGAATAAGGCTGAGGCTATGCCGAGCATTAAACCGCCAAAAATCGCAGACCAGGGCGTGAAATTATTCCAGTCAATTAACATATGAATTTACTCTAGTTAACGCAAAGTAATGCGTTTTATATTGATTGCGGCGTAGCGAACATCATTTTTATATCAGCTTCCGAAGTCATGTGGTCAGCTACTTGGCCGCAGACCAATTCGCAAAGCTCATAAACGCTAGGATTGGCAATGCTGTAATAGACGCTAGTGCCGCGAGCCTCTCTTTTTACTAGCCCACTATCAGCAAGCATTGATAAATGCTTTGATATATTGGCTTGAGTACCCCCTGATATTTCAGTTAATTGGCTCACATTTTTTTCGCCATCTTGAAGCGCGTTTAATACCTTTAGTCGCATTGGTTCTGCGAGCGCTTTGAAATACTTAGCTACATATATTAATGCGCGATCATCTAGTTTGCTCATACCTTATTCCAGCTTTGATAATATCAATATTATACACGGTCAATTAATGTTGACTATAAAGTTGTATGAATATATAGTTATATATAGCTTGTTTGCATAGCGCTCAAAGTGTACTCTGTAATTTTAAAAAATAAAATTTAACAGACTTTAAAAGGAATAGCAGTTGATTAAATCTAGCCCATGGAAGTTTGTTTTATTATTAGGCCTGTCTACTTTAGCTAATGCTACTCCCTTAGTCACGACAAAAGTTAGCCAAACAAGTGGTGAGTCTACTGCTACTGTCGAAGGTGTTGTTGAGGCTGTAAAGACCAGTCTGATTTCCTCTCAGGTTACAGGCAGCATCACGGCTATTCCAGTTAAAGTTGGGTATTACGTGAAAGCAGGTCAATTGCTTGCACGGGTTGATGCTCGAATGGCAACACAACAAGCGCTAAGCAATCAAGCTCAAACCTCAGCCGCACAAGCGCAACTAGATGCTGCAAGTAAAGAGTATGAGCGGAAGCGTCACTTGTTTGAAAAGCAATATATCAGTCAAGCTGCATTAGATCGAGCAGAGTCCGATTATAAAACTGCGGTGGCACAAACTAAGTCACAATTAGCCCAAGCAGGGATAGCTGGCGTACAAAGTGGATTACATAGCATTAATGCGCCGTATGCTGGCGTGGTGTCTGAAGTGTTAGTTGAAGCAGGTGATATGGCATTGCCAGGACAACCGTTGGTTAGAATGTACGATGCTAGCGAAATGCGTGTAGTCGTCAATGTACCGCAAAGTCAGTTGGCGCTAATTAAGCAGCAAGGAACGGTTAAAGTGGTGGTTGGTGCTGCCAAAATGGCTGAAAATACTTTGAACATTACCCAATATGCAGTTTTGCCAACCGTAGATCCGATTACCAATACGGTGAAGTTACGTTTAGCTCTACCAAAAAATCTCAAAACTATCGCCCCAGGAATGTTTGCCCGCGCTACGTTGCCATTAAATAGTGAAGAAGGCAAAGTCCAGCTTTATATACCAATTAAAGCCGTAATTAAGCGGAGTGAATTGGTAGCAGTCTATGTGCTTGATGCAAAAGGTAGGCCGCAATTAAGGCAAGTTAAACTTGGGCGTGTACAAGGTGAGAATGTTGAAGTTTTTGCGGGGTTGCAACTTGGTGAAACCTTAGCAGAAGATCCAATTGCCGCTGCGAACTATAAGTAGGAATACACGTGTCTACAAAACCACCAGCACAAGATAACTACCAATTGGGCATCTCTGGACGAATTGCACGTTATTTTCAAACGGCGCAAATTACACCATTAATGGCAGTAGTTGCACTATTGCTGGGTTTATTTGCAGTGATAGTAACGCCACGCGAAGAAGAGCCGCAGATTAATGTGACCATGGCAAATGTGTTGATTCCATTTCCTGGCGCTTCCGCTAAAAATGTAGAGCAGATGGTGTCGGTGCCAGCTGAGCAGGTCCTAGCGCAAATTGCCAATGTTGAACATGTGACTTCAGTATCACGACCAGGCATGGCAGTCATTACGGTACAGTTTCAAGTAGGTGTGCCACGCACAGAAGCCCTCGTACGTTTATATAACACAATCCAATCTAATCAAGATTGGCTCCCCAAAAATTTAGGTGTTGGTGATCCAATCATTAAGCCTAAAGGCATAGATGACGTACCTATACTCACTGCAACCTTGTACAGTAAAAATAATCAACAGGGAGCTTTTGAGTTAGAGCAAGTAGCGCACGGACTTGAGGCAGAGATTAAGCACGTGCAAGGCACGCGTGAAGTTGCAACACTTGGCGGGCCAGGCCGCGCGGTCAATATTGATATAGATCCAGTACGCATGGCCAATGCTGGAATTAGTGTTGCGGATATGCGACGTTCATTGCAGGCAGCCAATCTAGGGGCTCCGTTAGGAGATGTAACCAACACCAATCAATCTATAGCTGTTGAAGTGGGTAAGTATTTTACTGATGCAAAAGATATATCCGAACTAGTTGTAGGATTACATGAAGGTCGCCCAGTTTACTTAAATGAAGTCGCACAAATTCATGACGGCCCACCGTCAGCTGAGCGCTATGTATGGTTTGGCGAAGCCCATAATGCTGCTGAATATCCAGCAGTCAGTATGACTGTCACTAAAAAGCCAGGTCAAAATGCAGTGGCAGTAGCAGATGCTGTGATAAAGCAAATAGACAGTTTAAAGAATGTACTAATACCGGCTAGCGTCGAAGTAAAAATAACGCGTAACTACGGTGAAACGGCTAACGATAAAGCACAGAAACTTATCCATAAGCTTATATTTGCAACATCAGCGGTGGTTATGTTGGTGTTCTTTGCCTTAGGTAAACGTGAGGCAGCAATTGTCGGCACGGCCGTCGTATTAACCCTAATGGCGACCTTGTTTGCATCTTGGGCGTGGGGCTTCACACTTAATCGCGTTTCATTGTTCGCTCTAATTTTCTCTATTGGGATTTTGGTTGATGACGCTATTGTGGTTGTAGAAAACATCCATCGCCATATGAAGCTAAAACCTGAAGCACCACTCACCGACATTATTCCAGTTGCTGTTGATGAAGTTGGCGGACCGACGATATTAGCTACTTTAGCAGTCATTGCGGCTTTATTGCCAATGGCATTTGTCAGTGGTTTAATGGGTCCATACATGAGCCCGATACCGATTAACGCTAGTATGGGTATGCTTATTTCTTTGGCGGTGGCTTTTATTATCACGCCTTGGCTATCTCGTTTATGGTTGCGACATGGCCACACACAGGACGCGATGACCAAACGCATTGCACCGCTATTTACTCGTATGTTTACGCCATTCTTAAGTGAGCGTGATGGACAGAAAAATAGACGGAAATTGGGCTTGGGTGTGTTGCTATTGATTCTGTTGTCGCTTGCATTACCGGTTGCACAGTTAGTGGTACTCAAAATGTTGCCATTCGATAATAAGTCTGAGTTTCAAGTCGTGGTCGATATGCCTGCTGGCACGCCGGCTGAAACCACTGCAAGTGTGTTACATAAAATGACGGCTTATTTATCGAATGTGCCGGAAGTTAGTAATTATCAAGCATATGTTGGCCTTGCAGCACCGATTAACTTTAATGGATTGGTTCGTCAGTATTACTTGCGTAGTGGTGGGTCTGTCGGCGATATTCAGGTAAACCTAGTTGATAAAAACCATAGAAGCGATAAGAGTCATATTATTGCCGGTCGGGTAAGGCCTGAATTGCAGAAGATTGCGCATGCAATGGGCGCTAAAGTGAAGGTGGTAGAAGTGCCTCCAGGCCCACCAGTCATTTCTCCATTGGTCGCTGAAATATATGGACCTGACGATGGCACTCGTTTGCAGTTAGCAAGACAAGTTCGACAAGTATTCGATACTACAGCAGGCGTTGTAGATACTGATGATAGCGGCATTGCTGATGCTAAAAAGATAGCCCTAGTGGTTGATAAGAAAAAGGCTGCGTTACTTGGTGTTTCGCAAGCGGCTATTGTCAGCACTTTGCGCACTGGGTTAGCTGGAGAAGATGTGACTTATCTTCATGATGGGACTAAATATCCTGCTGGTACACGCCTAAGATTGCCTGTGTCAGCCCAAGGTGATATCGAGGACCTACTGAAATTGTCCGTAACAACTGCGGGCGGTAACTTGGTGCCGATAAGAGAGTTAGTAAGTATTGAAGATAGTCTGCGCGAGCAGCCCATTTATCACAAAGACTTATTGCCAGTGAATTATGTGCTGGGTGATATGGCCGGTAAGCTTGATAGTCCATTGTATGGAATGTTTGGCATGCGCAAAGCTGTGAATGAAATAACAACACCATCAGGGGCAAAGTTAGGTGAGTTCTTCATTCAGCAACCGTCTGATAATCAACGTGGCTACGCGATTAAATGGGATGGGGAATGGCAAGTCACTTATGAAACCTTCCGAGATATGGGCGCAGCCTATGCGGTTGGCCTAATTCTAATTTATCTCCTAGTAGTTGCTCAGTTCGGATCGTACCTAACGCCCCTCATTATTATGGCACCAATCCCTTTGACTATCATTGGTGTTATGCCTGGTCATGCATTGTTGGGAGCACAATATACGGCCACGTCAATGATAGGCATGATTGCACTAGCTGGGATTATCGTACGCAACTCCATACTACTGGTCGATTTCATTAATTTGGAAGTGGCCTCTGGTAAGCCTTTTAAACAAGCCGTTATTAACTCAGCCATCACTCGCGCTCAGCCAATAGTGTTGACTGGCCTGTCGGCGATGTTAGGTGCATTTTTTATACTCGACGATCCCATTTTTAATGGACTCGCTATTTCGCTGATTTTCGGTATTTTTGTATCAACCTTATTGACGCTGATTATTATTCCACTGCTGTATTTCGTGGCTTATCAACATAAATACAATTAAATATATTAGGAGAAATGTCATGACTTCTTGGAAACTTGTTCGCATATTTGCTGGCTTATTAATACTACTATCCTTAGTATTGGGTGTGGTCGGCAGTCCATTCTATGTTAGCCAGTATTGGTTGCTATTTACGGCGTTTATTGGATTAAATCTTTTTCAAAGTGGACTAACCAATTGGTGTTTGATGGAAAACATCTTACGTAAACTTGGCGTACCTAGTGGCTGCTAGTCTTTTGGTTGTAAATGAAAATTCGAAGGCCTACTGATTATGCTTAATCTTAAGCGGCGCTCACACGCTTACCTATTGGCACTGACACTGGCTATCACTAGTCAATCAGTCTATGCACTGGACTTAATGGATGCTTGGCAGGCTGCGCAAAATAAAGATCCCAGCTTTAGTGCAGCGCGTGCAGGTGTCGTGGTGGGTAGGGCTAGAATCGGACAAGCTAAAGCGCTTAAACTGCCACAAGTGAACGCTTCAGCTGGCACAGGCATGGTCAATGCATATAATAAAATTGGGAATGCACAGTTTTCCGCTCCTGGTATGGGTGGACCATATAACAACGCTAGTTTTATCACTCAAACTGATAATGGCGTAGATCTGCATTGGAATATCCGCGCTGAACAACCGCTGTATAACGCCGAGCTCGCCACCCAGGCACAGCAATTGAATAAACAAGCAGAGTTTGCCAATATAAAGCTTAGTGCTGAACAGCAGGGGCTGATTTTACGCGTGGCTAAAGCTTACTTTGACGTATTGCTTGCGGAAGATTCTCTGGTGGCACTTAAAAAGCAACGCCTAGCAGTTAGTCAGGCTTTAGCCGTGGCTAAAGGTAGGTTTGCTGAAGGTGATGTTGCGATTATTGACACACATGAGGCGCAAGCACGTGAAGATGCTCTGGTTGCGCAAGAGCTAGAGGTTGAAAGCAATCTTCAATTAGCGCAGGCCGCATTGACTGACTTAACAGGAAATAATGGGGATGTTCTGGCGAGGCTTGCCGATCAAAGTAATTTGCAGCAATTAAATGAAGGAGCACTGAAGGACTGGCTAGCATTGGCGCAAAGCAATAGCCCTTATCTACATATGCAGCAAATTCAGCAGGGTATCGCACATGACGAAATTGATAAATATCGACTTTCAAATTCGCCCGTACTTAGTCTCATTGCACAGGCAGGGGGTGCGGACTTACGTGGTAGTAACAATGACTCAACACTCAGCAATCATGCCGTAAGCGTTGGTGTGCAGTTGACCATGCCATTATTCACTGGTGGTATGCGGAACGCTAAATACGAAGAAGCTGTAGCTTTAGAACAGCAATCAATGGATGAGACTGAGGTAATCAGGCTGCGTGCCGGCCAGCAAGCACGCACTGAATGGTTAGGTGTTTCAGTAGGTAAAGGAAAAGTTAGAGCAATGGAGCAGGCCTTATATTCTTCTAAAGTGAAGTTGGATGCTACTAAGCTAGGTCGAGAAGTTGGTGACCGTACGATTTTAGATGAACTCAATGCGGAGCAAGATTTTCATAGTACCCGCACTCAGCTTTTTAGAGCACGTTATCAAATGTTATTGTCCTATCTGAGCTTGGCAGCAACGGCAGGCATATTAGATGAAAAACGGTTGTTGGAAGTGAATGCAGTATTGGTAGTAAGGCAGGCTGAATAATTAAAATCAACAAAATAACTAATCAGTAGGTAGGGGTGAGAAGATGGCACATATCGTAATAATGGGCGCTGGTATTGGTGGAATGCCTGCGGCTTATGAATTAAAAGCTGAAATTGGCAAAGAACATAAAATTACTGTAGTGAATGCGGTGGATTACTTTCAATTTGTGCCTTCCAATCCATGGTTAGCGGTGGGATGGAGTAAACGTGAAAAAATTACTTTCCCGATTCGTCCTTATCTTGAAAAGAAAGGCATCAATTTTATTGCCCAACCGGTAACGCAGATAGATGCTGACAATAACACCTTGCAATTAGCCAATGGAGATCAGCTTAACTATGACTACTTGGTAATCACTACTGGGCCCAAGTTATCCTTTGATGAAGTACCAGGCTCAGGACCTAACGGTGGATATACCCATTCTATATGCTCGGTAGATCATGCTGAAAAAACCTGGAAGGCTTATCAGGAGTTTCTTAAAGAGCCTGGCCCTGTCATTATTGGCGCGATGCCAGGCGCTAGTTGCTTTGGCCCTGCGTATGAGTTCACCTTTATTATGAACACAGATTTGCGTAAAAAAAAGAAGCGCAACAAAGTGCCGATTACCTATGTCACCAGTGAACCATATATCGGACATTTGGGCTTGGGTGGTGTAGGTGACTCCAAAGGAATGCTGGAGTCAGAATATCGACATAATGATATTAAGTGGATTACCAATGCAAAGGTTACTAAAGTCGAAGCAGATAAGATGTTTGTGACGGAACATGATTTGCATGGCAATGTTGTCAAGGAGCACGAATTGCCATTTAAATTCTCCATGATGCTACCCGCATTTAAAGGTGTGGATCCAGTGGCTGCTGTTGAAGGTTTATGCAACCCTCGTGGTTTTGTATTGATCGATGAGAATCAGCGTAGCACAAAATACCGCAATATTTTTGCAGCGGGTGTTTGCGTGGCTATACCACCAGTTGAAGTTACCCCAGTACCAACTGGAGCGCCTAAAACTGGCTACATGATTGAATCTATGGTTACTGCCATCGTACACAACATTGCAGCAGATTTATCTGGGAAGGTTGCTGATGCAAAAGCTAGTTGGAATGCAATTTGTATTGCTGATATGGGCGATACGGGTGCTATTTTTGTGGCTTTACCGCAGATACCTCCGCGTAATACAAATTGGATAAAAAAAGGGAAATGGGTTCATTTGGCCAAGATTGCTTTTGAGAAATACTTTATCTATAAAATGAAAAAAGGTAGCTCAGATCCAATCTACGAAAAGCATGTACTTAAGTTAATGGGGATAGAAAAGCTAGATTAATGCCCAACATTTGGGGTCAGCTCATTCTGGAGATTTTTTTGGTATCGAATCTCTCCTATGGGTCGGAAGTGGCTAAATCATGAGTCTGCTTTTAGGTAGATCTAATCCAATTATCAACGAGTTTAAACTTGAAGTTGATTAATCCAAGAGAGGTGATAAAAAGCGTTTTGGATGCATATCAAAATAATGCATTGGATTTATCGGCGGTAGAGGGATTTATTAGACAGATTATTGGTTGGCGAGAGTTTGTCAGAGGTATTTACTATCTCGATATGCCACAGATGGCACAGGCAAATTTTTATAAGCACCAACGCGCCTTACCCAATTGGTATTGGACGGGCGATACTAAAATGAACTGTATGAAAGATACCATTGGCCAAACGCTCAAGTATGGATATGCCCACCATATTCAGCGCTTAATGATTACAGGTAATTTTGCTCTATTGGCAGAGGTTTTGCCTCAACAAGTTTCTGACTGGTATTTAGCTATATATGTAGATGCGATTGAGTGGGTTGAGTTGCCAAACGTTGTAGGTATGGCACTTTTTGCTAACGGTGGTCGCTTTACAAGTAAGCCTTATATTGCAAGTGGTGCTTACGTTAAGCGAATGAGTAATTATTGTGACCGATGCCAATATAAGCCGGATATTAGACATGGCGAGCAAGCTTGCCCGATGACCACTTTATATTGGAATTTTCTCATTAACCATCAGTCGGAGTTTAACCAAAATCCTCGTATGCGATTGATGACAGCAAATTTATCGAAGATTAGTAATGAGGATCAGCGCCTTATACAAAATCATGCAAAAGCGATATTAGATGGGATTGATTCTATTTAATATGGCAAGAACACTTTAAGAAATAGTTGAGTCAGTAGGTATTAATTTCCCCGAAAGATTAGTGTTTTCAGACGTCAGGCAAAAAACTAAAAGCTGATTTAGATCAAGCTCATTTTTTGATATTAGTATGATAATCAAACTTGATGTATCTAGTCGCAGTTGAGTCATTAAAATCTTAAAAAGTTAAATCTATGATCAATTTAGTTAAAAAGTGGCAGGCTTTCACATCCGCCCCCCATCGCGTGTTCTTTTTCTGGGGTGGTGTCCAGTCGTTGCTGACAATCGTGTGGTGGATGACGGACTTAGCTGGACGTTTTGGAGGGTTTTATACACCTATTGCATGGACGATTTCACCGATTGATGCGCATGCTTTTTTGATGATCTATAGCTTTTTCCCATTCTTTATTTTTGGCTTCTTAATGACGACTTTCCCACGGTGGATGAATGGGGAAGAGGTGGCACGCAAGGCTTACTTGCCGGCATTTTTATTATTGGCAACTGGATCAGTCTTGTTTTATATAGGTCTGATTTTCAGTTTGATTATTTTAAAAATGGCCTATGTACTATTTATGGGAGGCTGGGGTTTTGGTTTGTATGGATTATTACGCGTCTATTTCCGCGCTAAGCACCCAGATAAACGCCATGCAGCCATTACTGGCGTGGTGTTGGGACTAGGTTGGTTATTATTAGCTGGGTTCGTTAGTAACGAAGCGCACTTTATTGCTATCGCCAAAGTAGGTGGCATCTGGTTGATATTGTTGCCAGTATTTTTTGCAGTAAGTCACAGGATGATCCCTTTCTTCTCAGCTAACGCCATCCCTAATTACGTCATTGTTCGACCCAATTGGGTGCTGGCACTCATCCCTAGCTTTGCGCTGATACATGGTATATTCGAACTTACAGGATTGCAGGCTTGGACTTGGCTGGTGGACTTTCCGATGGCTATCAGTGCGATTTACTTAACACGTGTTTGGCGATTGCGCGATAGTCTTAAAGTGCCGATATTAGGGATGTTACATATAGGTTTTGCTTGGCTTGGGATTGCGCTTACGCTGTATACCTTACAAAGTTTAACCTTACTGTTCACTGGGCAGGTGATCTTAGCTAAGGCGCCATTGCACGCGTTAGTGATTGGTTACTTTACTTCTGTGCTAATCGCGATGGCCACACGCGTAACTTTAGGCCATTCTGGCCGAATGATGAAAGCTGACCGATTAACCTGGGGTGTTTTTCTAGCATTCCAGACGGTGGCCATGTTGCGGATTGTTTCCGAGTTGCCTGGTTTAGATTTAGCGGTACGCAGTCATTTATATCTTTGTGCGGCGGCAGTTTGGTTGCTATGCTTTGGAGTTTGGGTACGTAAGTACGCCCCTATTTATTGGCAGGATACAACGAACTGATCCAGCGTTTTAAATAACCAATAAGATTGGCCATATCAAGAATGATTAAAAGAAACATACTGAGCCAGATTCCAGCGGGTATTTGGGTGCTTGGCTTCGTGAGCTTGCTCATGGACATATCTTCAGAGATGGTACACAGCTTATTGCCCATGTTCATGGTAACGACTCTGGGGGCTAGCGCCTTTGCTGTCGGCCTGATTGAAGGTTTAGCTGAATCAACTGCGCTAATTGTTAAAGTATTTTCTGGGGTTTTAAGTGACTATCTAGGGAAGCGTAAGGTACTCGCATTGGTTGGATATACGTTAGGTGCTTTGACTAAGCCATTATTTGCAATAGCCCCTACGATAGGCATTGTGTTAACTGCTCGTATGCTTGATCGGGTCGGCAAAGGTATTCGTGGTGCACCACGCGATGCATTAGTGGCTGATATTACACCAACACATCTTCGTGGTGCCGCTTTTGGACTCAGACAATCTCTAGATACCGTCGGCGCATTTTTAGGCCCATTACTGGCCGTTGGCTTGATGCTCCTTTGGGCCAATGATTTTAGAGCAGTATTTTGGGTGGCCGTTATTCCAGGCATGATGGCGGTTATACTGCTCTTTGCTGGCATTCGTGAGCCTGCGCGCCATAAAGATGCAAAAAAATCAAATCCAATTCGCCGAGAAAATCTTAAGCGTTTAAGTAGTTCTTATTGGTGGGTAGTAGGCATTGGAGCGATATTCACGCTCGCTCGATTTAGCGAGGCGTTTCTAGTGCTGCGTGCTCAGCAAACTGGCATTCCGATTGCAATCGTGCCATTGGTCATGGTAGCAATGAACATCGTGTATGCAGCATCAGCGTACCCATTTGGAAAGCTATCTGACAGTATGAGTCATACCAAGTTGCTTGCGCTAGGACTAGTGGTCTTGATTATGGCAGACCTAGTGTTAGCTTATAATCATCACTGGGCCGTAGTGCTGGTAGGCGTTGCGCTTTGGGGCGTTCATATGGGTATAACGCAAGGATTATTGGCTACAATGGTTGCGGATACCGCACCAGCAGATTTACGTGGTACCGCCTATGGTTTCTTCAATCTAATGAGTGGGATAGCCATGCTTCTTGCTAGTGTGATTGCAGGACTGCTTTGGGATGGACTTGGCGCATCTTTTACTTTTTATACGGGCGCTGGATTCTGTGTTATTGCACTGATAGGCTTGAAATGGGTTCCACCGGCACAAATGAGATGATGTTTATAAGTATTATTGTTAAGGAGCTATAAAAATTAAATTAAATAGCGGTGGTATCGATCGTACAATTCGAATTGTTGCTGGCTTGGCACTATTAGCTTGGGCTGGTATTTTTCATGGCCCTGTTTGGGCTTTTATAGGCATTTTGCCGCTAGCTACAGGGATTATTGGCTGGTGCCCAGCCTACCCAATACTTGGAGTTAACACTTTGAAGAAGTAAAGTCCTTGTTGTGACTGGCAATTTTTGGCCAAGTGGTCTGTGACGATAATTGATTTAGCTAAGGCTAAGGCTTTGTAATTTTGTTATAATCCCTGTAGGTGAATGATGGCCTAATCAATAAGACTTCAGTCGGCATGATTGGTAAATCAATTGCTTGAAAGATTGGGGTGTTAGCTCAGCTGGTAGAGCAGTGGACTCTTAAAATCCTGCTCCGAGAGTGAATTGATCGCGTAAGAGTTCCATGCAACACGTCAAGACAAAGTTTTTCTTCAGCAAATTTCACCAAGCACACCTAAGCACACCGCACATAAAAAAAGCCACAGTTGAATGTGGCTTTTTATTTTGCTTCTAGTTAATTAAAATTTATAGCCTACCAACAACCCTCCATAAGTAACAGACGGTTGAGCAGAAGTAAACAAAGCATTTGGATTGCTGTTTACAGTTGAAAAGTCTACTTGATATGCCTCGATACCTAAATAAAAATTATCAGAAATAAGCTGCTTGACCCCCAAGCCAAACAAAAGACCATTGGATGTTTTGTATATTATGTCAGAATAACCGGGAACGCCTTGACTTAGATCTTTAGAATCAGCACGAGCATAACCTAACTTTACATATGCTAATGTTGAATCCGTTAAGTAATAACCTGGCTCTATTGAAGCACCCCAGATGTTGTTTATTTCAGCTTTATAGAGATCATTATAAGAACCTGCATTTCCAGAACCAAAAACATAAAAGATATTAGCTGCAATATTAAATTGATTATTAAATGCATGAGAATATCCAGCTGTAATATTTGCTAACGCATCTTTTTGTCCTGCTCTCAAGATATTATCAATTCCTAAGGCGTTTACCTGACCTCCTAAATTAGCAAATCCAGCACCTAATTGAATATTAACCCCATCAAAAGCTCCGGCGCCTGGCCCATGGCTAGAGGATGTTTTATATTCACCATGATTGCCAAAGTCATAGCCTAAGGTTAAACCTCCATAGGTAACGGTTGGCTTATTAGTTACTCCTAAACCAAGAGTATCACTCTCACGTGAAAAATCGATTTGATAGGCCTCAAGACCGAGATACATATTATTCTTGATGAGCTGTTTGGCACCCAAACCATAGAGGAAGCCATTGGAATTTCCAAATTCTAACTCTCCATAACCGACACGAGTCAATTTTGAATCAGCGCGTGCATAACCTAGTTTCGTATAGAAAAGGGTTGAATCAGTGAAATAGTAACCAGGTTCAATAGAGATACCCCAGATATTATTTGTTTTAAATCGATTTGAGCCAAATACGTTCAAATCACCTGCTTTTTGATTACCAAAATCATAAAAAATATTACCTGCTAGATTGAATTTATTAAAAGCATGTGAATAGCCAAAAGAGATATTACCGGCAATACCTTGATCGCTAGCTTTAATTACATTTAAATCAGCTCCTAAACTAGAAAACCCAACACCTAATTGAGCATTGATACCATCAAAGGCAGCGCCAGCAAAAGCATTGGAGCCTAGAAAAGAGATTAAAACTAAAATGGCAATAATTTTTCTCATCAGAGAATTCCTTTGTAAATAAGTTTTAGAGAAAAACTCATGAACAAGAATGATGAGGATTAGACTAAAAGGTTAATAACCTTTAGTGCTTGTAACTGAAGCTAAGTGTCAGTATATAGTGATAGTTTTATATGTAAACAATTACTGGCTTTAATTGTGGTTTTCCTAACACACCCCTATTCCGCCACTAGCAAAATCACCCCACCTAGCCCCTCTAAAACCCCCACAAATACTGTAAAATATCCCATATTGGGGGGGTCAAATGAAAGTCTTGGAGCAATTACAAAACTCAGACTTTCCAAATAACAAAGATTTACTGTTTAGTTGGCTAGTGCGTTATGACCCACTGACTAAGATCAAAACTAAAGTCGAGGGTTATTCAATCTACGCACTAAGCACCAGTGAGCTATACATCACTATTAACGACCCAGACAATCAAACCGTTGAAGAATGGACGTTAGATGTTCACCTATGTAAGAACGCAGGCGCACATAAGCCTGTATTCATTGCTGCGAATATTGATTTAAACCAAGCGGCTTAGTCATTATCGGGAAACCTGACAATTCACAAATGTCGGGAATCCCGACGTTTTTCAAAGTGAACGTCAATTGTTTTGACACACAAGCGTCACGTAACGCGACGCTTGTTCATGAAATCTCGTAAATCACGACAATCTCAACTACATAAGAAAATATAAGTTTTATTAACCTAGCCTCAAATAACAACTTAACCAGTTGATTATCAATAGGTCTCAGCTAGAGCCTTTTTCGGTTGTCCATTTAAGCCTAAGAAAACACAATGTATAAATACTTTTCTTTATCGGAGATATTTATAAATGGCACAAGCAAAGACATTTACCCAATCAGAACTAGATCAAGTGCTTCGTTTTATCAGCACTAAAAAATACGCATTGAGAGACCGCGCAATGATATTGACTAGTTTTTGGTCGGGAATGCGTGTGGGTGAAATTGCTAACTTAAGAATGCGAGATGTATTAAACGAAGATGGCACTATTAAAAACGAGATTAGATTGGATGCTAGTCAGACCAAAGGGGATAAAGGCCGTTTAGTGTTTATTCCAAACAAGCTCAAAGATGAATTCGCCAGTTATCTGACTACAAGAAAAGTACAGCATTTAGATGTGCCATTCTTTCATACCGATAACAGACTAGGGTTTAGTCCTAATGGCTTATGTCAGTGGTTCTTTTGGACATACAAACGAGCCGGTATTAATGGCGCAAGTAGTCACAGCGGAAGACGCAGCTTTATTACTAATCTAGCTCAAAAAGGGATTGGTGTTCGTGTATTAGCAAGTCTCGCAGGTCACAAATCAATCATGGTCACACAACAATATATTGATGTTAACGATGATATGAAACGAAATGCTGTGGAATTGATTTAGTAGCAGCGTCAAAACTATTGACACTCAACCGTCCTGAATCAGGACGGTGTGAATAAAAATATTCTGTCGTTTAAAACGACTTTCAAACAAAAGCCCACTTTCGTGGGCTTTGTAGTTTTTTACTTCTGGTCTATTACTTAGAAACCGATTGTGTATTTCACCATCGCAGAAGTTGAGTTGTTTGAAGTAAAGGCTTGTTCACTCCAAATCAAATCAGCTGTCACACGTTGACGATCACCGATGTTGTAATAAGCACCAACACTAGCAACAGGACGTGTCTTGTTGATTGACGGATTAAAAGCAATCGGTGTTAAGCCAGTTACACCTGAAGCTGTGTAAGTGCCACCACCATTGTTATTAATGTCTTGCTCTAGACCTACTGAGCCATAAGCAACAACCTTATCATTAATCGCTTTGTTTGCTCTAACGCCAGCTAATACTGTTGTGGTGTTTTGAGTAAGCGCATTGAAGGTTAGTGGAGCAACAACACTATCTGATGTTTGTTCTGTATAACCATCAGCTGTAACTCTCGTCCAACGAAGACCAGCGTATGGACTAACAACAAAATCATTTGCTGTTGCGAAAGCATAGCTAGCTACAGCAGATACCCCCACGCTATCAAAGTCTGTTTTACCTGTGCCTGCTTCAGAAGTGCCGACCACCTGACGAGTAATGGTTAAGTCTTTAGAACTACGACCTGCTGATATACGTACTTGAGCACCTAGACCATCAGCGTTTTGATTCCACACAGCAAAGCCACCGAATGCTGGACCGCTGTTGCTTAGGTGAATACCTGTGGTGTTACCAATGTTAATAGATTGGTCTAAGTAAGCACCGATGCGGAAGTTGTCATTAATTTTTTTAGATACGACCAATATACCATCAGTCATATCAGTACCCACACCACCTGCCACATTGGTATGTGCGCCAATGACAGAAACACTAATACCGTGCTCGTCATACAAGTTTGAATCTAAGTTCAAATCGTTGTTCATCGATACGCTGGCTATGTCATACACACCACGCAGTGCTTGGGCTGTGTTTACTAGTGAGGCTTGGGTGTCGGCTGCTGATGGGCCGGCAAGTTGAACCAGTAAGTCCCATCCATCTGAAAGTGTCGCATCAGCTACTAATGAATAGCTAAGGCCATTATATATACCTGTTGTACCACTAATCCCTGATAAAGATGCGAACCCCTGCAATACGTTCAAATATCGGTTAACGACGATTGAAGATGCAGATACACCTGATACCAATGTTGTCCCAGTGTTACCATATAAATTGAATGCCATTGGGCCGCTAGGGTTACTTACAGACAATTGCCCATATTGGGTTGTGCTGCTAATAATAATATTATATTTAAGTGGCAACAACCCACTGTAAATCAAAGGGTAACTGGTGCTTCCTTGGGAGTTGTTTAATATTTGAATCGCTCCAGAAACATCGTTATAGATTCCAGGATTCCAACCCCCAGATATAGTGCCAGTATTTGTTAGTGTACCAATTGTTCCATAGTTCTCTATTCCATATGATTGACTGCTACCAGCGCCTGAAATTATCCCAGAGTTTTCAATTGATTGGATGGTCCCAGAATTGAGCAATGCAGAAGAATTGCCAGTTGAGGTTAAAGTTCCTGAGTTGCTGATGGATACACTGGAGCCATTGTCAATCTGAATGGCGCTGTTAATTCCCCCATTGACAACCCCTGAGTTACTAATGACTGCACTAGCGCCAGAGTTAATTTCAACAGCGTGGGAAGTAACACTATTAATCTGCCCACCAACGTCAACTGAAATTGTTGCGGGGGATGATGTAATCAAAACATCAGTACAGGTATGGCCACTATCAACAACTACTGTTGGATCAGAGCAGTTTTGTGATTGGGCAGGATAAGTTACAAATAAGCAAATCGCAAAGAAAAGGAATGAAAAAGGCAATCGTGTAATTGTGAAAAAATTAGTTGGCTTATACATATTGAACTCAAGGTTTCTATTTAAGTACATTCTATTTGTAACTTTAGAATGTGTCTATTTGTATTATCACACCAAACCCAAAAGTCGTTTAAAACGACTTTCCTAAACCCCTAGCAGTGTATTGAAAGTCGTTTTAAACGACTTTCCTTTAAGCCCTAAGTCCTATAGAAAACCCCTAAAACCAAATCAGACAGAGTAAAAGCTGTTAAAAGGATGCCATAAAAGATTTAGTTTACTTGAATGTAACCCCACGGCGATTGAACATAAAAAAGCCGACGTCTTAGGTGGGCTTTTATTTTCACTTGCTTCCAGCTTATTACTTAAGATAAATACTCAATGCGCTTCTTTGAATTTACAACACCGACACCCGAGCAAAACCGTATCAACAGCCTCAAAAAGCAAAAGGCAAGGGCAGCGGATGCTTTAAAGGCTGAGCAGGGTAGGCAGAAGCGGCAGAAGGCTATAGCAAATATTAGTAAGAATAATCTAGTACTAGCCAAGCTGAATAATCAGTAATCACTCCACACTTTAGTCAGCACCTAGTTTACTTAATACACCTCTGTTTATTGTTTCTCAGGTTGACACTCACCTGCTTTAACTTGATAATTGCGCCCCTCATGGGAGATTAGCTCAGTTGGTAGAGCAGCGGACTCTTAATCCATTTGTCGCGAGTTCGATCCTCGCACGCCCTACCAATATACAAGCGGCTTCTAGGGCATTAACCTTAGAGGCCGTTTTCAATTTTAGTCTCACAGACTACGTATAGACTCCACACCCTTAATTAGAATGTCTGCTTTTAGGCAATGTAATTAATATTCCATCTGACAGCATCGGGCCAAAAGCAGTCATTAATGCAATATTTTTATGGGATAATTACCCCATGAACACAAGAAACTCTCAAGTTGACCCAAACATTCTTTTTCAGCAAGCGTTCCAATTTCAACAAAATGGAAGGCTGCAAGATGCAGAGTTTATGTATAAAAATCTACTTCAGATAAGCCCTTCTCATATTGGTGCCAAAACAATGCTAGGCATGTTATATGTTCAAACAGAAAGGGCCGTTGAAGGGATAAGGCTATTGAAATCTTCTTTAATAAAAGACCCAAAACAATTTTGGGCTCACAACGCACTTGGAGTTGGTTTACTTAATACAAAGAAATTTCAAGAGGCAATCTTTAGTTTTAATAAAGCGCTTATTTTAAAACCTGACTATATTGATGCTTACTTCAATCTTGGAAAAACCCAACGTGCACTTCGACAGTATAAGGATGCAATCGTTAGTTATTCAAAGTGCATTGACTTAGATAAAGGTTATGCAAGTGCATATAACAACATCGGAACTATTTATCTAGATGATTTGCAGGAGTATGAAAAGTCAGTTGCTAATTTTCAGAAATTTGTAACTTTAGTGCCTGACTCATCTCCGGGCCTTTATAACCTTGGCACCGCCCTCAAAGAGTTAAAACGCTATGACGATGCGTTAGTAAGCTACGACCGTGCCATTCAACTTAAACCTGATTATGCAGAGGCTTACTACAACCAAGGTGTGA
>Ga0364886_10448_pt1 | contig 19929 bp, 13 predicted proteins | sample ExccelJu500001D3_4_FD_206926 | JGI IMG/M metagenome (GOLD analysis project Ga0364886, IMG submission 206926) | Enriched cells from Trout Bog Lake Hypolimnion, Wisconsin, USA - BchlTB.July23.5000.01.D3 | ecosystem: Environmental > Aquatic > Freshwater > Lake > Hypolimnion/Profundal zone | place... | reverse complement strand
CTACGATGGGCAGGGCGACCGTAGTAAAATGGATCAATAATCTGCCAGCTACTGGTCTGTTTACAGTGGACCATACGGTTCACGGCACATTCGATCCCGGTACAGGGCCTGGCAAACAGTTTCCGCTGCGCCAGTACTCCGACACGCGTGTTGTCGTGCATCTGCATGGAGCCTTCGTTGCGCATCCGTTTGACGGCTGGCCCATGTACTGGTTTACTTCCGATCCTGCCTCTGCGCCGAACGCCATCACGATGCAGGATGGCACGCTCATGCCTATGGGCGGTCCTGCCGGCAACTATGCCATCTACCACTACCCGAATGCCCAATCCGCGGCAACCCTGTGGTACCACGACCATGCGCAGGGAATCACCCGCATGAATGTTTATGGCGGTTTGGCGGGTTTCTATCTGCTGCGCGATGACCGAGAGACGACCCTTGTCAATAGCGGTGTCCTGCCGACAAAGCAATACGAAATTCCTATAGTAATCCAGGATCGTACGTTTAATATCTATAAGACCGATAACACAGGAGCTATCGTCTTTGACCAGAACGGGAATCCAATTGTCGATCCGACGATTTCCGGATATGGATCCCTGCACTACAACGAAGTGCCGCCGCCTGGAGATAACGGCGAGGCGGAGTGGATGCCGGAGATGTTCGGAGATACTGCCGTAGTAAATGGCCGCGTTAGGCCATACCTGAATGTCGATCGCCGGACCTATCGGTTCCGAATACTCAACGGCTGCCAGGCCAGGGTGCTAACACTCTATATGGTAGATCCATTCGGCGTGCAAACTCCTCCGACCATCGTTCAGGTGGGTTCCGACAGCGGGCTGCTGCCCAATCCTGTGCCATTCCATCAGCCGGATAGCGCCATCACTCTTATGGGCGCCGAACGCGCCGATGTTCTGATCGATTTCTCAAGATGCGCTCCGGGCTCCAGTTTTGTGCTCAAGAACAGCGCCCCAGCGCCGTATCCGGATGGAGGTGCGGCGGATGCCTACCAGAATCCGATCCCGCTTGTTTACGACATAATGCAGTTCAGAGTTCAGCGCAGCCTGCCTGTACAAATGAGCAGTCTACCGGCCACATTGGTAGCAGCTCCTGCTCTTGGCACGCCCGTGATCACCCGGGATATTTCGCTGAACGATTTTGGTGGCACTCAGGCAAGCTCCGGCGTGAATGGGCTTTTAATCAACAACGTCCACTTTGATGTCGATCCCACCATAAAGCCAGTTGCTGGCACCACAGAGCGTTGGCGCTTCCTAAACCTGGCGCCGGACGGTCATCCCATGCATGTGCATCTCGTTAAGTTTGCTGTGATCGGCCGGATGCCGTTCATTGGCCCAGGCATTAACGAGATGATTGACACTACGCAAGCAATCTCTGCCCATCCTCTGGATTCTTCCAAGCCCTATGCGCCATGGCGCTGGGGTGGAGTGAAGCAGTATCTGTTTGACAACGGTCTGGCAATGTACGACCCGGTGGCAGGCGACATTGCAGTTGATATCGATGGAACTCAACTGCTGCTCAATGCCGGAATTGGATATCGCAGCGGGAAGAACGGCATGAGCGGCAAGTATTGGGATCCGACAGGCACAGATCGAACAGCGCCTGCTGTACCCCAAACCGCCCCGCCAGTCGATGTAAAAGTGGGAGCGAAATATCTGTATCTGACGGGCCAGACGCTGCCTCCTGGCGTGAATGAGAGAGGCTGGAAGGATACCGTTCGCGCTGAAAAGAACATGGTAACCATTATACAGGCTGTTTTTGATGCTCCTCCTGGAGTATCTTACACAGACCCTGTTACCAACGAGCTAACGGGCGCGCGGTATCCTATTCACTGCCACATACTGGATCACGAGGACAACGACATGATGACCTCCTTTGCGCTCCAGCCGCCAGGAACTACGATACAGACCGCAAGAAAGTAAATATAAGAATGCGCAGTGTGGGGGAGCCTACCCGAGAGTAGCCATGGCAAACAGAGCGGAACGCGCACAACCAAACAGGACACGAGCTTGATATCGATACTACTGGGGCTTTTTCTGCTAGGTATGTCTCCCCCGCAAGCGACGGATTCTGTTGCTGGAGCGCATATTGAGCGCTGGCACGATATACATGGTGCTAGAGTGGACCCGTTCGTCAAGGGACCGAATAAGGCCAGGGTGCTGGTCTTCGTAATGACAGACTGCCCGATTGCAAATGGATACGCGCCAGAGATAAACAGGATAGTGGAGGAGTATCGAGCACGGGGAGTCGATTTTAGCATTGTATACGTTGATCCGCCGGCCAGGGCCGCACAGGTACCCAAGCATGTGCGCGAGTATGGCTACCACTGTACTGCGATACTGGATCCTTCTCAGACGCTTGCAAAGAGAGCCGGCGCTACTATTACTCCGCAAGCTGTAGTTCTTGTTGGCGCAAAGATCGTGTATAGAGGCCGGATCGATGACCGGGTGATCGATTTCGGCAAGATCCGACATACGGTTCAACATCAGGATTTAAGGCTGACTCTAGATGCCATCCTGCGCGGCGAGGCGCCTCCAGTTTCCAGTACCCCGTGCACTGGCTGCTACATACCAACAGGTGGGAAGAGACACTAGGTGGTGGTTTCGCGTATAGCCCTCTTTGTGTTGCTGTTTGTCAACCTGTGCAGTCTTGATCCGCCTCATTTTGCTTCTGCATCAACGCAGAAGGTTCCAGTGACCTACTATAAGGACGTTGAGCCTATTCTGAGGGATCAATGCGTGGAGTGCCACCGCGACGGACAAATCGGACCGTTTCCCCTGGTGAAGTTTGCAGATACTGAGCGTCGCGCTCGCCAGATTGCTAACGTAACCGGCAGCCGCTTCATGCCCCCGTGGAATGCGGATGCGGGGTCATCCCTCTATCGCCACAGCCGCAAGCTCACTGACGCGCAAATTCAGATACTGAGGTCATGGTACAGCCAGGGAGCACCGCGCGGCACGCCGGTCGCTCGACCTCTAGCACCACTCCACGAAGAGCCATGGCCCGATGGTAAGCCGGACATGGTGGTAAGCCTTAAGACGCCTTTCTCAATTGCACAGGATGGGCCGGATGTATACCATCGGTTCGTCATACCCTTAAACCTTACCGAAGACAGATGGATACGCCGCGCGGTATTTCACCCGATAACTCCTCGCATCATTCGATTGGCGATGTTATCCCTTGATGGTACGGGCCTAACGCGCAAAATCGCCGCCCGGCAGGGCGGCAATGGATACACCTCGATGGTGGGGCAACTGCTGCCTACCACCGATAACTTTGGGACCTGGGCTCCGGGCTGTGGGCCAGAGGAGCTTCCAAGCGACGTGGGCGTTTTTGCTTCGCGCCGATCCGATCTGCTTGCTCTGGTTCGCCTGCATCCGGATGGAAAACCGGAGCAAGCTCAATTTGAAGTTGGGATCTACTTTGCCCATCGGCGACCCGATACACAGTTGACGTCGATTGTACTCAGAGTTCCGAATCTGTTCATTCCACCCGGCAGAAAGGATTTCATTGTTTCAGACAGCTTCCTGGTACCGGTAGATGTGCGGGCCTTCAGCGTATTCGCCCACGCTCACCTTCTGTGCAAAAGCATCCGAGTTACATACACCACTCCGCATAGCCCACCTCGAGAGCTATTGAAGATCTCAAACTGGACTCCCAACTGGCAGTTGCCATACACTTTCATTCAACCTGTTCTGTTTCCCGCCGGTACGCGTATCGATGCCGAGTTCACGTACGATAACACGTCTCCGCCTCCACCCGAAACCATCTTTAGCGGAAGCGTAAACGATGAGATGGCCTATCTGCAGATTCAGACCGCACCTGCCAGAATCGCTGATCTGGCTGTTTTACGTTCAGCGATTACAACCAGGCTTCAAAAGCAGCAAGCCACACCCGGCAAATAACCTGACGCAGTTTGTTCGGCACTACCAATACAGGATTTGTTGGCCAGAGTGTAAACTATCAGTTACTTGCACCGGCCACTCACGGGAGGCGCAATGTCTATTTCCAGGAGATCGAACATGAAGAGGTCGTGTCGTCATATCAGCAGCGCCAGACTCACTGCACTGGTACTGGCAGCCGTACTGATTGCCACAGGCTCTCTTTACGCGTCTGCTGCAGATCACGGAGTTGCTGTAAAGAAGAGTGGGGATGATATCGAGGTTACGGTCGACGGGAAGCTCTTCACGCGGTACACCATGAAATGCGCACCTAATAAGCCGGTCTTCTACCCGATACTTACCGAGGAAGGCAAGCCGTTCACGCGCCAGTGGCCAGTAGAACCGGACGCTGCCCCTGGTGAGAGCCACGACCACGTCCATCATCGCGGACTCTGGTTCACTCACAGCAAGGTGAATGGAGTAGATTTCTGGAGCGAAGAGGGTAGCGTTGGCAAGACTGTAACTACCAGGCTTAGCGGAATTAAAAGCGGCCGGGATCAGGGAGGATTTACGGCGGAAACAGAGTGGATCCTACCCGATGGCAAGCTGATAGCGCGCGATAAGCGTGTTATTACGATCCATTCCTTACCGGATGGCGGTCGACTACTCGATTTTGACATCACGATCACACCTACCGACGGACCTTTGCTGTTCGGAGACAATAAAGATGGCGTGTTTGGATTGCGCCTTCCCGACTCGCTTGCCGTAAACCCTGCCGTCAAGCCAAAAGTGGCAGGCACTGGTCACATTCTCTCATCCACAGGCATGAAGGATGGCGATGCATGGGGTAAACATGCCGACTGGGTAGATTACTGGGGTCCGATTGCAGGGCAAACATACGGAGTGGCCATTTTTGACAGCCCGATGAACTTCAGGCATCCGCAGACGTGGCATGCGCGAGACTACTCTCTATTCACCGTCAATCCGTTTGGTCTGCACGATTTCAACCTTGGCGAGAAGGGGGCAGGCGATCTTACGGTGCCGGCCAAAGGCAGTCTGCATGCCGTCTATCGAGTCTACTTCCACCGGCGAGATACAGAAGCGGCCAAAGTCGCCAGCCAGTACGCGTTGTTTTCCAAGCCAGTGCCGGTAACCAAAACGCCGACGCCGTTATGCGGTAAGTGTAAGTAAGGACGCAGGTATGTCGGAAAAATCGATTGAAGAGTTGGCAGATGAGATCAGGATGAACGGATTTGTCATCCTGGAAAACATGATTCCTCTAGACGCCGTGGGCAGTTGGTTGGAGTGTTTTGATCCGATGCTTGAGCGTAAGCGCGCGCTGGAGCCAACAAACCGTGGTGCAAACCGGTACCAGATGGATCTGCCTTTTGATTTGCCTTTTGCGGACCCGATTCTATATGCCAATCCTACCGTGCTGGCCATACTGGACAATCTGCTTGGCAAAGACATCATCTGCAGCTACTTCGCTTCCGATACGCCATTTCCGGGATCGGACTATCAGCCTGTACACCTGGACTGCCGGCTGCCATTTCCCGAAGCGCCGTTCGGAGCGCCTGTCTACAGCGTAGTGGTAAACACCCCGCTTGTAGATTTTACAGCGGAGAATGGCCCGCTGGAGATATGGCCAGGCGGAACCCACATGATTGCACAGCCAAAGAACATTGAAGCGATGGCGGCTGCCATGCCCTCCATCAAACCACTGATCAAAGCTGGCGACATCCTGATGCGGGATCCTCGCGTTTGGCATCGGGGTACTCCCAGTAATGGCACGCGTTCACGGCCCAATCTGGCTCTCGTCTATTCTCGCGGATGGTTCCGGTTTGAGAACCATCCTACGCGTATCAAGATTCCTAGAGCAACGTTTGAGTCCTTTGAGCCGAGACTAAAGGCCATGTTCCGTTACTGTGCCATTCTGAACCCGGATGGCACTATCAGCGATGTTCTCGCCTGAGTGTGTTTTGTGATTGACTGGTTGACAGGTCACGGTAAGTTAGCCCGGTTTTCAAATTACTTTGCACGTTTCTGGTTTGGGAGTGGAGCGTCGGACCCATCTACAGGGTATTCTGTGAGGATGATCTGCCTGACTGAGAACCAGACTGCCGCCATTCGCTCTCACGGCGAACGCGAGTTTCCTTACGAGTGCTGTGGTGTGATTCTTGGCGACCTGGTAAGCGACCTACATGACGAGACAAGAATTGTTCGTGAGTTGAGGCCGCTTGAAAACTCGCAAGCTGAAGATCGGGAACGCCGGTATCTCGTATCGCCGGAACAGATGTTTGCGTTGATGCACCAGGAGCGGGATACCGGCCTTAAAATTCTGGGTTTTTACCACTCCCATCCCGACCATCCGGCACTGCCCAGTGTTGTAGATCGCGAACTGGCGTTCCCGTGGTACGTATACATAATAGTGTCTGTTATTTCGGGCAGGGCAGCAAAAATGACGGCCTGGCAACTGGATGAGGACCGAGAGAGCTTTCTTTCGGAACAGATTGAGATCGGTTAAATGGCAACAAAGTATCTAATGGGATGAGATTCATAGGTGAGGGGAGCCGATAATGGCAGTGGTATTGATACCAACCGCTCTGCAGAAGTATGCGGGAGGGAAGGATGAGCTGGTTCTGGCGGGGGCTACCGTACAGCAGGTAGTAGATAATCTTGCGGCGGAGTATTCGGCGCTAAACAGTCAGCTTTTCAATGATAAGGGCGAACTTCGTCACTTTATTAACCTATACAAGGGCCAGGAGGATACGCGTAATCTCCAAGGGCTAGATACTGCGCTGACAGATCTAGATGAGATAACAATTGTTCCGGGCATTGCCGGTGGCGCCGGCGTGCCTCTGGCGCCGCCCGTTACTGTGATTGACCCGGAAAGATCCGCAGCGGCGACTCTGAGCAATGATGAGATCTTGCGCTACAGTCGGCACCTTATACTGCCGGAAGTGAATCTCGAGGGCCAGAAGAAGCTCAAAGCGGCCAAGGTGCTCTGCATCGGTGCCGGCGGCCTGGGTTCTCCGTTGATAATGTATCTGGCAGCCGCCGGCGTAGGCACAATTGGCATTGTCGACTTCGATACGGTGGACTATACCAACCTGCAACGCCAGATAATCCACGGTACGGGGGATGTTGGGCGCACCAAAATGCAGTCGGCAAGAGAGTCGATAGCATCGATCAATCCCAATGTTGAAGTGATCGGTTACGAGGAGGAGTTCACTTCCGCAAACGCGGCACGGATTGTGCAGGACTTCGATATCGTGGTGGACGGCACAGACAACTTCCCCACGCGCTACCTTACCAACGATGTGTGCGTGCTCCTGGGCAAGCCCAACGTGTATGGTTCCATTTTCCGATTTGAGGGGCAATCTACCGTGTTCTGGGCCGAAAAAGGTCCGTGCTATCGATGCCTCTATCCCGAGCCCCCTCCGCCCGGCCTGGTTCCATCCTGCGCAGAGGGAGGCGTTCTTGGCGTTTTGCCCGGTATCGTTGGCTGCATTCAGGCCAACGAGGCGATCAAGTTGATTCTTGGGGTTGGCAATCCGTTGATAGGTAGGCTCTTACTTTTTAATGCGCTCAAGATGCAGTTCCGAGAACTTCGGCTGCAGAAGGACCCTACCTGTCCGATCTGTGGAGAAAACCCGACGATTACGGAGTTGATTGACTATCAGCAGTTCTGTGGAATTCGAGGCGAGGAGGCGGCGCCGCAAGCAGTGGACACATCAGAAGAGATCACCGTTGTACAGCTCAAGGCACGCATAGATGCGGGCGAGAAGCTAACCATAATCGATGTACGCGAGCCTTATGAGTTTGCCATAGCGCGGATGCCCGGTACAAAGCTAATTCCGCTGGGGCAGATTGCTGAGAGATCGGGCGAGCTCGATAAGAACACCGAGATAATTCTCCATTGCCGCAGCGGCAAGAGAAGCGCCGATGCGCTGAATCAGCTCAAAGCGAAGGGTTTTACAAGGCTTAAGAATGTAGTTGGCGGTATAACTGCCTGGAGTGAAGAGATCGATCCGGACGTGCCGAAGTACTGATTTTCGCAACTTCCTAACCTGACAGAGCCAGAACCAAGTGCATTTCGCCCCCCTCACCTAACTTCTCCCACCAGGGGAGAGGAATCGATGCGCGCTCTGATACAAGCTACGGTACATCGTCAGCCTCAATTTGCGTGCATTTTTGCGCGCAACTTAACTTATTAGATACTACTTCCTACTGCCTATTGTCTACTGCCCATTCTGGCCGGGCCGTAACAACTGCTCCCCCTCCTCGTAGGTTGCCAGGTTGGTTGCCGGACGCAGCAGCACTGCTGCTGTGTCCGCGGTAACCTGGGAGGGCCTCAACAGGACGGATGCGGCCTCCTCCTGCCTCTTGCGCTCCTGTAGAATGGGCAGCACACGCTCTGCCTCGATGCGTGCCTCGGCAAAAAGGCCCGCATCATGAGATGTTGGCTTACGACGTATCAAACGCTCTACGGGTCCGGCAGACTGGCCGGATCCTATAAACTCCAGCGCCTTGATGATACAGAGGATAGTGCTAGCATCGTGCGTGGCAAACATACCGGTGAGGTTCCGCTCACAGGCGCCGTTCAATAGACCGTAATCCGAGGGCCCAAGCGACGGCAGAATACTGCGCAGTGCCAGGCAGGCTCCGTTTCGGGCCGCCTGAGGGTACTCCTCTGTCGCCACTTCAATCAGACTGGGAATCGATCTCACGTCATTAATGGATATCAAAGCGTGCGCAGCAGCGCGGCTGAGCGTGTCCGCTTCACGTCGTTTTTTCACCTGGACTGGACCGAGAAGCAGAATCGCCGATACGGTAGTGCAGATACCGAACCAGGTGCACACCTGGAAAAACCACAGAATATCGATGGGTCGCGCACCATCTCCGGGGTTTTGCACAAAAGTAAAGACAGTAAGACACAGACCGGCCAGGGCGGCCCACCTCATTTGCCACTCGATAAAGCGGCGCGGCACATTGGGAAGGATGCCAAACAAGACTCGCGTAACGGTTGGCCCCGTAGATTTGTCGCCTAACTGTCCCAGCGTGTCCACTGTCGCCAGCATGCCATCCAGCGACCACGTTCTGTCCTCCCAGACCCTCTCGTTCAACGCTTCTACCGCATTCGAACCGATCTCCAGCAGAGCCTTATTAGCGTGCTCCCGAACCTCAGGAACGTCGGCGATGAGCGATCTAGCCAGGAAGCTGGCTGCAAGTGGGGAAGGGGTTATTCTGAGGGCATCTATGGCAGTGCAGCGCATCTCAATCCACGGCTTCGATTGCCACTTCTTAAGATGACGAATTCCGCCCGGCTGTTCTAGCAGTGCTCCAAGCGCCGGCGCCGCAGCCGCAAGAGGGGTCTTAACCGCCCAATCCGCTATCCGGCAGCACTCCTTAAGATCCATGTGTAGAACAGCGATCCGAGCGCGCATCAAGAGGCGTGGTTCAAGGTCGGCGTCAACAGTCGTATCAGGTGATATCTGTTCGGTAAGATGCATGAACTCATCCATGTCACATCATACCCGTTCCCGGTCCGCATCGGATTGCGCCGCTCGCAAAAGCTGTTCTGCCGGCTCTGCCCTCGATACAGCGTTTGCCGCGCGCAGCATCTCTGAACCTGATGCTGTTGCTGGTTGGGAATGCCTTAACAGCACTGTGGAGTCTTCCTCCTTTTGTTTGCGCTCCATGAGAATAGTCAGAATGCGTACCGCCTCGGATTGGATGTGCGCCAGGGAATCGAGCTGTTGCGTTCGTTCTGTATCCATCCTACTCATGGTGATGCCCCGGACCTCAGCGGTGAGGTTTCTGCGAGTGAATCGCTCGACCGGGTCCGCAGATTGCCCGGTCCCCGCGTATTCAAGGGCATGCAGCACGGCAAGTAAGAGATCGCAGTCAGTTGATCGCAGCATTAGCGCAACTCGACGCTCCGAAGGGCCATCGAGCAACCCTCGGTGTTCGGGACCAAGCAGTGGGAGCAGATGCGCAAGCGCCCTGCAAGCGCCGGCTTTAGCAGTAGCTGGATATCGGCCAGTGGCGATCTCTGCCAGGTCCGGAATCGTCTTTGTATCGTTGAGCGCAATAAGCGCCTCTGTGGCGGCCCGATCCAGCATGTTATGTTCCTGAGCCTTCTGGTAGGCAATGACGTTAGTAAACGCAAGCGGAACGGCTGTTAAGAGCGTGCACGCGATAGCGCCAAAGAATAGAAACGCAGCCATTGCTGGGATGTCTTTGAGGTGGTTATTTCCATCGGCCAGGAAGAAGGCAAACAGTAATGCCGTGAGAGTTATCCCACCCAGTGCGGATAGGGAGGTAAATCGCCTCATCAACCGCTTACTGGAGCGCGGATGACGGCCAAACAGAACTGATGTGAGAGTCTGCCCCGCGTTATACGATCCGAAGCGGCCCAACGCAGTAATGGCACGCACCATTCCATCCATGGTCCACCATTCACTGGAATCCATCTCCTCAGAAAGCTGGTGCGCCGCGGGAAGGCCAGATCGCATCAGAGCTTCGGCGGCTTGAGCGCTAACCGCGGGCACATCGTACAGCACGGCAGATATTAGCGCCTGGAGTTCCGTAATGTCTCCTGCACTGGGGCTAACGAGCGCATCAAGCGCTGCGAGACGCATCTCTACCCATTTGGGCCGGTTCCAGATGTGCTGCGAATCAGCGCCTGTGGGCTTTTTCAACAGGATACACAGGCACGCAATGCGGTCGGCGTATGGCGCCACTGCCGCCTTGTAAATCAGATTCATACAGAGCTTCACGTTGCGCATGACAACGGCATCGTTCACCTCTGACACCAGAGATCGTCCCCGTTGAGGAGTATGCTCCATCTGTTTCTCCCATTTTCTGCCGGATTGAAAATCAAACCACGCGATGGGTTAGAGGGGACTTCCCGGCAATGTATTCACAAATTGCTGGATCATGATACTTCGTCCGGGTTCAATACCCCTTCTCATAGTTAACGAGGCAGCGTTCTGGTGCTGCCATCGTCCGTTGTGTGCCTGACCACAACCCGCCGTTTGGCGGGTCCGGCGAGCACCATTTGTGTCATAATAGTTGGGAACGACACCAACTGGATCACATTCTGGATGTGCCAGAAGAGCATGGCGCTCTTGTACAAGATTGCTTCGTGATCACCGGCGGCCCTGCAGCTCAAAAGGATGGGGCGATGCCGTGATGCTGAAGTAACAGATTACGAAGGAGACCGGATATGATTGTTTCTACGAAGACGCTGTTTGAACATGCATACGGTAAGTACGCTGTTGGCGCGTATAATATCAACAACCTCGAGCAGGCAATGGGTCTGTTCCGCGGTAACATTGAATCCCAGGCCCCGTTTATAATTCAGATTTCAAAAGGCGCTCGCGGCTACACCGAGAAGCGTATGCTTGAGGCTATTATTCGCACGGCCGATGAGATTTTCCCTGAGGCGCTGTTTGCTGTTCACCTGGACCATGGCGACGAGGCAACAGCCCTTGAGTGCGTTGCAAGCGGATTCTACTCATCCGTTATGATAGACGCCTCTCACCACGATTTTGCAGAGAACGTAGCCATTACCAAGCGCGTTGTAGAAGCGGCGCATGCCAAGGGTATAACCGTTGAAGCAGAACTTGGCCAGTTAGGCGGCGTGGAAGAGGACATAAGCGTCGACGAAAAGAACGTTTGCCTTACCGATCCTGCCGAGGCTCTTGAGTTCGTAAAGCAGTCTGGCTGCGATTCGCTGGCGTGCGCCATTGGCACAAGCCACGGCGCCTACAAGTTTATGGGCGGCCAGGGCATCCATTTTGACCGCGTAAAGGCCATCCAGGATCTGCTGCCCAACTATCCGCTGGTAATGCACGGCTCCTCCTCAGTTCCGCAGGACGAGGTCGCCCGCATTAACGAAGCCGGTGGCAACATCAAAGGCAGCAAGGGCGTAGACCCGGAGCAGTATCTGCCGGCTGCAAAACTCGGCGTATGCAAAGTGAATATCGATACCGATGGCCGCCTTGTATGGACCCGCGTACACCGCGAGTTCTTCCGCGACAACCCGTCTGAGTTCGATCTGCGCCCGCCAGGCAAGATCTTTATGGCGGAATACTGTAAGTTCATCGCCAGCCGCAACCGGTATCTGGGCTCAGCCGGTCAGTTGGAAGGCTCCAAGGCGCTTGCTACCGCTAAGTAGGGAACAGGGATCAGGGAACAGGGAACAGGCAATGCCTGTTCCCTGTACTCTTTACCGGTCTTCACAGCTACCCAGGTGAATTGCTGAGCTTGGACGGGAGATCTTGCTTGAAGATCGAGCGCCTTTTCGATTCGGATAATCACGCCACAGACCCCGACGCCCTCTACTCCGACATTACGTGGCCGGAGCCGCCCTCCGATAGACCCTATGTATACATTAATATGGCTTCGACGGTCGATGGAAAGATCGTTCTTGGCAGCCCTACGGGACCTGCTAAGGGAGTAGGCGGCCCGACAGACCAGATTCTGTTTCGTCGGCTTCAGCGCCAGTGCGATGGCGCGCTGGTGGGTGGAACTACTCTGCGCGCCAGCCAGGTAATCTACCCTCCCGAACTGCCCCGGTTTACGGTAACACATTCCAGCAATTTGCCGCTCGATAATCGATTCTTCACCGACGCTCCAGGCCGCGCGTTCGTGTTTGCACCGGAAAGCCTCGCTGCCGACAAGGCGCTCAAGATTGAAACCGCAGCGAAGCTGATTCGCGTCGGTAAGACCGAGGTGGACCTTGCTGAGGCGCTAAAGACCATGCGCCGGGAACTGTCCATTCGGACTCTGCTATGCGAGGGCGGGCCAACCATCAACGAGCAGCTTTTTCGCGCGGGCCTGGTGGATGAGTTGTTCTTAACCCTCGCTCCCAAGATCAAAGGCGGCGCAGCGCTGCCTACGATAGTAACGGGAGAAGGCTTCGCTCCCGGCAGTTATGCGCCAGTCAAACTGATTTCGTTGTATCGGGATGGGGATGAGTTGTATTTGAGGTATGGGATTAACCAAGCGCCAGTGCAACTGCCTCCCCCATAGTCATCTTCTTGCCTCTAGTCGTTGCTGCAGCAAACTCCTCGTCGCTCAACTCCTGTTTCAACAAGGTTATCCGGCTTGTTAATTCCGCCTCTTCGATTGGAGGCAGCGGCGCTCCAATAGCCTCCCGAAGTGCCGCAGCCGCTGCCAGTAACGTCGCTGCTTGGTGGTAGCTGCGCTCTTCACATTCAAGAAAGCCGAAGGCTTCAATAGAATAGGCCATACCATTCTTGTCGCCGATGTCGGCTTTAATCTCCAAACCGGTAGTCAGGTCGCGGCGAGCAGACGCGAGACCTCCTTCCGCACACGAAATACGGCCAAGGTGGGTGTGTGTAATCCCAAGTCCCATTTGATCGTTAATTTTAGCCATTATCGCCATGCACTCGTTAAAGTAGTCGCGTGCTATATCGAAGCTGCGCTCATGGCAAGCGATCATCCCAAGGTTTCCAAGCGATTCAGCAATGCCGTTCACCGACCCGATTTCTCGTGCTATAGCGAGGCTTTCCTCGTTATAATATCGAGATTTTTTGATATTGCCTACGGCGTACTCTGAACTCGCTATATTGCTAAGCGACATTGCGATGCCTCTCGGGTCCAGTATTTGTTTGTAGATCAGAAGGGCTTTTTCGCCGAAATCACGTGCTGCGCCGTATCTGCCCTGACACTGGGCCAATATACCCAGGTTTATGAGCGAACAAGCTTCGCCAGCTTTGTCGCCTGTCTGGCGCTTAATGCTTAGACTCCGTTCATTACACTCTATTGCCCCAGGATAGTCGCCCTCACATTCGAGTATAACGGCAAGGTTATTTAGAGCTGCCGCCGTTCCCCACAGATTCTTTCCCTCTGCAAACACGTTGGATGCTTCTTCATAGTGCTTGCGTGCAACAGCGTAATTCCCCTGCGCATTCTCGACGTTGCCCAGACACTGAAGTGCGTTGGCGATTTCCGAGCTGCTCCCGGTCGTTCTTGATAGCTCCAGGCTTTCTTCATGGTAGTGTCGGGCCGCTTTATAATCTCCCTGATGGTATGCAAGTAACCCGGCGCCTCTCAACAGGTGTGCCCGCTCTTCGGCAGACACTCCGTTCTTATGCGTCTCCAGTACATACTCACACCAGTGTCTACCCTCCGAATACTCTCCAAGCGCGGTCCAGATCGGCGCCACGGCTGTGCACAAAACCGCGCCTTGCTCCTTTCTCTCGACGCCATCGTTGAAACTCCATTCAAGCGCCTGCATCAGGTTGCCGTAGTCCAAAGATAGTCGCTGTAGAGTCTTTTCCTGATCGCTTCCGTAAAGATCGGCGTATGCGTCGCTTGCCAGTTTGGTGTAGTATGCGAGGTGTGCGTCACTCGCCTGCAGCGCGTCCCCGCTATTGCCTAACTTGTCTCCCGCATAGATACGTACGGTATCCAGAAAAGAGTAGCGCGTTGCCTCATAACGCGTGTCGGCCTTCACCAGGCTCTTTTCCACAAGAGAACTCAACTCAACAAGGGTATCGGTTTTAGCGCCGAAGTGATGGTTGAGAAACTCCGCCGCAGCCGACGACCATCCCCCTCTAAATACTGATAGGCGATTCAGCAGCGATTTCTCAGATTCGGTGAGAAGAGCGTAACTCCATTCCATCAACGCAGCGAGAGTCTCATGTCGCTCGAGTGAATCCCGGCCACCGCGTAGAAGGGTTAGTCGTTGCGAGAGATTTTTGAGGATCTCGTGAACGGACAAACTCCTGGAGCGCGCCGCTGCCATTTCGATGGCCAGTGGCAGGCCGTCCAGTTCCATGCAGATCTTGGCGATGGCATATTTCTGGGCCTCTGACCAGTTCTGGTGGCCAGCACGCTTAACAAACAGTTGTACTGAAGCATATTCTAAGAGCTGCGCCGCAGACACTTTCCCAATCGGATTGGAACTCCCCTTGCGATTAATCGGAGGAAGCTCGAGAGGCGGTACAGCATAGTCGTATTCCACTTTAATCATCATTCGCTCGCGACTGGTCGCCAGAATCTTGAGATCAGGGCACCTATCCAAAAGTCCCCTGATAACGTGCACGCACGATTTGATGACATGTTCGCAGTTATCTATCACCAGTAGCGTGGGACTCGCCGAGAGACATCCTGCCAGCGCCTCGAATGGAATCACACCGGTTTCTACTCTGGCGCCAATTTGACGTGCAATGGAGTATTCAACAGCGCTTGAATCAGACACAGGGAGTAGTTCCCCGTCATTGCGCTGTTGTATGTCGGCTTCCTCGGATTCGGTTATGCTCCGCGTAAGTCCGGAAAGGTCCACGAACCTGATCAAACCCTTGAAAGTGTGTTCCATCCTTTCTGCTGCGGCTATCGCCAGCCGGGTCTTGCCGATTCCACCGGCGCCTACAAGCGTTACCAGTCGGTGTTGACCAAGCAGTTCAACCACCTCTATGATTTCGTGTACACGTCCGATTATGTCGGTGAGTGGAGATGGCAGGCGTCGCGGAGCAGGCCCTTCGGCCGTAGCATCTGGCGTCGCTGTAAGAGGCTTATTGCTCAAAAGTTCGTGTGTTGCCAGAGTATCAGGTTCACGTTCTACGAGTTTCAAATGGGCAACAGGTTCTACTTCAGGCGTCTGGACCAAAGGGACTGGCTCTGCCGTTAGGACTGGTACAGATTTCCGTATTCTGGGATAATTGGAAGGCACATGTTCCAGCATCTGCTCAAACACTGCCTCAGTGTAGCCAAGAGCCCTCAGCACATCCTCGGCAGCGGTGCGCCTTTTCACCTTGCCCTGGACTACCAACTCGTAGTAGCTGTTCTTCTTGAGGTCCGGGTTATGTATCGAAAAGTAATCATCTTCAGTTTTTGACTTCTTGTCTTTCACATCGCTGTCGAATCTGGCGATGACCTCTTCGCGATATTCTGATTTGAGTTTTGTATCTACCTTCTTCGGCATATCGGGATATCCTTTTGCACATTAACACATGCTGACCTGCTACCTGCTGACCCACTACCACTTGCCTCAGCGCCATGAGTCCATCTGGCGGATTCGAGATACCCCCAAGGTTCAACAAAGCCGTATCAAATCCTCGTTCTGTTTGCAAACAGTTCTGAAACAGATTGGATACAGATCGAAAACGCACGATGGGCTCAAAATGTTTATCATCAATTCGGGTCGAGCCACAAGATCAACCTGCCTCACTGTAAGAAATACAGGCCAGCCAGGAAGGTGTTATAACCCACTACTCTATCGATTGATTGAACAGGAGAACCGAAACGATGCAACCGAAGAACTTTGCGCTTAGTGTTCAGAACCTGAGCTGCGTCAACATCCGCCGCGCAGTCTGCGCGGCCCTCTCCGCTGTCGTGCTCGTCGTTATCACTGCCTTTACGGCCAATGTTGGCCGTGCAGACGTGATGCAGTCTGCAACCGTTTGCTATAGCGATGGCAGCGGCCCGATGATTGTAGCTGCCGAGGTCACATTCGATTCTGAGGGAGGGGTCCATTGGGGATCCGCTATTATCGGATACCTTGACGCCAGCGACGATACGGTGCTGGACGACATATATGGCAACGCCATCGGCTTCGTAATTTACGGTAGCTAGACCAGTGGCGGCCTCCGGCATATCTTGCGGGAGGCCGCCCATTTGCTTTGTATTCCCTTGTTAATGGCGAAGTTGTTCGTTGATGAACGCGATGATCTGCTTCTCCGTCATCTTCTCGCCACGAGCATACAGGTCGCAGTAGAGGCCTTCTCCCAGCGCAGTTCGCACAGATCCTAAATCCTCCATGTGTGCATCCCAGGTACCTTTCGGCGGCGCAAATGCAATGCTCTCAGAGAAAGCCACGATATACCCCGAAAGTACTGCTGCCGGCTCAAATCTGGCAAGGGCGATTGCCAGCGATACCCAGTGGATAAGGCATAGTACTACCCGCGGTCTGTTTCCAATTTTCAATGCGAGGCTCAAGGCCTCCCGAAGCCGTGCCCGGGCGTTAAGATAATCACCTAGTCTAATGTCTACATCGCCGAGTATATTTGCTGCCAGGCTCATATTCGCAAGATCATTCAGGGCATGCAGTATTACATAAGCCTCCGTGTAGTGGCGTTTCGCTTCGCGGTACTCCTCCATCAATCCATACGTCTTGCCCATGTTAATCAGGCTAATCGCCAGATTGGCCAGGTCGTTCATTCCTTCAAAGAAACGTCTGTTCTCGGTGTAGAGCAGCAGCGCCTCGGAATGCCGGTTGAGACCGCCAAGCGCGCTGGCAAGGCTGGCTCGTCCCACAGTAATGCTGGCGAGATCTCCAATCGAATGCCGAATTTTGAGGCCCTGCGCAAAACGGCGGAGCGCCATTCTGTAGTGACCGCAGATATATGCGATATTACCAAGCGCGTGGATTAGATTGAGGCGATCTACGGTAGGGGCTGCGGAACACACACTCAGAAACCTGCGAAGAATCTTTGTGCCTTCCTCGAAGTAGCCGCGCGTGCACCAGTACCAGCCCAGACAGCCCGCAAGTCGAACTCCTAAGCCAGCATCTTCACCAGTGGCTGAGGTTAGCGTTCTATTAAGCGCCACCCGAATGTTTTCAATTTCGGCATCTTGCAATTCCAGGGCCAGAGACTGATCGCCGTGCAGGAACTCTCTCTGATTTCTTGTGGCAAACTGCACGCAGTAGTCAAGATGCTGGTGGATGAGCATGGCCAAGTTGGTTTCGATTGGTTGGCTCTCAGGATCGATCGGCGCTTCCTCTCCAAATTCGATGTTTTCATGCGATAGCAGCCTCACTTGGGCAAATTCTCGTATAGCGTTGAGCAGGTAGTATCGGTCCCCCCGAGCCGTCTGTCGGCGTTCGACCAGGGATTTTTCGGTGAGGGTAACAACAGCGCCCCTGACCAGGCTGGACGAGCGTGTGGCATCTGAACAGACCATGCAAGCGGCATCCATCGTAAAGCCGCCTTCAAACACCGAGAGCCGTTCTAACACCGCCTTTTCTACGGGATATAACAGGCCGTATCCCCAATCGATGGCTGCCTCCAATGTCTGTTGACGCGTTGGGGCGCCCCGGCTCCCCTCGTCCAGCCCCATCAGGCTCTGATCAAGACTATCTGCCACCTCTTGTGCTGAGCGGAATCGGCGCTCGATCTGAACGGCAGCCAGTTCGATTGCAAGCGGTATCCCTTCCAGGCGCCTTGTAATGCGCGCTATGGCATCTACGTTTGAGTCGTCGACAACCAGGGGACGCTGCACAGATGACGCGCGCTGCACCAAGAGGCAAACTGCGGCCAGGCCGGCAACATCTTCGATATGGTAGGTAGAGCTATCGGGTAGGTACTCAAGTGACGGTATGCGCCATACCGACTCGCCTACTATTCCGAGCGGTACTCGACTGGTGACAAGTATCCTCACGTCCGGGCAACTGTGCAGCACGGCGTTCGCAAACTGCACGGACCCCTCCAGCAGATGCTCGCAATTGTCCAGGATAAGCAGTATTTCTCGGGTCCGAAGGTGGTTGCATGCCCGTTCCAGAGGTGTTGTATCAGAACTGGGTTGTACACGCAGCGTGCGCGCAACCTTGCTCGCTATTACCTGAACATCCGATTCCCTGGCAATATCCGATAGATCTACGAACCATGCACGATCGTAGAACTCTTCCCTTGCCGCTTCGGCTACGGCAATCGCGAGCCGGGTCTTGCCCATTCCTCCCACGCCCGTTATAGTGGTGAGGCGAGATGCGGCGATGACCCGGCATAGGTACTGAGTTTCGTGAATGCGATTAACGAACTCCGATATAGGCGTAGGGATCCATCCGCCCGAATCACCGGTGCCGAATTTAGCAGCTTTATTCTGAAGATCGTGAAAACAGGATCTAATCGATACATTTACAGGGACATCGTCGCACTTATCACATTCACGCAGATATGCATTGTACACCTGCCGCATGGCGGAGAACCGGCGCCTCTCATACAGAAGAGTCAGCCAGAACTTTACTGCGGTTCCGCCCTCGTACTCATGCTTGGATGCGCTGGCTGCGGAATAGAACGGGTCGATTTCGAAGAGAATCTGCAGGCAGCGTATCGAATCGTCCCACTGCCTATGGTCACGGAAACGCTGTGCGGCTTCCATCAATGTATTCAATAGCTTGGTGCGCATGCTGTCGCGCGCCGTCTGCACCCAGGGATCGTCCCAGTCGTCAAGAATTTTACAAGCTCGCCACTGTTTGGCACACTGCTCAAGCTCGTCTACGCCACCGGAGAGATCCGCCTCCCAGGCACATAGGTCCAGGTCAATACCATCCGGGCAAAACAGAAGAGACTGCGGGGTTGGCTTCTGGATGCCGTCCTTATACTCATCAAGGCAGTTGCCAAACCCACTCAGCGCGTGGGCCAGCAAGTTGCGCGGAGTAGAGTATTTACTCTTTGGGCGCTTATCTTCCGGCCGCCAGCATGCGTTCGCGGCCTCATCCCGACAAACTGCCTGACCATGCTTCATTACGAGATAAGCAAGCAGCTTGAGGTCCTTGCGCGTGCGTGGTACAACTGGCTCGCCATCGATCTTTGCTGTGAACGGACCGAAGACCCGAATAGTAAAATGTTGATTCGGCGTGTTTGATTTTACGATATTCATGCTTGGTTCAACCCACAGCGAAAGGCCCTGTAAGCACGCGTAACGACGGGACTTAGGATTGCCACTACAGGCCATCTTACTACAGAGTTTATTCTAAATCAATGCCGGTTTACACGCCCATTCTGTGCGTTTCGCCTCTGACAACGATTTTGCCTGTGTTGACAACGATTTTCATGGAACCGACAACAACGGGTGTCGGAAACAGAAGGTACAAACAAGCTTGTATTCGATGAAGAAGCGCAGGATCGAAGTATCCGTTACGAGCAGGTCGGCGAAGCCGGGGTCTTCAGGCAGAAGGTCATCGTCCTGTTCAGATGGACACCACTTTCCAAGATAAATCAAGGACATGATCATGAATAGGGTTCTATCAATGCTGGCGGTAATAGGGTTGGCGTTTGTC
>Ga0364886_10438_pt1 | contig 20301 bp, 3 predicted proteins | sample ExccelJu500001D3_4_FD_206926 | JGI IMG/M metagenome (GOLD analysis project Ga0364886, IMG submission 206926) | Enriched cells from Trout Bog Lake Hypolimnion, Wisconsin, USA - BchlTB.July23.5000.01.D3 | ecosystem: Environmental > Aquatic > Freshwater > Lake > Hypolimnion/Profundal zone | place... | reverse complement strand
TATCTTTTTTATAATTACCATTTTCTTTTTTTGATGGATCTGTACAAGCTTTGCAATTTGTTGTATTGGGGTCAGGATTTTCTTTTAAATAATCTGCAGCACTTTTATTATCTGGATTAGCCGTATGCTCATGTTCAAGTGCTTCATCTGTCTTAGAATTAAGATCGTTTGAAACCTTAAGTGGATCCTTAACAGGACTTCCAGTCTCTCCTGCTTCACTTATTTTTGATACTGCATCAAAAGCTTCACTGGCTGCTCCATAATCGAAAACGAGAGTTTTTTTATTAGGATCGAAATCACTTGCTACTGAATTTGCAGAACTATGAGCAGAACCAAATATAACCGCTTGGACATCATGTTTTTTAAACCATCCAACAACCTTATCTATTAAGGACGGCTTCTTACCTTCTACTACATCCTTTGAAAAGTATTCATGCTTTGAGTCTGTTTTATAATGAATTACTAAAGACTGTTTATTTACTTGCTCAACATTAGTCTCATAAGTAGTATAAGTATGTACTAAAGTACCATCTCCTAAATTATATGGATTATTTACAGATTTAGTTATACTTACTGTTGAACCATCTGCATATATAAAATTAAATACTTCTTTTGCTTCTTTCCCATCGAGGTCAACTGAATTTATTGGTTTGTTACTTGCAAACTGATAAGGTGTTAACTCTGGATATGATTTAGTAAGAGGATCTACTGATAAAAACCTCCCCAATCCTGGATTATAAATTCTAAATCCGTAATCATAGTTATTCCCATCCATATCCCCATCCTTTTCTTTCCCATTAAACCCATATCGGTAACCCCCATCATCAGTTCCGGAACCACTACTTCCACTTCCAGAAGTAGTTGATCCATCTGCTATATGTATTATGTATCCATCTCCTCCCTTATCATCATATTCGCCTACAAGGGTTACACTATTACCTGCTACATACTCCGGCACAGTAGCATCGCGGCTATTTAAGGTCAGATCGGCAGGGAAAGTCTGGTTGTTTACCTTCATGGTACTATTGGCCCATCCGCCTGATACTGCATAGCCATTACGCCCGGGCATTGCCATCCCGAACGGATAATAATCGGTAGCATTGGATACGTCTGCAGAATAATAGTCTATAGTACCATCGCCATTCTCATCTATTGGTGTATATCTGTCTAATACTGTTGCCATAACATTTCCCAAATGATTCGTTAACTCATAAAATTTGTTGCCTCTTATAAAACTAGTGGTATCTCCAGCAAAGTTAGTGGAATTGCCATCATTATTATATTCGTATGCTCCTGTCATAGGATATGAATGATCGACATATTGATCAACATTTACACTTACTTTGTAAGTACCTAAACGACTGCTGCCATAGAGGTTTATTTCGGTTTGAGTCAGCGGTGTTGGAGTGGTGGGTTCGCGCCCGTCTGAACCGGTAGTTTGTGTGTAAATACTCAGCACATTGCCCTGTGCATCGCGTACATAATAGGAAGTATTGGTGGTATTGGCATAAAGTGTTGTACCACCAAATGTTCCGGATACAGGTGTGAGGTTGGCAACTGATTTGCTGATACGGTTGCCAGAAGCATCATAGGTATAACTGATTAATGTTTTGCCGGAGTTTTTTGTAATGGAAGTTATCTTTCCATATACATTCCATTGAATAGCACTGATACCTTCTGAATTATCTTTTACCAGATTGCCTATGGCATCGTAACCATAATTGTCGGAAGATTGCTCAGGTAGTTTTTCAGCCAATACTGCAGATTGTGTAAGAGAGGTTTGGGTCTGAATATCCTCGGTATAATTACCCGTAGTTACATTATCCTGAACATAACGCAAACGGTTGTTTGTAACATATCCTGAAGTAGGGTCTTTGGGATACTGGTAGGTTAAATCGTCCATGGGTAATCCCATAGCAGAAGCTGCACCATTACGAAAATAAGAAAGGATGTTTCCATTACCGTCATAAGTAACACGTTCTTTATAATCGTCCAAAGCAACCGGAGTAAATGTATTGGTCGTATTATCCAGTCCACTATATGCATTCATGGCTGTAATACGGTTCAACTGGTCGTACTGATAGCCATAAACCCTTGGATCACCAATTATAGGAATATGGACAGACATTGCAGAAATATTGCCATTGAAAAGATCCAGCCCAACCGGGACATAAGGGTATGTGTCGGAAGGACTGTGAGGCAGTGGCGATTGTGCAGAACCTGTAGTTGTTTGGTTTAATATCGGGGTAAAAGCATTCACCGAAGAAGAAACTGGCGTATAGTCGCCATAAAAATAGTTCAGGCTATAGCTATAAGCATCAAGGGCTACACTATTATTGGCCGATGAAGAAAGACCGTCACCACCCATATCATAAGTTCCATCTCCAACTGTGGCACTATTTACCCCCTTAAGCCAACCCTGCAGAGTATAGGCATAATCTATTCCCTGCACCTGATTTGTACCAAGTACAGTACGTGCTAGAGGTCCATGACGATAATAAGCATAGGTAGCGTCCTGTTCCCAATAGGTTGGATCACTGGTCCATGCATCTTTACTTGTGAGAACTTTTGTAAGCCTGTTTTCTGCATCGTATTCATAACGGTGATAAAAAGCATCGGGCTGACCAACCTGATAACCAACCTGATTGACCTTGCCGCTGATAAGATCGTAGTTGTACTGAATTTTTATAAATTCCCTTAAGGCCATTGCACCTTCCCTGAAAGAGTGTAAAAGCGTATCTACATTGCCATGAATATCGTAAGAGTAGAAAGTAGCTGAAGACCATCCCCCAATTGTTGGCGAAGGAGGAGGCCCCGAAGGTTCAGCATCTATAGACATAGTTTGACTGACCCTGTTTCGCAGATTTTGCTGAAAGAGTGGACATTGTGTACTACCTGAGGGAGGTATAAATGACTGGTAAGGCTGGTCATAAACCGTCCGGGTAATCTGGTAACGGCTTGAAGCGGTAATCCAGCTTAACAATTGCTGATCATTAAGACATACAGAGGATGGATCGGTTGAAGAAGTTTTTTCTCCAACTTCAGTTATTCTCCCTAAATCGTCATAAAGAGTATAACTGTATTCATTAGTAATGGCTTGTTTAGCATTTTGACTTACAGTTAACCTACCAAGTCTATCGTACCAAAATTTTGACAATCCTCCATCAGGTGTTTTTTGGGCTATTACCTGATTGAGGCTATTATAGCGGTAATTTGTTGCAAGGGCAAGGTTGTGAGAGGGGGTAAAATTAACCGGATCGGGATGTACTGCCTCTGGTGGAATAGTTTTAACCAGGTTACCTGCCTGATCGTAATAATAAAGTGTATAATGGTATTGACCATAATTTTGATTGGTGATGTCCACCGTAAAGCTTTCATCGTTGTTGAAGCAGGCTGCTATATAATTTTTTTGAAAATCATCTATAAGGTGTTGCTGATAAAGCTGGTACTGCAGGTAAGCCGCATTTGAAATCATCGTATCCTCAAAACTACAGGGATCAACAACAGCAGGCTGATTGGCTGAGGTATCAAACCCACATAACATAGGCTGATTATCAGAACTGTAATAAGGAGTTGTGGGCCAATCAGTTGGAGGAAAAGGCAATGAAGCAGCATTATTACCTCCTTCATTACTACCCCCTTGTCCAGATGAATTCCCTGTAAACTCATTATCATTAGTACTACCTGATGCGACACATTGAGTTTCAAAAACAAGGTAATCTGCCCAGCTTTTACTAAAGCCTGTATTATAATTTACATAATCTGCGAATAATTCATTGGCAGCTTCGTAAACCGGTATATCCGTAGCTTGTGTTGACGCATCTATTATGTAAGGAACACTCTGGTAAACTGCATCTGTATAAATCTGCTTAAATGCAGATTTATTATCCCAATATGTATTACAGTCTATACATACATTTTTACCATTATATAATCCACCACACTGTAGAATGGGGGGCAAACTTAAAGGTGTGTTTAGAAAATTACAGGAGGTAGTGCTACTTCCAACCGTGCAAACTTCAAAAAGCTCGTTCAGTACTGTAATATCTATAAAAGCATGGTATCGTTGAGATAAATAATCCTGCATAAGCTGAGGAGTTACCTGTGAAGGAGTTGCATGTTGATATGTATAGGTTGGGTCGTTATTAAATACGTTACATATTTCCTGTTTAATGTCATTAAGGTTACTACAAAGGCAATCTGTTGAGTGAATATTATATTCGAGAATTTGATTCTGGTATTGGGTTTGCTCATCGTAAGGTTTTGGGTCAGCGAACAAGTACATGTTGCACATATTGCTCACCGAAAGCTGGTTGGGAGACGTAAGATGTAAACTACCATTATACTGATTAAATATTTTTGTAAGGGCATCATTAAAATTGGCTGATGCAGGAGACGGATTTATTGTTTGAGTAGATGATCCTAAAAAGTGTGTTGGGTCGCAGCCGCTTCTGCAAACCGTTTCAAACTCATCTAAAACAGATTGTATAATATTATTTTGATCTGTTGGGCTGATAATTTGAGGGTTACTTACTATCTGAGGGCAGGTTTCTAGTACTTGTTGCCATTCCTGACGATAGCCATGGCAATTAGTAGAACATTCAGTAGCTACTTCAGCCGCAACATTAGTATTGGTAGTGGTTTGACCGCCGGTACCCTGAGAATTAGCCATCCATGTTCCAACTGTCATAGCTGTACTACCGCTTCCAATCTGAATATTGTTAGTGGCAGATGATGTAGTCATATTAGCCTCATCATCGAAATGTAATTGTAATTGTATCTGGATATTCGGATTATTGTCCCAGGCAGCATATGTAGACTTAATAGTGCTTCGTTTATCAGCTTTAATAATTGCTTTAACACTACCAAATGATGTACACAAATCATCCAGATATTTATTGATTTGTATTTCTTTTTGATTCAGGTACATATCACGGAAGGATTGCCAAATTTTATTATAATCAGATATACATCCGACTGATGATGGATTAGCAGGAGTGGTACTAGAACCTATAAGACAAGCTTGTGCAGCAGCTTGCTGAGCCTGAGTATTTGTCGTATTACCATTTGAACAAAGGATTCCGGCACATGCAATTTGCCACATGGTTAAATAGGAGGCAGGATTGGTTTGAGGCACGGCAGCTGCTGTATTTTTATAAATATTATTCAACATTGCAGTAGTATATGATGAATGGCCTGATTGTGAATAAGAATTAACAGAATTGGTTAAACTAAAAAATGGGTCATAACTAAGATCTGCATCAAATAGATAATTATTACTGCTAGTGCTTAGGAATTTAGAATAGGCGGTAGCATAATCGTCTGTATTACGCATATCATCGTCCATGGTATAACTTGCCAAAAGACTTGAGTTACTCTCAATATATTGCCATTTTGGGTATTCAGGATGATAAACCACTAATAATGGAGCCCATGAACTTTGAAAATTCTGTGCAAAAAGATTCTGGTCAGATGTAACGGTTAAGGTGCCGGGGTCGTAAACGGACATATCCGTATTCCCGTTTCCATCAAGGTAGTAATTAGACGAACTTCCCCCAGGTTTCTGATAATTTAATGCCCCCCCTGATGTAAATGTAATAGGTTTTGCAAATGGACCATAAGGTGCTGGATTGTTGTTTTTATTAAGATTAGGTAAGTAAGCATATTGGCCCATAGAAGGCGTAACATCCAATAGCATTAGCTGATATATATCCTGCAGTCTGTTGGATTTAGCACTATCCGGGGAACAAAGTTTATTACAGATAGCCTGTTGGGCAGAGTATAAATTGCTAATCTGTATCTGCATGGATTTAGGCAAATTGCTTCTGTCACCTGTATAACTTATGGCATCAAGGTATTTTCCCTGGAATTGAATAAGAGTTCCGAGTGCGGTTGTACATGCAGCACATGGTGTAAGGGTGCAGCTCGTTGACAAATTGTTATACGTTGATTGAATCTGGCTGGTAATGGTGGCAAGTGATGTACAATTATTGCTGGGGTCATTCACCTGACTCAGATAATCCTGAAGGTAACTGTTTAATGTAGCATCATTAACACTTATTTTTTTATAAATATCATACTCACCAGGCTCCAGGTGATAGGTATAATTTGTACCGGTAAAATAGAAATTGTCCTGGGCTGTACTAACCTGGTCTAAATAAACTGTACCACAGGCATCTGTGATTTTTATTTCCAGGTCGAAGGTACATCTATAACTGGCTGATGTTCCATTACAAATGGGTTGAGTGTAATCATCATAATCTACATTATAGTTAAATGAATAATCACCAGGTTCAGTTACTAATAATGTATTATGATATTCCTTGGAATTACCATTAATAACGTTGGTATTTGGATTCGCAAATAGATCCTGGTTTACAGTAACTGTACCTGTTGGTTGAACTAGTGCCTTAAGGTTTGCCGGGGGTACACCTGTCAAAGCAGTGGCAATAGTACGTCCATGCATATCCAGATAGCTAACTGAATACTGCCCGTTACCATCCTTAACCATATTCTCAAAGTAGTGAGTTGCATCGTCACCGACTTCACTACCAAAAAGTGATTTTAGCTGGGTTTTATCAGCAGCACCGTAATTGTAAGTAGTTTCATGGCCACCACCAAGTATAAAATCTTTTCCAACACCGCCCTGTGCAGCAATCCTTCCGGTATTATCCGGAGTATAACGGGTTTCAGTATATACAAATCCACCACCGTCAGGAACAAATTTGTCAAAGGGAGTTTGGTTGTTGGTATTGGCAATACCAATAGTATTTAGGCTAGAATAATAAAGATTTGCACCTGTGGAATGGGCAAAAGGTGAAGATACTACCGAACAAGGCGTAACAGGGGGACTTGTGCCGTCTGCAATGTCATATATATCTTTTGGATAAACAGTATTATCGGAAAACTGATTAAAATCCTGAACATACTGAATAACCTTATCCAATGTTGGAGCAGGTAATACCTGTATAACAGGTCTTCCCTGATAATCATAAAAGGTTTCAGCAATAATGGTATTTTTGGTTTCATTGTCCTTTGTAACTGTTTGCCTCGATCTTAAAGAACCATCAAAATACTGGATTACTGTTTTACGTTTACCTTCTTCAGCATAAGAGGTTGTAGCCTGCCAGTTTAAATTATCCTGGTGCCCGTAAGTAAAATTGATGGAATTGGTATAATCCAGGCTCGCTACAGGAACATTAAAACTCCAGACTCCTGGTACTACAAGGCCGGATTCTTTGACATTAATCGGTCTTACCCGGAAAAAAATGTATCCAGGACCATCATACAGAGTGGGTATTGAATAAGATTGTGTACCGGAAACGGGAAGTATGGTTACCCTGGTAGCATTATCCTTAAAAATCAGATCAGGAGAGTAATTACCCGAAACCTTATAATCATTAATTGCAGCGGCATCTATCCATGCCCATTCTACATCATATTGTGTTGTATGCGCATAACTATCATTCCATAATAAATTGAGTTCATCGTAAGGATCACCTGATGAAGCATTATTTAATGCTGTTAAATTTGAAATACTAACTGTATTGGTGCAATCAAAGCTATAGTCTCTCACTGCTTCTATAATACCCTGCAGATCTATCACCTGCCATGGATCTCCGGTATAATTACTAACTGAAACCAGCGTGCAGGTAAAATTAAATGCCCCTGTAAAATCAAACTGGTCAATTGCTTTGAAGTTCTGGCCTGCGCCTTTCTTGTAATCCACTGTTAACGTCTTACCTGATAAAGTTTGGTTTTGCAGGTTACCGCTTGCATCATAATATTGATATTGTATATTTACTGTTACTGTCAAACTAAAATCAGCAGGTATTAATTCTGATTCCTTTACAACCAACCTGAGCCTGTCTTTAAAAACAATCTCTTTCTCTACCCCACTCCCAGAACCAATATTTATTACCTGAACGGTAAAGCCACTTGCATTAAGGGTCTTATCATAATGCTGAATATATAAAGGGTCTTCGGTGGCTTTAACCAAAGTACAGAAAATTACTACACAACATAATGTAAACAGTATTTTCAGCCTGCGTGACGGTATTGTACCCATAAACAAAATATTTGAAGTTATATTTTTATTTTATTGATTAACTAAATCACTTTTACCTTGAATTATTATCCAATAAACTTTGATCAACACCCGAAACAAATAACCGGTATCCACGATAAGCATTTACTACCTGATACCTGTTTCTCATCCCATCCATATAAACATATCTTTCATTTTTAAATATTCCCGGGTCTGTTGATGAAAGATTATAATTATAAAAATAAGCCGTCATTACTTTTTGGTAGTTTACTGCTTTGTTACTCATAAACATGTATTTAATAAACCCTGAAGAATCTCTTTTAATAATGGTGTCCCCCGAGTTTGTATAGAACAATGCCGAAGTATCTGTTGTAACAACGCTATCCCTTACCATTACATAATTCGTTTCAGGATAATGGAATTCAGCTTTCGATAACAGATAGGTTTCAGTATTATATGAAAGAGAAAAACTGGTATACTTTAAGGCCACTGTACTGTCCAGTCCCGGCTTAGCCTGGAAAATAATAGTGGTAGTATCTCCGCTGATGGTGATAACCCCATTATTCGGAGGAGGAACTATCGTACTATCTAATCCGGTGGAGTCTATTCCTGTGGAATCGGTTGAGGCAGTTGAGTCAACTGTTGGAATAGGTGCCGTAGAACTGGTAACTGATATATTGTAATATTGATTATAAGCATTAATTATAGAATCCATCCAATCGTGCATAGGAGTAGTATGCATTGCTGTAGGTACCTTCCTGTTAGAAACAAAAATTGTTTTATTGTTTTTATAAACCAGAAAGGATAATGAATTATTCTGCATATATTCCACATCACCCAAATCATAGTAAACATTTTTTTTATTGATTACATACCTTGAATCCCTGCTTGCCGAATTAACCACATTGCCATTGCTATCCATACTGTTATAAATATATTGGATATTGAATCCCATATAAAAAGCACTGTCAAAATTCTGATTGATGAGTGAAAACTTTTGTTTTACCAAATCAATGGAAATCTGGCTTGTATCCTGTGCATGGACAAACCCCATCGTCAATAGAAAATGTATTACCAGAAGAAACTTTATTTGTTGTAGATTCATGTCAATTATATTTTATTGCGTTGGATTTTTACTTGTTAATTAATCAGTGGTTGTAACTTTTGTTTGAATGGCACTCCTTGTTTCCTTGATTGTTTTAATTCCATCCTTTGTTTCTTTCTTTACCCTTGCCAGTGTACCTTCAGTGTCATACTCATAGAAAGTTGCATAATTATTTTCATCCAGTTCTGCTACCAACCTTAGTGTCACCGGATGATACACAAAAGATTTCATATTTGCATTGAAAGGATGGATACGCAGATCGTCAAAATATACATCAACCGGAGAACTTGTAGTAGAGGTATTTTGTAATTGTACCGTCATAGATGCTGCTGTATGGGGAACATCAAAAACACATTCATAACGTTGCCAGCCTTCAATAATATTACCTGCAGGCTGGAAAGGGTTAGTGGTGGAAGAATTGACTATTGCAGTTCCTGTGGCATCCGTAAAGGAAATCTGTATGGCATTCTGGACATAAGTGGAACACTTGCAATCTGCACCACCTTGTTTTACCCAGGTACTCAATACCATTTTTTTGTCCTGTGCAATGGAGAAAGCGTCAATTTTAGCATTTTGTGTCACCTGAATCTGGCCGGGCCTTTCGCAATTATTTGGTACCCATACCTCATTCTTTGTTGAATTGGTGGCATTGTCATACAAATTTGCCGCAGGGATTGGTAAAAATTCATCGGAATCAGGCGTTTTCCAAAGAAAACTGAAATAGCTTGTCGGGCTACCTGTTCTATACTTGACAGTAATTAAATAACTACCTGCATTCAATGGATAAGTCGCATTCACTCCGGCAGTGGTTTGGATAGTGTATGCCCCGGGGCCGGTAATTTGTGAAGCATTCATTACTATATGGGCCATTAAAATTGATGGATTACCATTTGTTCCAGGAGTTGCAATTGTTACATCAATATCATTATCTACACTGGCAGCAAATGAATAATTACCAGGTTCTGCCACCTGTAAGATACCATTCCATTGATAACTGGTACCTGATTGAATAGGATTTGGCAACGAAAAATCATTATTGAGATTGATAGCAACCAGGTTATTGAAATTATTGTCAGAATAATCTGCACGGGTTAATCCGGCTTTGGAATTAGGTGTAACCTTCAATATCTGTGGGGTGGAAGCAGAAGGTGTTACATTCAATGCCACTTTAACTACAGGATCAGCCGGAGGATTGGTTGCTGTAATAAGATCAGCAGATACAGGGTTGGTAAATGTAAAATTACTGGCTGAAGATACTTTTAGACTGGATGTTCCGGTATGGCTTTCGGCTGTTGAAATATTAACATCTGGATCAATGTTGAGATTCCAGTGTCGGGCAGCAGCATCTACCTGGTCTTGACAAATACCGTCACAGTTCCTGTCAGCATAAGCGTAATCTTCAAATCCATCGAATCCTGACTCACGGTATTTTGCATTGTTGACTACTGCTGTTGGAAGGTTACTGTTATACCCATATAAACCAGCATTGAACCTATAGAGAGCATCATAATTTTCGATCTCGAAGCCTTTTTTATTCACCTGACTTATCTGGCTGTTCCATACCCAGTTAGTACTGCTTCCAGGGATTATATTTCCAGTTGATTGAAAATTCCAGTAAGGTGCAAAATTACTGATGGCTCCATCAGTTGATATATTCGTTGCAACAGAAGGGTCAGACTGCACCCTGTTGCTATAAAACACATAGTTTTTTGCTACCCGCCAATTACCCAGTGAACCATGGAGATAAGGATTCATCTGGATGCGGTCGAAATAGGAATAGCAATTGCTGCTCAAAAGTTCTTTGGCTTCCTTAATATAATATACTCCATTGGGTGGTTGGGTTGATTCGGAGGCAATCTCTGATGGATTATAATATCGGATCTCCAATGCCGGAGGTGGAGTACACGGACTATTTACAGCAAAATTACTTAATAATGGTGTAGGACAATTAACAGGCTGTCCACCAGCAAACCCACTTCCAAAACACACTCTTTGTTCATCTCCACCTTTAATACTCTCCGGATCTGATAAAGTAATTCCAACCCCTGCAGGTATATTATTTTGAAAATAGTCATATACCATGTTCTGAGCCATATTTGTAACAAGTATCCTATTATCAATTCCACTTGTTGGATCATAACAAAAAGATTCTGTATTAGACTGATCCTGAAAGCAATTTAGCCAGGGTGAAAAAGTTTGATAAACATAATCGTTGGTATATGATAATTTATTATTATCCATCCATTCCTGCGCCAGCGAATTTATCCTTGTGATTGTAAAGTTATTATCTGGAGTATTGTTGTTGTTGTCATAAGATGTTTTATTCGGTTCTGAAGGTGAATGGCTATTATAACCTGGAATAGTATAGTTCTGAGGATAATTAGTATAGGGTGCAGGTGTAGGATAAGTATATGCATTATGTTGTTCAGTATGGGCATATAAAGAAAGATAAGCATCTATTACCTGAGCAGAAAGATTCATGTCAGCAATATTAAATTGAAGAAAACTTTTATCATTATAATCTGATGAATTTGCTCCCCCATTGTCCCATCCTCTTGCAGAAAAGGGGTTATCATTAATAATCCTATTATTATCTTTATCACAAGACCACCAACAATCGGGAAAAGGATGGCAACCGAAGGTGCAACTATGTGTCGCTCCCCATTCCGTTCTTGCTAAACTTGGATACTTATGAGTATTATAGTGTATTGGAGCATATTTATTTGCAAGTTTGTATATGTTTTCCTGATAGAATGCATCTTCAGCTTTCCATTTTTCTTTGTACTCGGTAGCACCTGCATTGATCACATTGGTGTTACTACCAATCGTTATTCTGCTGGTAGCACCTGTTGAAGATACCGGAAAAGGATAAATTGGGTTTACAAGCGATGTAATTGAACCTGCAGATTCCTGAAGGAGGTTTCGTTTTCCAGAACGTACAATTCTTATATAAGCACTTTTTGAATTATAGGGAGTACCATCCTTATCAATGAAAATAATTCGCTTTGTAGTATTGGTTAAGTCTTTTGTAATATCCAATGCCCATATTTTATAGGCATGGTTTCCAGCTCCTTCTGTATTCTGTGGCAGAGGATTCGGTCCCCCGTCAGCAGGTCCAATATCAATACAACCCTGGGTATTGGCAGGTCCACTGGTGTTGATATCATCAACATAAATCTCATCTCCGCTTTCAAAAATGTTATTTACATCATTAGTATTAATACCAGAAGTTATAATGCCATTTTGAAATTCAACATTTGAATAAGTTGCATCTATATTTTTATACGCCGGTTCCATACCGGTGTAAGCCCAGTAAGCAGGATAGTTGAGAGAATAAACAGGATTATTAAATTCATTATTACTTTGAGTGACAACAGGCTCCCCTGTTTCACTATCATAGGCAAGGTTCTGCGTGGTAACGGTACTTCCTTTGTCGGTATGTATTACCTGATCAATGATACCGTATTCATTAATTACTTTGAGTACTGCAGCCGAACGATAAGTACTTAAGATATGGGAATAGGATATAAATCCTATTGGTATATCAACCGGGAAAATGCCAAACAAGGATCCGTCATCATTAAATTGTGCACCATCGCTGGTAGTTTCTGTTTGGTGTTCCCTGAAATCAGCCATGAGCTCAATATCCCTGCCTATTTGCTTATTGGTGACGTAACCAGTCTTATCTACTACATTAACATTATTGCACAACTGGTATTTTTCATTTCCTATAGTTTTTGTCTTATAAATGTACTGTGTAGAATTGATGGCATTTATATTGTCATTTTCAGGATAAGACGCCTGACTCTTTATTTTACCATTCATATCGTTTAAAATAACCCTGAAACCCTGGCTAAGTGTCTGCATACCTTCCACGTCAATTTTAAGAAAATTTAAGATTGGATCAGGTTTATACCGAACATTGGTTGAAGGATCCAGATTAGTAAAATCGGCAAAGAATGGAAAATCCTTACAGGTATAATATTCTGTTACCTGTGTACCTACCCCTGATTTTACTTTTTTCGGATGGGCAGGATTGCTGTTACTATTAATACTGGTTACCTGCACTTTGCTATAACCTACCATTGGCGCAGGGAAAAATGTCTCAGCAAAAGGCATGTCTATAAATCCATTTTCAGTCGGACCCAGCGGTAAAGTATTACCGAAGCTCAATACTTCCTTGAATGGATTTTCTTCAGCCCCAATTCCCGGTTCATACGTAGCTACCCCACTGCTTATTACCATATCGTTATTACTTCCATCAGGGTTTTTAATGGTTGTAGTATAACTATAATGCTGACCATAAACGGAGCTTTTAATATCAGGATCAGATGCGGTGTTTTTATCATCATTGGTTGTCATCCATTTCCAGTGATCCTTTATCCTTATTTCCTTTACCCTGTATCCACCCCCTGTTTTTTTGAAGGATGGATTGGCAAGCCTGACAAAAGCCCTGCTCAGATCAACTGAAGTACATAAGTATCCAAATATCCTTGCTTTTGTATCAATCCCCGTAAAAGCACTTCCTAAGCTAGTTATCATCCCAACTATTGACCTTATGAACTGGATACCAATATTCGCCCCCGGATCAACATTGGAACCCGGATAAGCTTTAGAGCTAAGGTTATCTTTAAAGAACTGAATGGCTGTGGCAATTAAGGGAGATGATCCATCCGATGTATGTTTTAGTTTGACCCATATATAACCCGGTTTTAAATACCCATAAGAATCTATCTCACCGTAAACATTTACAGCTTCATAATCATCTGAAGCGGAAGGAGTGAGAAAATCATGTTTCATTTTAATCCATAACTTAAAAGCCAGTTGATTCAGGGATTCAAAATACAACTTACCTATATTAGTTGTTGAAATTACATTAGGAATATTAATATAGACAACATCGTAATCACTACTTTTTGGATTTAAAGGGTCATAAATACCATTTAAAAAATGATCCATAGTAGCTGACTGATTCGTAGTATTCCCAAACCCTGCTATATTAAACATTTGAGAGGCTCTTCTGTCTTGTACATAGGCATAATCATCTGCTTCATAACAAACATCTATCTGACCTCCTGATGGTAGTAATATTTTTTTCAAATTCCATACACCAGCATTCTGGTCATTATTAGCAGTTGTTGACTGGATTGTATAGGGATAATCTGAATTAGATAAAATCTGAGAACCGTTGTATGTTGGGTTTTGTGTCACATCTTTATAAGTTCCCCACCGGTCTGAAGTATTCCTGGAGTATGCAGGATTATCAGCAGTACTGGCAGTATTTCCATAGTTGAATACATAAGTATTTCTATGAGTACTGTTCCAGTTATATGTAAAATATATACCCGTAAGGGTAAGTTTACCGGCACTACCTGATGGATTAGAAGGGGTACCTTTACAAAGGTCATAACTGTAAGTAAAATTAACTGTTTTAATAGGTCTTGCATGGGCAATGCCATTATTTACGAATTCGGCCCTGGAATATAAACTGATACTATCCAGCTTTTGTAACCCTGAAACCATGGGAGCTCCATTTTCATCAGCAGGTTCAAGGTTATCTTGCCTTCCCGACAACCAGAATATTGCTACCATATTCTTAGATTCAAGGGAATGCAGATACCACATTTCCCTTACCCCATAAGAATAGGAAGCCCTGTCGTCTTTACCATCAGTTTTTAAATTTTCAGTATAACTTGCCTGGGGAGCAGAACCTGCAGCTACACTGCCCATAAACGGTGTCCGCCATCTGTAATTATCCCATTTTACAGCAGAACCGCTGGTATAACGACCTATCCTTGAATAATTAAATTTAACAGCATCCCCAAGGTCATCATCAGTAATACCATCTCCCGTAACGTCCACATAGTCGGGTGAAAGCAGTGCAGTGAGTAAAAAAGAGTGAGGATACGCAGGAATGACCTCAGATTGATAAAAATGATCTTTTCCCGAAGTATTGCCTGTGGAAGCCTGTGTTGGATCATAGCTGATGAGTCCGTTTGTTGGAATGGTACCTGGCGTTTCCACCGCAAAAGATACATCTTTCTGGGAGACACTATATACCGGTATTCCATAAACATATCTTTTACCATCCGGTTCCAGAACATTGATCTCTGAAATATGGTTTTGCCTGCGGTAATTGTTATCCGGATCAGGCGGCTCAACATACCTAGGCATGGAGTCATTTCCTTCCAGACAAGTAAGAACAGTACTAAAATCATTAACATTAAAAGAACGGATTTTTTTATCCAATCCAATACGCGAAGCTTCCATTGCATTTAAATACGTAATAACCTGAGATCGTTTATCTCTTATCTTGATGGTATTTGCTGCAGTAATCCCTACATTACTTACTAACGTTTGCTGATAGTTATTTGCTACTGTCGTATTAAACGTTTCTAAAGTAGGCACTACAAAAGGTTTATTTGTGCCTGGATTAAGTAGCTTTAATCTAACCAGATTATCTCCCCCTAATGCATTAAAATAGTCACTCGATACAATTGCTTTTTCAGCAGGGTTCTTAAAATAAACACTTTCATTTAGTCCTGAAGCAGAATTAAACTGTAATTGATCTGCTGCCAGATTATTGCTGCTCCAGTTATAAACACTTGTAGGTGAATTAACAAAATCTAAATCTACTCCAACGTGAACCACATTGCCTGAAGATAATTCAAATCCTCCTGAACCATTATCACTGCTTGATACAGTATAAGGATCACGAACAAACCCTATATTTCCCCTGTACGCTCTAAAGCTCCCTCCTGTACCTTCCCCGGTAATATTGAATACATCATATGTATAATGAGGTATTGAAATCATTGGGGTATTTTCAGTTACAGTGACATCATTGATCCTGTTAAAATCCAACAAGGCATCTTTATTGTTATTACCATTCTCAAGATATAAATACCCTACTGCCGGTTTAGATTGAGGAGTATTGTCAACAACTGACGTCGACATATACGCTTTTATGTCTTGATATGAACTTAAAAAATAAAATTCATCCCCGAGTTTTACATCAAAAGTAGCATTTGTTCTTGTTATTGGCATTCGAATAGTAGGGGTATAAGATGGTTTAGCAAAGGTTATCGGAATACCCCAGTTAGAACCCGAAACCGTTTTGATTAATTTGCTATATTTAGCCCCCTCAGCATCAATTTGTAAGGAACTGATACCAGTTCTTGAATTGTAGTTTGTTCCTATCTGAAGACCATAGTAATCCTTTGTATGGTCTTTATGCAAATACATACCTACAGTAGGTTGAACAGAAAAACCATCCTGGCTATTTAAATTTAATCCTACGCCAAGTCCAATGGCACCTAATATTGAATTATTTTTTTCATCTGTACTTTTTTTACTTAGGTTTAATTTTACACCAATATCCATCCCTGCTTCAAGACCTAACCCATTATAGTTATTATAAAAAATACCGGTATTATACCCTACGGAAGGTGAGACAGGTAAACCCAATATTTCAGCACCCCAGCCGTAATTTCCTCCAACGGTTACATTATTTTTCACATTCTGTGTTTTTGTAATAATATCATTTCCATCAAAATCATCCGGTATTCCCCTCATATTTCTGGTTATAGTTCCCGGATTAATATTCCAGCCCAATCCTACCCAACTAGCATCCTGATCCATTGTAATACCACCTGTATAAAAAAGATTAATTGGATACCCCCCAACATCTATTAAAGGAATATTATAGGAAAAATCACCTGTAAAAAGATTAACCATATTATCGGTATTTACCGATTTAAATGTCGCCATCTCCGGCTGGCTTGGACCGGCATTATCCTCTTTATCTTCTCTTTGTTTAGCTGCATTATAATAGTTGTTTTTTTCATATCTATTATAAAGTTTGTCACCAGGCATTCTAAATCCTTTATTTAAATGGGATATATCTGAATTGATATTATGATACGGGATACGGTATTCAATATTGTTAAGCATGGCACGGCTATGCTTTACTGAAGCATATAATGACCCTCCAAAATCTGCATAGAAAATAATGAATAATATCCAAGCAGCTAATTTTCTGTTTTTACTCATCATGACTTTTCTTATTATCAATTAATTAATTTTTAACGGTAATATTTCGGCTGAAATTTAACTATCCACTTTTCGTTTCGGCTGTTTATCCATACCAATTCATATGTTTTCTTTTCATCCAGTTTACTTTTAGTGTTAATCTCTTTTAAAATATAATTTATACCCCGTTTAATTGTTACCTTGGCATTGGCTATATCTTCATAAGATCCTTCCTGAGTGATAAATAATTGTGCGATTGTGTCAATGGTATTATTGGTCAGAACAATTTTAATATATCCCTGATTCATGACGCCTGTTTGAACTTTGCTTTGCCTCATATTGATATAGGGTGATTTTTCAATGATGACCATAACACTATCCTGTACAAGGCTGAAAACAAAAGGCTCACATTTTATACTGTATGAATTATCATAGGCTGTTACCTGCCAGGCATACTCATTATTTACATCCAGCTCTTTATAACTGCTGGGCAATAATCGACTATTACTGGTCAGACCATTTTCAAAATAGACAGGACTATTATTAATCAAGGCATTTTCTGCACTTTGGTTTTTATTCATTTCTACTACCTTTATCTCATATCTTAATTGTGTAAACAGGTTAACAGGTGCAGGTGGTGTCCACATAAAATTGGGTCTGGTTTCATAAATAGTACTTTTATCTTCCGGCATATTTAATACAGGTGGGCTCAACGGTTCAATATCCATTTCCATACAATCTTCCGCTACAGAATTTATGGCTCCTCCATCAACAGTAGAACACAGTATGGTAAAACATAAATTGTATTTTCCAACTTTCATCCAGGTACTATAATCAATATTGCTGTTATAAGTATAATTAATTGGAGCTACACTATTATAATTCAGTACCTTAGTACCCTTTGAAAAAGTAATATAATTACTGATTCCACTTAATACAATTCTATGATTTTCATCTTCAACATTTAATTGAAGTTTACCAACAATATCTGTTCTCCCTTCATTTATGACTACAACATTCCATAACATATCCGGCTTTACAAAAGGCTTGGGAGCCTCTATAGGGTTTATTACCAGTTGCCCTGCAGCAAATCCACACAATAAATGCATAAAAACACCAGTTAAAAAAACCTGTATCCATTTTTCTTTCATATCAGAAATATTTTATGTAATTTATTCTTCCCATGTCAGCCTTTGTCAGCGTATTTACTTTGCCGGGTATAAACTGTTGATCATACGTACATTGAATAACGCCTAGTTTTTTAAGACTAACACTTACGTTCACTCTGTTACCCCAGTAATTTGTTCCGGTAATCACTTGATTGTATTTCTCCGCCACATTTACCCCAAGCCATTTATAGACAATACCAACACCAGATTCCAAAGAATAATAGGCTAATATCTGTTGTTTAGTATAGGCAATACTTTGTTCAAAACTGTATTTAGTAGAACTGAAATTTTGCGTAAACTGTACTGTTCTGCCGTTAAAATAAGTAAATCCGGTATCAGTAGATTGATTAATAAATTCATTAAAATTCAAAACAGTAGTATACACGTATTTTTTAATCATTTTCGAATATCCTGCAGTGGCATTGTACATATAGTACATATTCTGAACAATTTTGCCGGAATCAGATTTAACCAGTTGGGTACCAGGAAAATAACCTATACTAAAAAATGGTAACTTTCTTTTATGAAAAGAGAGGAGGAAGGATTTAAAAACGGTATTAGTATTGTAGTTGGTCGTATATCCGGTTGCATCAAAATCATTCTCACGAATCATAGCAGTTGCGGTAAACATTTTATGGTAAAAAATTTGCTCACCTTTTACAGACCATGCTTGTTGACGCACCCCATTGGTTAATACATTAATACTTTGAAAGTTCTCCCCAAACTTTTGATAAATACCTTCAAATTTTGTATGGGTAACCGGCGATACTAAATGAACTTTTACAGCAGTAGCAAGATTTACATCTGTGTTTAAATTGAATAACCCAATGTTGGATTTCCCGTTTTGAATATAATTAGTTGGTGGTGGACTGGTTGTTTTAGCTATTTCATATTCAATATAATTATCCTTATTCAATTTATAAAAAGTAAGTATAGAATATCCGGTGAAATAGTTTTGGGATAAATTATTATTTACATACAGATTTTTTCTTCCACTAAACCCGCTTAATATAATTCCTTGTTTCTTTTTAGTATTGGTTCCAACTCTTACAATAATAAATTCCTGAGCAGGTATTGAATTTCCTACAAAAAAATCCCGGTACCGGTAATCTACTCTTCCGGCAGCAATTGCATAATACTGTTTAGGTTCATACTCCAGTTCCAATCCGGTTAAACTGGTATTCCGAATAGTTAATAAACTATAGTTTACATTCGTCTGACCAATCCCCACACTCTTCACATTACTCAGAAATCCTGTTCCGGTTTTATTATCTCCAACATTACCGTATTTATCAGTATGTTTTTTCCAGGCATCTTTATCATCAAAATTTTGATTCACACTCATTTGTTGTGCATCATATACTTTCTTTAAACTATCGTTGTATTTAGTTAAAGCTGTTCTTTGACTATCAATTCTGGCAAGCTTTTGTTTTTCATTTTCATACCATATTTCAGTGGGCGTATGTTGTACAGCCGAGTCGTTTCCTTTGTGTAAATATTTATTCGACCACCCACTATCACTTTTACTAACAAAGTTTTGTTTTTGCAACAGAGAGTCTTTAGATAAATGAATACTGGTATCCGTTTTAGAGGTTAAAAATCCACTGGTATCTGATCTGTTAAACTTATTTGTAGAATCGTTTTTAGTGCTGTCTGTTGATTTAGGTAAAGTGGTATATTTTTTAGTCAACGAATCTGTATTGGTTTTATTCTTTAAAAAACCTTTCAACGAGGTTAGACTAAATTTATTTTCCTCCTTTTTTACAGAATCCATTTTTTTATTCAGATTCAAGCTGGTATCTGGCAGATGAATACTGCTATCAGAGTTAGATTTCACCCCATTATCCATACCTAATTTCTTTTTTAATGCCATTTCTCTTTCATGGATAATCTTTTGAAGTACGGCTGGATCATTCATTTCATTTTCTGTATTCTTAAACTGATTTTCC